>Ga0310695_10005228_pt1 | contig 22892 bp, 17 predicted proteins | sample RumenRJG_04DNA_FD_203882 | JGI IMG/M metagenome (GOLD analysis project Ga0310695, IMG submission 203882) | Bovine rumen microbial communities from Lethbridge, Alberta, Canada - RJG_04 (v2) (version 2) | ecosystem: Host-associated > Mammals > Digestive system > Stomach > Rumen | place: Canada...
ATTTCCTTTCGAATCTTGAAACGCTAAGAGGCGTCGGCTTCGGACCGATCAGAGACCTCGGCGCGCCTGACGCCCTGCTGACCATAGGGGGAGTCACGCTGAATCTGCTTCCGATACTGATGACGCTCATCAACGTGATATCGGCGGCAATCTACATGAAGGGCTTCCCGCTCAAGAGCAAGATCCAGATGTACGGCATAGCGGCGATATTCCTGGTGTTCCTGTACAACTCGCCGGCAGGTCTCGTATTCTACTGGACGCTGAACAACCTGTTCTCGCTTATAAAGAACATCTTCTACAAGCTGCCTGACCCGGCAAAGGTGCTGAAAATACTGGCCTCGGTCGCAGGCGCAGTGCTGCTGGTCCTGGTGATCTTCGTGCATCCGATGCCTTCGATGAGGTCGCAGATCATAGTTGTAGCAGGCCTTCTGTGCCTGCAGATCCCTCTGCTCAAAGGAGACAGAAAGATAAACATAAAGCTTGTGGACGAAAAGGATGCGGCGTCTGTCTTTTATTTTTCGGCGGCGTTCATGGCCATCCTTACAGGACTTCTCATTCCTTCGTCCGTGATAGGAGACTCAGCGGAGGAGTTCATAGATATCACGGGCTTCTACTCGCCTTACTGGTATATCGTGAGCGCCTTTGCCATCGCGCTCGGGACCTTCATGGTCTGGTTCACGATATTCTACAGGCTCGCGAGCAAAGAGGGAAAGCAGATATTCAGCCTGCTGATGGCGGTCATATCGATCGGAGCCGCCGCAGACTACATGCTGTTCGGCAAGGGCTACGGCAACCTGTCGAGCACCCTCATATACGATGTGACGCCCGTAATCGGCGGAAAAGCCATCCTGATAAACGCGGCGGCGCTGGCCGCAGTCGCTGTCGCGGCGGGGATCATCTTCTTCAGAAAGATACCGGTGCTGAGAGCGCTGAGCGCGGCGATGTGCATCGCTCTCGTCGTGATGTCCGGGATGAACATAATGAGCATCAGCAGGACGCTGACAGCGGCGCAGCCTGTGATCGAGGCGTCAAAGGCGGACAAGCCTGAGATACGGCTCAGCAGGACCGCGAAAAATGTCGTCGTCATCATGATGGACCGGCAGGCGGGGCATTACATACCTTTCATAATGCATGAGAAGCCTGAACTGAAAGAGAAGTTCTCGGGCTTCACATACTATTCAAACAGCTTCTCGTACGGCAACTGCACCAATGTGGGAAGCCCGGGACTGTACGGCGGATATGACTACATCCCGGCCGCGATGAACAGACGCTCCGACATGAAGCTTGTGGACAAGCATAACGAGGCTCTGAAGGTCATGCCTAAGATGTTTTCCGACGCGGGCTATGATGTGACGGTCTTCGATCCGACCTACGCGGGTTACACAATTATTCCGGACCTGTCTATCTACAACGATATGCCTGAAGTGCATAAGAGCATCACCATGGGAAGATTCCCTCTGAAAGAGCTGTCCTTCGAATCTTCGGTAGAGAACGCGAAGCAGCTTCGCATGAGGAATTTCTTCATGTACAGCGTTTTCAAGGTGTCACCGTGCGTGCTGCAGCCTACTGTATACTCCCACGGGACATACAATGCCCAGGAAAAGAGCAGGAAGCCGCGGCAGGAGGTCATCAGCGAGACAAAGGCGGAAGGAATGAACGATGTGTTCCTGGAATCATACGCCGTGCTCTGCCATCTGCCGGATATCACGAAGGTCAGCAGATCGGATAAGGGTTCGTTCCTGATGATGAGCAATGACACGACGCACTCGCCGATGCTTCTGCAGGAGCCGGCCTTTGCTCCTGCAGAAAAGGTGGACAACAGCGGCATAGAATCCTACATGAGCAGGAAGGACGATGAAGGCAATGAGCTGAAGCTCGACTACAGCATGGACACGCTGATACATTATCAGACCAATGTCGCTGCGATGATAAAGCTGGGAGAGTGGCTCGACTATCTGAAGGAGAACGGCGTCTACGACAATACGCGCATAATAATAGTCTCCGACCACGGCAAGAACATCGACTACGCCGTGCATGACAACATCATGCCGGTCGTGCACTTTGAAGACGAGGGAGGAGAGGACAGGCCGGTCAATACGGACTTCTTTAACAATGTCCTGCTTGTAAAGGATTTCAACGCGAAGGGCTTTGAGACGAACAGCGATCTCATATCCAACGCCGATACGCCGTATCTTGCGACAGAAGGGCTCATCAAAAACCCTGAGAATCCTTTCACGGGAAGCAGCCTCGGCACCTTCAGAGATCAGACAGGAGAGCCTGAGCTGATCTACACCGACGACTGGCAGACGGATACGAACAACGGGAACACATTCCTGCCGGCTGACTGGTATACCATCCGCAGCAGCATATTTGAAAAAGAGAACTGGGGATATCTGGGGAAGCACTAGCATCAAACAGCTCAGGATCCTCGAGGAAGATTCATATATGCATCATTGAAATAGAATCGATATAAAATGGAGGCAGCAGAGGATGATGAAAGTTCCTGCAGGAACGAACTTCTTAAAAAACAACTATTACTACATTGAACTGAGTTTAGCGACAGTAATAGCATTTTTCGCTATCTTAGTACGGTGCCGGCTGGGTATAGACTTAACGGATGAAGCCTGGTATGTAGCCGATCCGTATTGGGTCGCAAAAGGTTCAACGCCATATGTGAACAACTGGACTCAGGCAAGCGGGTTTACTTTACCGCTGTTTATCCCGCATTATCTCTACCTGAAACTGGTTGGCAGCAATGAAGGGATCGTTTTGTTTTCCCGCATCCTGTATTGCGTCTGGAAGACCGTTGTTTCGGTGGCTTCAGTGCTGCTGCTGAAAAAAGCCAGGATCCAGCTTCCAGCGGTGCTGATCATTCCCATGATCGTATTTGTTCCGCATGAATTATTTGACATAAATTATAATACAATAGGGCTGGCCTATGTTTTGCTGGCGTATTCGATAACAGCGCTGTCTTTGAATAACAATAATGAGTACTCCGATAAAGATGAGGCGCTTATTGGACTGGCAGCCGGGATCGTAATAGGAAGATGCGTCATCGGAACCCCTGCAACAGTAATTGCCGTAGTATGGATCATCCTTATATTGACAGCATATAAGAAGTTTTCAACGTTGAAAGGTTTCATATTAGGGGGCACTGCCGATGCTGTTGCCGTAGTGGGCTTTTGCTGCTTAAGAGGAGGGATCAACGGCTTCATTGTCGGGATACAGTATTTTTTCAGAGATAATGGCTATTATGAGACCCTGGAAGCGCGAGGCCAGCCACTGACCGATATAGCATCTGAGATGATGACCTTTTTATATCCTGCCATCATTGCGCTGGCTTTAGCATCGATAATAGCTCTGGTACTGAAGAAAAAAAGGATAATAAGAAACTGCATCATCCTTTTGATCTGCATCGGGTTTCTGGCTGCTGCAATCAATGAATTATCATTTTATAGCGGGAAAGCCATAAAAATTTCAGATGCGATGCAATACACGTGGTGCATTCCTCTTCTGTGTATTTTTGTATGGTGCAGCCACGAGACCAAAAGAAAGATAGTTATTGTTTCGCTTTTTAATCTGATAATGATGTCCATCGATATATTCCAGGGATTTACTACTATTTCGGGAATTGCAGACAGATCATACTGGAATGTTTACTCAATATTGTTCGGGATATACTGCATCTTGATTTGTATAGAAGAAATGTTGAGTGAAAAAAAATATATGCAGTATGCGTTCCGGCTGTCTGCCGCTGCTGCAGGAGTCCTGTGTGCAGTATTTCTGATCCGGGGAGCATATATGTATGTTTTCCGGGACATGCCGGTAGAAAACCTGACGACCAGGATCGAACAGGGAGTCTGGAAGGGGTGCTATACTACAGCAAACAGATCAGGGACTATAGAGAAAATCGAAAAGGAATTAAATGAGAGAACAGATGAAAGAGACCGGTTTTTATGCTACGGTAAATGGGCGTGCTTTATGAACCTTCTTTGCAACGGGAAACTATGCTCATCAAGCGCACTGGGTGCAGGAACGAAAACCGGGTTTGATTACTGGCATATGTATCAGACTGTTCCCGACAAAGTGTTTGTGAATATTGATGAAGATGATCGCTCCGGCTTAATGACAGATGACCGGCCTGTCTGGGTGTTTATAAGCACCTATTATAAAAAAACAGGGGAGATACAGTATACATCATATCTTGACGAGGGGAAGCCGATAGAGTTCAGGATAATCGAATATGAAATAACAGACAGGGAAAAAGCACTGCAGTATGCAGACAGAATGGCTACGAAAGTGCTGTCGTTCTGACGGATGAATATATATTCTTTTGAGAAGAGAGGATTGCTTATGCCGAATATCAAAGTGTCTGATTATATTACACAGTTTATCACTGACTGCGGCGTCAGGGATATTTTCATGCTCTCAGGGGGAGGCATGATGCATTTGCTGGATTCTGTGCAGAAACAGGATGGGCTGAACCCCGTTTTCAATCTGAATGAGCAGGCTTCCGGAATATGCGCGGAAGCTTATGGTCAGTACACGGGGAATCTTGGTGCATGCATGGTAACGACCGGCCCCGGAGCGACAAATGCTATAACGGGCTGCGCCGGCGCATGGGTAGCAGCGACCCCGGCTGTCTTTATCAGCGGGCAGGTCAAGACTGAACAGATGGGTCAGTTATCAGGACTGAGGTTTTACGGACTGCAGGAGATCGCAATCATACCATGCGTAAAGCCTATTACCAAGTATGCGGCAGTTGTAATGGATAAAAAGGATATAAAGTACCATTTGCAAAGGGCTGTATACCTGGCGACTCACGGGCGAAAAGGCCCGGTATGGATCGATGTTCCGCTGGATATTCAGGGGTCGGTAGTAGATGAGGAAGAGCTGCGTGGATACGATCCTGTTGCTGAGGGAGATGCCGTAGAATATACCGTTGATAGCCATGATATAGAAGAAGTATATCGGATGTTAAGCAGAGCAAAACGCCCTGTATTCCTCATAGGGAATGGCGTTCCTGCAGCGGGAGGACAGAACGATATCCGGTATCTGGCTGAAAAACTCAAAATACCTGTACTTGCTACATGGAGGGCAAAAGGAGTTTTTGGAGATGAAGAGGCTCTGTTTATGGGAAGCCCCGGCATCCCTACAACCAGGTACTCAAATTATGTGCTTCAGAATGCAGACTTTTTGCTGATCATAGGTTCGCGCCTTAATCCGGCCATAACCGCATACGATGAAAGGCATTTTGCTGAAAATGCGAAAAAGATCATTGTTGACATCGATCCGAAAGAGGTCGACAAGCTTGATATGGAGTTTGAGAAAGTAATAATAACTGATGCCGGGGAGTTTCTAAAAGCGTTTAGAGAACATGAATCGCTATATTGCCCGCAGGAGATATTCGGGGAGATGAAGGCAAAATCTCTGCGCGGCAAATGGCTTTCATACTGCTCGGAAATGAAGGCCAAATATCCTTTAAGCAAAGAAAAGCAGCCGCTCGATAATGCCGGAAAAGTCGATGGATTTAAGTTTGCTGACAAACTGTCGGATTATTCAGCGGCAGAAGATATTTTTGTCGGATCGGATTCCGGTCGTACCTGCGGGATCTCGCATATGGCGTATCGCCTGAAAAAAGGGCAAAAATTTGTTGAGTCATTGTCATTAGGATCAATGGGATGGTGCCTGCCTTCCGCTATTGCATGCTGCTTTGCGGGAAACAGGAAGAGAACTATACTTATCGAAGGAGACGGAAGCCTTCAGCACAACATCCAGGAACTTCAGCTGATAAGGACATACTCTTTGCCGATCAAGCTGTTCATCTATGAAAATGCCGGCTATGCGTCTATATATACTATGCAGAGAAATAATTTCAGCAACAGATTATGCGGCTGTAATGAAGACAGCGGACTGATGCTGCCGGCTCTGAAAGACGTTGCAGATCTTTACGGAATGAAGTATGCGTGCATTGAAAACGATGATGCAATAGATGAGGTCCTTAAGGATGTAATGTCAGATGATACAGCCTGCCTTGTAGAGGTAAAAGGCAGCATTGCCTTTGATGAAATACCGAAATCCGTAACGGTCGCCAATCCGGATGGTACATTCACATCATCAAAACTGGAATATCTCTATCCTTATATAAGCGAGGAGGAGCAAAAAAAGAATATGCCGGACTGGGATGAATTGTATAATGAATAAAAATAAGAAAGAATAAATAAGGAAGACGGGAGGAATACAGGAAATGCTTAACGGGAAAACGATACTTGTTACCGGCGGAACAGGGAGCTTCGGACATAAGTTTTTGGAGATGGTGCTTGAAAGATATGATCCGCACAGAATAATTATTTATTCCAGGGACGAGTTTAAACAGCACCTTATGAAAACAAAGATGGAAGAAAAGTATGACATGTCAAAGGTGCGCTTTTTTATCGGAGACGTGAGAGACAAAGAGCGCCTCATGAGAGCCTTTGACCATGTGGATTTTGTGGTACATGCCGCAGCCATGAAACAGGTCCCGGCATGTGAGTATAATCCGTTTGAAGCAGTCAAGACTAACATCAACGGAGCCCAGAACGTTATAGACGCTGCGATCGACAGAGGGGTAAAAAAAGTAGTTGCACTGTCAACGGACAAAGCGGTAAATCCGATAAACCTGTACGGGGGAACGAAGCTGGTATCTGACAAGCTGTTTATTTCAGCCAATGCATACAGCAAAGTGAGCAAAACAGTGTTCTCAGTAGTGCGTTATGGCAATGTCGCCGGCAGCAGAGGCTCGGTTATTCCGGTATTTGAAAATTTGATACAGCATGGCGCCAAAGAACTGCCTATTACGGATCCGAGAATGTCACGGTTCTGGATAACTCTTGAGCAGGGGGTAGAACTTGTTTTTAAGGCATTACGTGAATCCAACGGAGGAGAGACATATATCTCAAAAATTCCGTCCTTCTATATTACTGACCTGGCAAAGGCAATGCTGCCGGAGGGAGGAATAAAAGAAATAGGCATACGGGAAGGAGAGAAGATCGATGAGGTAATGGTCACAAAAGATGACAGTTTTCTGACATATGAATATGATAATCACTATATCATATACCCTCATTTTGACTGGTGGAAATTCGATCCGTCTCAAATAGGAGACGGCGTGAAGGTGCCGGATGGGTTCGAATACAATTCAGGAAACAATAAACAATGGATGAGTGTAGATGACATCAGAGAACAACTGAAACTGATAAAAGAAAAACACTGACAGTCCGTGTGGAGAGGGAATGAGTATGGATAACGATAAACTGGCGCTGTTCGGAGGAGAACCGGTAAGAAAGAAGATGCTCTATTACGGTCATCAATGGATCGATAAAGAGGACAGAACGGCTGTAGACAGGGTGCTGCAGAGTGATTTTCTGACTTGCGGGCCTGAAGTTGAAAGAGCAGAGAAAGAACTGGCGGATTATGTAGAAGCCGACTATGCAGCGCTGGTATCAAACGGGACGGCTGCATTACATTGCGCCTGCCTGGCGGCAGGCATAAAACCGGGGGATGAAGTCATCGTGTCGCCGATGACTTTTGCGGCATCAGCAAACTGTATTTGCTTTTGCGGCGCGAAGCCTGTATTTGCGGATATAGACCCGTATACATACAATATATCGCCTGAAAAGATACGCGAAAAGATAAGTGGTAATACAAAAGCAGTTATAGCTGTAGATTATACCGGGCAGGCAGTACAGCACAACGAAATCAGAAAAATATGCGATGAGTATGGGCTGTTCTTTATTGAGGACGCAGCACATGCCATCGGGACAAAATACAGAGGCAAAAGAGTCGGGTCTCTCGCAGACCTCACATGCTTTTCATTCCATCCTGTAAAGACCATAACTTCAGGCGAAGGCGGAGCTGTCACTACCAATAATGAGGAACTATATGAAAAAGTTGTGTTTTATCGTTCACATGGCATAACACATGACCGGGAGTGGATGGAGAACGATGCCGAGGGAGACTGGTACTACGAGATGCTGGATCTTGGATACAATTATCGCATTACTGATATTCAGGCAGCGCTTTTGAGATCGCAGCTAAAAAAAATAGAGATGTTCTCCAAAAGGAGAAAAGAAATATGTGCGTTCTATGATAATGAATTTGCCGGCATTCCGGAAATCATACTGCAAAGGATAATCCCCGAGAGCGATACGACCAGACATCTTTATGTGCTGCAGCTGGACTTGAACAGGCTGAGCTGCAGCAGGAAAGAATTCTTCGATGCATTAAGCGCAGAGAAGGTCAGACCACAGGTGCACTATATTCCAGTATATTACTTTCCGTATTACAGAAATCTTGGATATGAAAAAGGCATTTGCCCGAATGCGGAAGCTCTTTATTCCCGGATACTCAGCATCCCGCTGTATCCGGCAATGACCGATGAAGACGCAGAAGATGTTGTGCGGGCAGTTAAAAAAGTAGTTGGATATTATCGCCTGTAGTGTAAACATACAATGGGCGCTATAAACCTATTTAAAAGGAATAGTACTTTGAGAACAGTATGAAATACGCAAATATTATTTTTGATGGCAAAAGAAAAGGCTCTGTTAACATAGGCGATGATTTGCAATTGGTAGCAATTGAGAGCCTCTACGAGAGGATGGGGATCCCCAGAGAAGAGATCGTAAGGATTAAACTGTCGGAGCTGGCTTCTTATGATGGAGAGTATTGCATCCTCCCGGTTTCTTTTCCACTGTATGGATACAGAGAAGGAACTTACATTACGATGTTTTCGCCTAAAATCATACCGGTATTCTTAGCGCTCAGTATTATGAGCGGCAATATTTCCCGCGAAGAATGTGATTACCTCAGACACTTTGAACCCATCGGATGCAGGGACTATCACACGGTAAAGCTGCTGCGGGAAAAGGGCCTGCTGGCTTATCTGAACGGCTGCATGACCGCGACACTTCCGCGCAGAAATGATTTAAGCGGAAACAAAATATATATTGTCGATTTGCCGGAGAGTTATTACCGGTACGTTCCGCACCGACTTCTCCAAAATGCTGTTGTTACCAGCCAGGTGATGGACCAGTGCGAAGATCCGGAAAAAGAAATAAAGTGCAGATTGGATGAATATGCAAAAAATGCAGCTATGGTCATTACGACCAGGTTACATTGCGCTATGCCTTGTGTTGCCATGGGGATCCCTGTCGTTTTGATGAAGGACAGATACTCCTTCAGGTTTCCTTTTATTTCGCGATACATTCATGTTTATGAAAAAGAAGAATTCGATAACATTGACTGGAATCCACAGACGGTTGAATATGAAGAAAAAAAAGAGGAAATCATTAAACTCGCAATAAACAGACTTAAATCTGCCTATGAAAGCTATGCTCCAATGTATGACCTTAGCTGGTTTTACGAGAAAGATAATATCCGAGAGGATTATTACATCGAGCATTTTGATAATGTCAAAGAATTCATTGATGAGCACTTTGAGAAGGAAGAATCATTCAGATATGCGATATGGGGACTTACCCAGAAGGCAGATATGATTTGCGATTATATGGAAGATAATTATCCTAATGCACAGCTTGCATATGTGTATGATAAGAATAAAGTAACGAGGTTTCATGGAATCATGAGTGGCAGTGATATCGGTGAAATATGCAGAAAAGATGTTTTTGTATTTGTAACGGCTGCTACAGCGAACCTTGCAGCAATGGAGCTGTTTAAAAAATGCGGAAAAAACAGCTATCATGTTAGTGATGACGGAATAAGAAGGATAGGCAGGGATCATCAATAATGAAAGTGACAATAGGTTCTCCGAAAATAATTCAAAATGGTGACAAGTATCAATTAAATACAACCATAGAATTTGAACAAAAGAGCAAAGAGCTGTTTATAGAAGTTGACGGTACATACGCAGACTATTTTGATGATGAAGTTGTTGACGGTTTTATTGTGGCAATATTGCCATACTGTATGATGCTTGCAAAGAAAAAGAAAGTAGTTATTAACAGTACTGCAAAAATATCCAGAAGACTTCGGTTTCAGCTTGAAAGGTATTACATTCCTGTGGTATCAAAGAATATTTCGTATTTCGGAAGTGTTGAGTTAAATATCGCGGAAACGGACAAGGTGCATAAGAAACCATTTGCGGTTGCTACGGGCGTTTCCGGTGGAGTGGATTCATCATATTCGATAGCAAGGAATCAGAAAGGGACCACACAGGGGCTGACACACCTGGTATATGCCGATCTGGGTATTTATCGCGGATTTGGATCTGATGCAGAAAAGAGGCTTCAGGCAAAGTGCAAAGGAATAGCTGATGCTGTTGAATTACCAATGATTGTAATAAGAACAAATATTTGTACTGAACTGTATAAAAAGGCATATGCACCGGTAGTCCATTCCGTTTTTGCAGGGCTGATTCTTTCGATGCAAAAGTTTTTCAAGACATATTACTACTCCTCAACTCTGTCAGCAGAAAAATTCCATTTTGACGAAGCAGATGCAGGAGATTATGAGTTGTTTACACTACCGCTCCTGAGCACTGACAGTCTAACGTTTTACTCCTCGGGAATGGAAGCGACCAGGCTTGAAAAAGTGAAATATATTGCAGATAAACCATTTGCTCAAAACAACTTGTTTGTGTGTTTGAATGTCAACGAGGACGGATCGAATTGCAACAGATGCGCAAAATGCACGCGGACAATGTGCGAGCTTGAAATTGCAGGCAAACTTAACAACTTTGACAAAGTCTTTGACATCGAAGGATTCAAGGCGGATCCGGCTTATCATTGGGGCTATGCTCTGCTAAAAAACTGGGGAGGGGATCCCTTTTATACTGAACTGATAGAAGAAAAGAAAAAGCAGGGACTAAAAATCATGATGCCAATCTATAAATCGGCGCTGAAGAAGTTTGTTTCGCGAGGTTTTACTACGGCAAATAAAAAAAGAGAGAATGTGTGGGAGCAGATAATATTGGACTATGATGAAGAAAATTAGTATATGTATTCCTTGTTACAATGAGGAGAACAACATCCATTTGATGGTAGAGCGCCTAAAAGAACTATTCAGAAATGAATTGTCATCTTATGATTGTTCCATATTGTTTATTGATAATAACTCCACAGATTCGACGCGTGATATCATCCGGGAAGAGGTAGCCAGAGGCGGGGTGAAAGCCATTTTCAATGCCAGGAATTTCCCGATGACTTCAGGCTATTACGGCCTGCTGAATGCCGGGGGAGACTGCACTATCAGTATTCCGGCGGATTTTCAGATCCCTATAGATATTGTTCCTAAGCTGGTAAAGGAGTGGGAAGGAGGAGCGGCGATAGTCTGCGCTGTCAAAGAAGGAACGAAGTCTTCCCGATTAATGTGGGGAATCAGACAAAGGTTTTATCACCTGTATGAAAACCTTGCCAATGGAGAAATCATATCAAACTACACGGGAGCAGGCCTATATGATAAAAAATTTCTCGATGTTCTGAGAGAAATGGATGACCCGGTCCCGAATCTTCTTGCAATGGTGATGAGCCACGGATGGAATATTAAAAAAGTATATTACAAAGAAGAAAAGCGAAGGGCGGGAAAAACAAAGAATAACCTGCTGTCTTTGATCAGCATAGCAGTTTTAAGAATCACAAATACATCCATCATTATCCCCCGATTAACGATGATTATCGGAGTAATGATATCATTGATCAGTTTTGCAGGAGCGATTGTTTACATAATCCTTTCACTGGTGCTCAGGACAGGATTTATTGCCGGTATTATTCCCATATTGTGCTCCATATTTTTTATGGGTTCTATTCTGATGATTTTCCTTGGATTAATTGGCGAATATATTATCAAGATAAATACGAGGGTAACACGGGCACCGCTTGTGATAGAGGATGAACGGGTGGGATTTGACAAGGAATAGATTGAGGCATATATGAAAAAGGCAATAATCACCGGCGCAGCGGGCTTTGCAGGCTGTCACCTGACCGAAAGCCTGACAGACAAGGGGTATAAAGTGTATGCCGTTGTTCGTCCCGGATCAGAACATAATGACAGAATAAAAGGATTTGAGAATGTCACATGTGTTGAAGTGAACATAGAAAGCAATAATTGTGACCTGAGCCGCCTGCCGGAGAACTTCGATTATTTCTTCCATCTGGCGTGGAAGCCTGCTGACAGGTATGATTATCCCGCGCAGATGGAAAGCGCATATCTCACGCTTGAAATGTTAGAGAATGCAGCAAAGCTTGGGTGCCGCAGGTTTATAGGTATCGGATCGCAGGCTGAATATGGAGCCGCAGATGACCTCACAAAAGAGGATGACACCCCGTTGCGACCGTTTTGCGGATATGGAGCTGCAAAGACTGCAGCATGCTACATGACAAAGATGCGCGCAAAAAAACTGGGCATAGAATGGGTGTGGGGCAGGATCTTCAGCGTCTATGGCAGGTATGAGCCGGATGGGAGACTGCTGCCATACCTGATAAAAGCCTTTGTGAAAGGAGAAGACGTTAAACTCTCATCATGCAGGCAGAACTGGGATTTTCTGAACGGATCAGATGCCGGTAAAGCTCTTGCTGCTATGGCGGAGCATGGCAGAGACGGAGAAATCTATAACATCGCATATGGAGGATATCGTCCTCTCAGGGACTTTGTAGAAGAAACTGCACGAATATGCGGATATAAGGGACGACTCACTTATGGAAAAGACCCTGAGCCGTTTGTATCGCTTCAGCCGTCTGTAGATAAACTGAAAAGAGACACCGGCTGGGCGCCTGAAGTGAGTTTTGAAACGGGAATAAAGGAACTGTTGCGTTAGCAAATAATACACAATGACTGATCGGCGCAAGGACTATATATGGAATACCATTGCGGGAGTCATCAATGCAGCTGAAGCTGTGATCATGTCCATGGTAGTGACGCGATATGGACGACTGGCAGACGCAGGGATACTGTCTCTGGCATTTGCAGCAGGGAATGTACTGATGACTGTGGGAAAATTCGGCGGCAGGATATATCAGGTAACCGATGTTAGAAAGAAGTATACCTTTCACATGTATCTGATACAGCGGTTCCTCACAATAGGAATGATGGCTCTGTCGCTTTGTGCTTTTCTGATATACAGAGGCTATGCAGCAGAAAAAGGAGATGCGATCATAATCATTACTGTGATATATATGATCGAATCTCTCGAGGACTGCTTCTGGGGAGAATATCAGGCCTCAGGCAGGCTGTATGTCGGGGCGCAGATGTTCACCTCGAGATGGGTGACTATCCTGATCATCTTTACTGTTTTTATGGTGATGACAGGTAATATGAATAAATCGCTGCTTGCCGGGGGGACAGCAGGATGTATCGTGTTTCTATGCTGGCTGGTCGTACTTCAAAAGACCGATAACATACGTGGACAGTTTTCAAAAACCATAAAACCAGAGGGATGGCTGCGAAAGCTGTTCAGACAGACAGCCCCCCTGTTTGCTGCCGCATTTTGCGCAATGTTTATCAGCAATATTCCTAAATTTGCTATTGACCGCTACATGACTGATGAAATACAGGCCTGTTATGGATTTGTTGCGATGCCTGTTTTTGTGATCGGAATGCTGAACCAGTTCATATATCAGCCGACAGTAGTTCCGCTTACAGACAAGTTCTATGCAGGAGAGATCAAAGCCTTTCGCAAGGATGTAAGAAGGCAGATGATCATCGTCAGCGCGATCATGGCGACATGTGCTGTCGGGGCCGGTCTGATAGGCATTCCGGTTCTGTCTCTTATCTATCATACTGATCTTTCAGACTACTGGCGCGAACTTGTGATCCTGCAATTTGCCGGGGGCTTTCTTGCAATGTCGGGATACTTTACTATATTGCTCACTTTAATGCGGAAACAGAATATGATACTCGCAGGATATATCGCAGCATTGATTGCGGGAATCGTTATCCTGAACCTGGCCGTAAAGACGTACGGGACGGTCGGAGCTTCAGTGGGATATATGGTGGTGATAATGCTGCTTTTCGCTTTTTATCTTGCATCTTATCTGAAAATTATTACAGCGGCGGAGAAGGAAGTATAAAGAAATGTTTCATCTGTTTGAGAAGATCAATAACGAAGAGGTATATGTAATAGCGGAAATGAGTGCCAATCACGGCGGCAGTCTCGGTAATGCGCTTGAAATTGTCAGGCAGGCGGCGGAAGCCGGGGCGGACTGCGTTAAGATACAGACGTATACGGCAGACAGTATCACCATAGACTGCGACGCAGAAGACTTTCTTATACATGGAGGCCTGTGGGACGGATACAAACTTTATGACCTTTATACAGATGCAGGCACACCTTATGAATGGCATTCTGCGATAAAAGAGGAATGTGAAAAGTGCGGAGTGGACTTTCTTTCAACCCCATTCGACAATGATGCTGTGGACTTTCTTGAAAGCATAGGCGCAGAAGCATATAAAATAGCAAGCTTTGAGATCGTAGATATACCTCTGATAGAATATGCGGCTTCCAGGGGAAAGCCAATGATAATCTCATGCGGAATGGCAGGCATCGATGAAATACAGGATGCTCTGGATGCATGCAGGAGAGCCGGCAACGATCAGATAGTTCTTCTGAAGTGTTGCAGTGAATATCCGGCAAACTGGGATAATATGCATATCTCCAATATACCGGACATGATCGACAGGTTTGGCGTAAGCGTCGGTCTGTCAGACCACAGTGCGGGCAGCATTGCCGCAGTAGTTGCCGTATCAAAAGGCGCGTGCGTTATCGAAAAGCATGTGAAGATTGAAGGCATAAAAAGTGCAGATAGTGATTTCTCGATGCCTATGGATGAATTTGCCGGGATGGTCAGAGCCGTCAGGGATGCCAGGATGATCGCAGGCGATGTCCATTACGGACCTACTAAGGGGGAAGAAGGCAATCTGAAATTCCGGAGGAGTTTGTTCGCGGTCAGGGAAATAAAGGCCGGAGAAATAATCTCGAAAGATAATATCAGAAGTATCAGACCTTCTACTGGGCTGAAGCCCAAATATCTTCCTGACATACTGGGGAAAAAGGCGAGAATGGATATCGCATATGGGACGCCTGTTTCGATGGAAATGCTGGAGGATTGAGTCACATGATCTACCTGAGAAAAGCAACTTCGGATGACATGGATACTGTCTATGAATGGGCAAATGATCCGGCAACGAGAGCTGCATCATTTAATACCGCTGAGATCCCATATGAAACACATGTCCGGTGGTTCAGCAAAGTATTGGATTCTGACGATGTAATACTTTTTATCCTGATGGATGATAACGAGTCTGTTGGACAGATCAGGCTGGATATTGACGGAGGCGATGCAGAAATCAGCTATAGCATTTCTCCTCAGTACAGGGGCAAAGGCTATGCGCGTATCATGCTGAGACTTTTAAAAAGGGAGGTCGAAGAGAACTACCGGTATATCGATTCTCTCATTGCGAAAGTCAAACCGGATAACGATAAGTCATTAAAACTTTTTGAGACGGAAGGATATAAGAAAGAATATTGCTGTTTTACCATTAAAACAACTGAGTAAAAGCCATTTGCATAACTGAGACTGCAGTTAAATGAGGAGTTGAAAAAATGATACTGTTCTGTGCAGATGGAAATCCGGAGATAGGCAGCGGGCACATAATGAGATGCCTTTCTATTGCAGATGAGGCAAATAGTAAAGGGCAGGGATGCGTATTCATTACCTCTTCAGATGATTTTGGCCCTTTGATAAAAAGAAAAGGGCATAAATTCATTTGCACGGACTCGGATTATCGGAAGCCTGATGCAGAAAATGTCTGCAAGCTGATTACAGCATATAGGCCGCAGGCAGTTGTGATAGATTCATATTATATTGATCCGGGTTTTCTTAGCAGAGTGCTGCATTGTAATCAAGATAATGAAGGCAAACTGCTGTATATAGACGATCTGGCGGCTTTTTCATATCCCTGTGACCTGTTGCTGAACTATAATATATATGGCACGGAAATGAGAGAGAAATATGATGCGCTGTATTCAGGACTGAGCATGCCGAAAGTGCTGCTTGGGACTAAATATGCGCCGCTGCGCAGGGAGTTTCAGCATCTGCAGAGACGTGAAGTCAGTAAAAACGCGAAGATAATCCTGATATCTACCGGGGGAGCTGATCCGGAGCATATAGCAATAGATATCGCAGAGAAAACTTCGAGGTACCCGGATTATTCGTTTCACTTACTGATCGGTTCTCTGAATCCGGACATGATCAGGATCAGGACAGCCGCAAAGAGGCAAAAGAATCTGACGATCCATGAAAATGTTGCCGACATGTGCGGACTGATGCAGTCAGTCGACGTTGCGGTATCGGCGGCCGGCAGCACATTATATGAGCTGTGTGCAACGCAGACTCCGACGGTTACTTACGTCGCAGCGGATAATCAGCTTTCCGGGGCAGACAGCTTCGAACGGCATGGTGTAATGAAGTGTGCCGGTGATATTCGGGACAAGGACAGGCCTCTGTTCATTGAAACGCTGATGACTTCCGCAATTGAAATATGCCGGGACTATAAACAGCGAAAAGATATGGCTGAAATAATGGCTGAAGTCGTTGACGGCCGGGGCTGTATGCGTATAGTTGATGCTATTTTTTAGAATAATTGAGAGGAGAAAGGCGCAATATATGAAGGTGGTATTACTGGCTGGCGGCTGGGGAACAAGGCTTTCTGAAGAAACAGAATATAAGCCTAAGCCGATGATAGAAATAGGCGGGATGCCGATCCTGTGGCATATCATGAAAAGCTACTCTTATTATGGCTTTAACGAATTTATAATCTGTGCCGGATATAAACAGCATATGATAAAGGAATGGTTCAGGAATTATTTCCTCTATACGTCTGATATCACATTTGATCTGACAGAAGAGTATAAGATGGAAGTACATGATAAACATACTGAACCGTGGAAAGTTACTGTGGTCGATACCGGAAGAGACACCATGACCGGCGGACGAATCAAGAGGATCAGAAAATATATTGATGACGATACCTTTATGATGACCTACGGCGATGGCGTCTGTGACGTTAATATCAGGGCTCTGCTTGACTATCACAACTCTCATGGTAAAATGGCAACTCTTACAGCTGTTACTCTGGAACAGGAAAAAGGCGTTCTGGATATTGCGAAGACCGGCGCGGTACGATCGTTCCGGGAAAAAAAGGATATGGACGGAACGCCGATAAATGCCGGATATATGGTTTTAAACCGCAATGTGTTAGATTATATAGACGGGGACGATACTTCGTTCGAACGTGAGCCGATGGAACGGCTTGCAAAGGAAGGGGAGCTGATGTCGTACGATCATAAAGGCTTCTGGCAATGCATGGACACCTTGTATCAAAAGGAATTGCTGGAAGAGATGATAGCCAAGAACAGGGCCCCGTGGATGGTGTGGCAGGATTGAAGGTGCTGATAAATGAAAAGATGGAAAGATGAGGCAGCCGCCCGTAATGAGATACGCGGAATGGTTGCAGATTATTATAAAGAGTTCAAAGCGAAAAAAAAGGAATTTCAACCGGGAGACAGAATCAACTATTCGGGGAGAGTTTATGATGAGAAAGAGATGCTGTCCCTGACTGATTCAATGCTGGATTTCTGGCTTACGAGCGGAACCTTTTGCGAGCAGTTTGAACGAGACTTCTCAGAGATGCTTGGAGTAAAGTATACACATGCCGTGAACAGCGGATCATCTGCAAATCTGCTTGCATTTATGGTACTCACAGCACCTGAACTCGGAGAGCGCAGGATCGATCGGGGTGATGAAGTGATCACGGTAGCCTGCGGTTTCCCGACGACTATCGCGCCGATCATGCAGTATGGCGCAGTACCGGTGTTTGTTGATGTTACTATCCCGCAGTATAACATTGATGTGGAACAACTGGAAAACGCTCTCTCAAAGAAGACCAAAGCAGTCATGATCGCACATACACTTGGCAATCCGTTCGATCTTAAGGAGGTAAGAACTTTCTGCGATAAGCATGATCTGTGGCTGGTTGAAGACAACTGTGATGCGCTCGGGAGCAGGTATACCATTGACGGAAAAACCAGATACACAGGGACCTGGGGAGATATCGGCACATCATCGTTTTATCCTCCGCATCATATAACTATGGGTGAAGGAGGAGCAGTTTATACAGATGACCCAACACTGCATCGTCTGATGCTGTCATACAGGGACTGGGGACGTGACTGCATATGCCCGTCAGGGCACGATGGTGTATGCGGGCACAGATTCGACAGACAGTTTGGCGAACTGCCGCTGGGATATGACCACAAATATACGTACAGCCATCTTGGGTATAACCTTAAGGCTACTGATATGCAGGCGGCAGTCGGTGTGGAGCAGCTCAAGAAACTGCAGTGGTTTACTGAAAAAAGAAGGGCAAACTGGGATCGCTTGAGGGATAAACTCATGGAAAATGGTGCGGATAAGTGCTTTATTATGCCGGAGCCGGCAAAGAACAGTGAACCGTCCTGGTTTGGATTTATGCTCACAGTGAAAGAAGATGCCGGGGTATCAAGAAACGAGATAACGGCATGCCTTGAGGATCACAATATACAGACAAGGCTCCTGTTCTCCGGCAATATGATAAAACACCCCTGCTTTGATGAATACAGGGGGACGGACGCCTACCGGGTGGCCGGTGAACTAAAAAATACCGATTATATCATGGAGAACAGTTTCTGGGTGGGAGTGTACCCGGGAATGACAGATGAGATGATCGATTATATGGCAGAGGTAATAAAGCATGGAGTTTTATAAAGGAAAGAGAGTGCTGATCACAGGGCACACGGGCTTCAAGGGTTCGTGGATGTGCAGAGTCCTGCTTGATATGGGCGCTGATGTAACGGGATATGCCCTGGATCCGCCCACAGAGCCTTCGCTGTTTGAGCTTTGCGCGCTTCATAAACAGATGCGGTCTGTTACCGGAGACATCAGAGACCTGGACCATCTGAATAAAACCGTGATGACGCTGCAGCCGGAAATCGTGATACACATGGCCGCGCAGCCTATAGTCAGGACTTCATACAGGGATCCGGTCTATACTTATGAAACGAATGTCATGGGTACGGTAAATATTCTTGAGGCGGTACGGCGCTGTCCTTCAGTCAGGTCCGTGATCAATGTTACGACGGATAAGGTGTATGAAAACAAAGAGTGGCCGTGGGGATATCGTGAAAACGATGAGCTGAACGGCTTTGACCCATACTCAAATTCAAAATCCTGCTCGGAACTTGTAACGTCTTCCTACAGAAACTCGTTCTTCGGCGGTAATGCTGAGGATGACCGCCGGGTCGCGGTCAGCACCTGCCGCGCGGGGAATGTTATAGGCGGCGGCGACTTTGCAAAAGACAGGATCGTTCCGGACTGTTTCAGAGCGGTATCGGAAGGTAAGGAAATCTATGTCAGAAACCCATCGTCTGTAAGACCGTATCAGCATGTGCTGGAGCCGGTAATGGCGTATCTTCTGGTCGCCATGAGGCAATATGAAGACGCCGGTCTGATCGGAAGCTACAACATCGGTCCGGACGATACTGACTGCAGAACTACTGCGGAAATGGTAGACATATTTTGCTCGAAGTGGAATGCTGCAGCATCTGAAGACAGGCACCTGAACAAGGCGACCTGGTCAGGGAAGCCGGATAACGGACCTCATGAAGCAGGACTTCTGAAGCTTGACTGCAGTAAAATAAAAGCAGCTCTCGGATGGAAACCTGAATGGGATCTTGAAAAAGCGCTTGAAAAAACAGTTGAATGGCATGCGGCGTATCTTGGAAAAGAAGATGTCTCGGATATCATGAGCAGACAGATAAGTGAGTACTTAAATAGTGATCAGGAAAGCGGGAGACTATGAAAATAGCTGTAGCCGGAACAGGATATGTGGGACTGTCGCAGGCAGTATTGCTGTCACAGCACAATGAGGTGACGGCAGTTGACATCATTCCCGAAAAGGCAGAAAAACTGAATAATTACATTTCGCCGATCCAGGACGAATATATCGAGAAGTATCTGGCTGAGGCAAAAGAAGGCAAGAGGAAGCTGTCGCTGACAGCTACTACTGACGGCGCATCGGCATATAAAGATGCTGACTTTGTCGTTATTGCGGCTCCGACAAATTACGACCCTCAGAAAAACTACTTTGACTGCTCTGCCGTCGACAGCATAATAGAGCAGGTGCTGAGCTGTGGCAGCAAAGCGGTCATGGTGATCAAGAGCACCGTTCCGGTAGGCTTCACGGCAAAGGCAAGAGAGCGCTTCGGCACAGACCGCATCCTGTTCTCACCGGAATTCCTGCGCGAGAGCAGGGCCCTGTACGACAATCTGTATCCGAGCAGGATCATCGTGGGCAGCGATGACAGCACCAGAAAAGATGCTGAGACATTTGCAGCGCTGCTTGTCGAAGGCGCAGAGAAGAAAGATATAGAAGTTCTCTACATGGGGCTGACTGAGGCGGAAGCGGTGAAGCTGTTTGCCAATACATATCTTGCGCTTCGCGTCAGTTACTTCAATGAACTTGATACTTACGCAGAGATGAAGGGTCTGTCGGCAAAGGAGATCATAAAAGGCGTCAGCCTTGACCCGCGTATCGGAGATTACTATAACAACCCGAGCTTCGGATACGGAGGGTACTGCCTCCCTAAGGACACAAAACAGCTGCTGGCCAATTATCAGGATGTCCCGGAGAATCTTATCGAAGCGATCGTTGAAAGCAACCGGACGAGAAAGGACTTCATCGCCGACAGAGTGCTGCAGAAAGCGGGATATTACGATTATTCCAATGTGTCCGGCTATGACAAAGACAGAGAACATCAGGTCGTCATAGGGATATACCGTCTCACCATGAAGGCGAACAGCGACAATTTCCGCCAGAGCTCTATACAGGGAGTGATGAAGAGGATAAAGGCAAAAGGGGCCACCGTTATAATTTACGAGCCTTCGCTGGAGGACGGAACGACATTCTTCGGCAGCGCTGTTGTAAATGATATTGGATCGTTCAAAGAGACATGTGATGCGATCATAGCCAACAGATATGACCCGGTGCTTGATGATGTCCGGGAGAAAGTATATACGCGGGATCTTTTCAGGAGAGACTGACAGTGACAGAAATCAGCAAAACGAAAAAACTGATAATAATAGGCGCCGGCGGTCACGGGAAGGTGATCGCGGATATCGCCGCGCTCAACGGATACAGGGAGATAGTCTTTCTTGACAATGATTCCGGAATAAAAGAGTGCGAAGGATATCCCGTCCTGGGACCCGATTCGATGGCGGCAGAGCTCGAAGGAGAACTTTTTATCGCCATAGGCAATGCAGAACTTCGCAGAAAGCTGACGGAGCGTTATGAGGGCAGAAATTTTCCTGTCCTGATCCATCCGGCGGCAGTCATTGCCGGCAGCGCTGCCATCGGTGAAGGCACTGTCGTAATGGCGGGAGCGGTAGTGAATCCGGGGACCGCTGTCGGAAAGGGATGCATACTCAATACCGCGTGCTCGGTCGACCATGATTGCGCTGTAGGCGACTACTGTCATATCTCTGTGGGAGCGCACCTGTGCGGAACGGTCGAGGTCGGAGAGGGCTCGTGGATCGGAGCGGGGACTATCGTATCGAACAATCTGAGCATATGTCCCGGCGTTATGACAGGAGCAGGCGCTGTAGTAGTTAAGGATATAGCGGAAAAAGGAATATACACGGGAGTTCCCGCAAAGAAAATGAAGAAGCCGGCACAGGAATAAAACCGTTCCGGTCTGAATAAGAAAGGCGCAGCAATGACAGCTTTAATAACAGTCTGGTGGATCGCGGCATTCGTCGTGTTCTGGGCGATGATAGGATACCCGTTGTCGCTGGTGGTCCTTGACCGGCTGCTGAAAAGAAATAATAAAAGAGACGACGCTTACGAGCCGACAGTGACCGTAATGGTCGTTGCTCATAATGAAGAGAAGGTGATTTACGAGAAGCTTCAGAATCTGCTCAATACTGAGTATCCTGAAGACAAGCTGGAGTTCCTGATCGCATCGGATTTTTCAACGGATGATACGGACTCCATAGTGGAGAAGTTCATAGCCGATCATCCGGAAAGAAGCATCAGGATGCATAAGTCCGTAAATCATTTCGGAAAAACGAATGCCCAGAATGAAACGCAGGAGTTATGCAATACCGGAATCCTGGTCATGACAGACGCCAACGCCATGTTTGAACCGGATGCGGTAAGAGAACTGGTATCGTATTTTTCCTCTCCGGAAGTCGCTTATGTATCGGGACAGCTCAGGTACAAAAACACAGAAGACAACAGCACGGCCGGTTCGGAGGGGTTTTACTGGAAACTGGATCTTAAGTGCAGGGACATAGAAAGCAGGATACAGACCATTACAGCGGGCAACGGAGCGATCTATGCCGTCCGAAACAAAGACTACAGGGTGATCCCGCCTATCGAATGTCATGACTCAAGCTTTCCGGTCATCTATGCCCTTGAGAAGAAAAAAGCTCTTTATAATCCGGCTGCCGTAGCCTATGAAAAGGCCGGCGAGGTCAATGAAGATGAGTTCAAGAGAAAAGTCAGGATGAACAGGATAATCCTGAGAGGGATACTGCCGGATATCAGGATACTTAACATCTTTGTGTACCGGTGGTTTTCGTATTTTTATTTCGGACACAGGACCTGCAGATACCTTCTGTGGCTGATGCATCTGGTGCTGCTGATCGTAAATATACCTCTTGCCGTTACGGGCTCGCTGTTCTGGAAAGCCGCCCTGGGCCTGCAGCTGCTGTTCTGGCTGGTCGCTCTGCTTGGATGGGTAAGCGGCAGCGGCAATCGTCTGGTAAGGATAGTGACGTATTACGGCATGACTGTAATTGCCCAGT
>Ga0310695_10005230_pt1 | contig 22884 bp, 19 predicted proteins | sample RumenRJG_04DNA_FD_203882 | JGI IMG/M metagenome (GOLD analysis project Ga0310695, IMG submission 203882) | Bovine rumen microbial communities from Lethbridge, Alberta, Canada - RJG_04 (v2) (version 2) | ecosystem: Host-associated > Mammals > Digestive system > Stomach > Rumen | place: Canada...
TAAAAAGTGGATAGCATCTGCTTGTCTGTTGAACTATAGCGTCATTCGCAAAGAATTGCAACATGCGTTACAGTAACGGCTGTTGCTGAAATTGATGCGCCATTCGTTACATTGGCGTGTCATTGGAGGATATGTAGTATCACAAGGATCCCTCAAAAGCCCATTAGAATTATCGTGGAGATGGGCGGAGTCGAACCGCCGTCCAAACAACGCACCCAGCAGCTTTCTACACGCTTATCCTTCCTTTGGTTGTCGGCCGCGGCCTGCCGGAAGGCGGGCCAGCCACAGCTTATCCTTTAAATCTTAGCCGGCTTTAAAGGAGTCCACCGGAGCGTCCCTCTTGAATGATACCCCGAACTCGGAACATAGAAGGCGTAAAGTCCGCGGGATACTCGTCCGGGCCGCAGCCTTGGCGGCCGGGATTAAGCTAAACGACTTAGTCGATTAGGCAGCGAGTGCGTAGTTGTTGTTGGCAACTAAATTGTTAAGAGAACGGTTTTTACGGGCAGATCTCTCAGAAGCCCGGCGTGCTTACCACCCGGAATCATTGCTGTCAAAACCAGTACATCCCCAAAGTGTAGCGAAATATATACGGTGGATATTCTTAATTTGTTTCATCGGGAAATTGATTAAATTTGCGAGATGATTGGAGGTGACATATTCAACAGGACAGAGTTGCTTTTGGGCAGCGATGTTATGGGCGTCTTGTCCAAAGCGAAGGTCATCGTTTTCGGTGTCGGGGGAGTAGGGAGCTGGTGCGCCGAGGGCTTGGTCCGGAGCGGAGTAATGAATTTGACGATTGTCGATCCCGACGACGTCAGCGTCACTAACATCAACCGCCAGCTTATGGCGACCACCAGCACGGTTGGAAGACCGAAGGTGCTGGCCCTCAAGGACCGTCTTCTCGACATCAATCCTCAGGCCAGAATAAACGCTTTGGAAAACACCTACAACGAGGAGACTTCCGGACAGTTCGACCTTGACTCATACGACTACATCATCGATGCGGTTGACTCTCTGAAAAATAAGATCCTTCTGATTCTCAACGCTTCGGCATCCAAGGCCACCTTCTATTGCTCCATGGGAGCCGCCCTAAAAATCGACCCGTGCCGTGTCAAGGTGGCTGAGTTCTGGGACGTGCGAGGCTGCCCTCTCGGGGCGATGATACGTAAGAAGATAAGAAAGGCCGGGATCCTTCCCAAGAAAAAGTTCCTTTGCGTTTATGATGATGAGGTACTGCCCAATCTTGGGAATGACGGGATAGTCGAGACCGACACTTTCAACAAGGCCCAGATCAATGGTACAACCGCTCCAGTTACCGCTATTTTCGGCATGACTCTCGCCGGACTTGTTTTACGTGATATCTATAAAAAGACTGTGAAATGAGCCAGGTCTGGGATCCGCTACGAAAGAAGATGGTGGCGCTGACTCCTGAGGAGAAGGTGCGCCAGTGGTTCATCTCCACGCTTAGGGATCAGTTCAATGTCCCTGAGCACATGATGATGAGCGAAGTCTCTTTCAAATTGGGAAACAAGCCTTTCAGGGCTGATATTCTTGTCTATGGCAGGGATCTTTCTCCACTTATGGTGGTTGAGTGCAAAAGAGAGGATATTGAGATGGACAGGGAGGTCCTGGAGCAGGCGTTGAGGTACAACCTGGCCCTTGGAGTTAAATACATAGTGATCACTAACGGGCGGGCGACCTTCGGTTTCAGGAGGAAGGAGATGGCCGGGCAAGAAGTGCCTTATGAACAAATTAAGACTTTCCCGACATGGGAGACTATGCTTGGAAATGATTGAATATGAGCGCGACAATAACACAAGGATTTCTTGACAGCCCTATTTTCGGAATTGTCTCCAGGACAGCGGAGAGGCTCGGAGTCCGAGCATTCGTGATTGGAGGATATGTCCGGGACTGCTTCCTCGGCCGCCGCAATGATGACATCGATATTGTCGTCGAAGGCAGCGGGATAGAGCTTGCCCAGGCCGTGGCCGCCGACATCGAGGAGAATGAGCATCGCCATTGCAACGTCTCGGTATTCAAGACTTTCGGTACCGCCATGCTCAAATGGCATGGGGCTGAGATTGAGTTCGTCGGGGCCCGTAAAGAATCCTACCGCCATGATTCGCGCAAGCCGATCGTTGAGGACGGGACCCTTGAAGAGGACCAACTCAGGCGGGATTTCACGATAAACGCGATGGCTTTCAGTCTGCAGAAAGACGATTTCGGAGCGTTGGTTGATCCTTTCGGGGGAATAAGGGACCTTGCGGCCGGTATCATCAGGACCCCGCTTGAGCCTGAGCAGACCTACAGCGATGATCCGCTCCGGATGCTTCGGGCGATCCGTTTCGCGGTTAAGCTCAGCACCCCGGAGCAAAGCTTCACGATCGTTCCGGAGTCGATTCGCGCGATGAAGGCGATGAAGGACCGGATGAGCATCCTGTCCAAGGAAAGGATTGTCGAGGAACTGAACAAGATCCTGATCTGCCAGCGTCCATCCATGGGCTTCCGCCTCATGGACGAGACCGGTCTTCTGGAATATATCCTCCCGGAACTACTTAAACTGAAGGGAATAGAGTCAGTTGATGGTAAAGGCCATAAGGAAATATTCTCCCATACGCTTCAGGTTGTTGACAATGTGGCGGCGGGGGAGATCGAGGCTATTGAGCAGGGACGTTTGAAGGACTATACTCCCCAGGAGGATGGGGATGGCTTTGTGGAATCAGTCAGGACAGAACCTTACGTCTGGCTCCGCTGGGCGGCTCTTTTCCACGACATCGGGAAGCCCGCATCCAAGCGTTTCGACCCTTCGGTCGGCTGGACTTTCCATGGACATGAAGTCGTAGGATCAAGGATGGTTCCTAAGATATTCTCGAGGCTGAAAATGCCGCTTAACGAGAAGATGAAATATGTCCAGAAACTCGTCGCCCTGCATCACCGGCCAATAGCCCTTGTGGATGAGGAAGTTACGGACTCGGCGGTCAGGCGCCTCCTTTTCGATGCCGGCAACGAGATCGACGACTTGATGCTCCTTTGCAACGCCGACATCACTTCCAAGAATCCGGTGAAGGTGGCCAGAATCAAGGAAAACTTTGAGCTCGTGAAGCGCAAGCTGGTCGAAGTCGAGGAAAAAGACGCGATCCGCAACTGGAAAAACCCGATCACCGGGGAGTATGTCATGGAGGTTTATGGGATCCCTCCTTGCAAGGAGATCGGAATATTGAAGGAATATGTCAAAAACGCCATTCTCGATGGGGAGATAGGCAACACCTTCGAGGAAGCGGCCGCTTTCATGCGAGTCAAGGCAGCGGAGATGGGGCTTAAGGAAGTGTCTAAGAATTAATCCTTTCCGTTCTTCCAGTACCAGATGTCATCGCCGCCGGCGTAGTCCGGCATGTTAAGGGAGTCCATAACGGGCTCCTTAGCCATTCTTTTGAGTCTGGGGGACTGGACTCCGAAACGATCCATAGGAATATTCATGAATCCTCCTTTACGGATCGCCTCTGAATCGTCTTTCAGTGTGTATATGCCTTTCTTCGGGTTGGCGAATACCACGTTTGAGACGATCGAGTGGGCGTCATGGCCGAATTCCCTGGCTTTATTGAAGGAAAGACTGTCCGTGAATATGTTGAAATCAACATTGTTCCCCTTGTTGTTCGCCTGATAGGGCAGGTAGGGAGTCATCACGAGGTTGCGCGCGAACACATCACCGCTGTCGTCGAACCATGCGTGGGCGTGGAGGGTGTTGTTCACGATGATGTTGTTCTCGACCCTGCGGTAGAATCCTTCCCGCAGCTTGATCCCTCCGTTGAGGCAGAGGTTGTCGTGGATGATGTAGTAGCTTGAGCCGTCATCAAGGTCTATATCCCAGCCTCGGTCGCAACGGATCCTGTTGTATCTTAATGTGTTCGGCTCAAGCATATCGGCCAGGATAAGGTCAGGTCTCTCCTTGGCGTGACTGACCATGGTCTTGTAGTCAGGATGCCAGTAGCGATCCCTTCCCCATGAGTTGAATGAGCCGTGGTCTCCGGTCTCCTTGACGGTGTTGAAGACATCGTTATACTCGATAATATGTCCTCCCCACGTGCCCTCGCTGATGTTGATCCCGGCCCTCGGGGTGTCGTAGATGCTGTTGTGACTGACTGTTATCCTGAAAGACATCGAGATCTCCACACCGGTGATCTGTTTCTCGAAGAGTCCGATTTCGTGGATGAGGTTGTCTCTCACCAGGCATTCCGCGGGGAAATTGTCTCCTTTCGGCCCTTTTGCGAAATCCATGTCCTCCCAAGGAACGAACTTCTCGTAACGGAAACTCGGTGAACGGACACAGGAAGGATCTCCCACGAAACATACCGCGCTGGCCCCGATTCTGGTCAAGAGACATCCCTCGACGCTGGAACGTCTGTTGAACTTGCTGAAAAACACTCCATTGCCTCCGACATCAGTGATGTCGCAACCTTTTATGTGGCAGTCCTCGGTCCCTTCAAGGAAGATGGCTCCGCCCCTGTAAATTGTCCAGTCGGAGCGGAGCAAGGGCTCATATTCCTCCATGAATGTCCTCGCGGCATGCCTGAAGGCAAGACCGGAAAGCGTCACGTTCCTGACCGGATTGTTCTTGGATCCTTTCAGGCTCACGAGATTCTTGAGCCGGGCCGCCTCAAAGGTCATCCTGTCCGGATCCTCTCCCGGCAGGGGATAGTAATATAATGTCTTGGAGGTCTTGTCGAAATACCACTCTCCAGGTGCGTCAAGTTCCTCGAATATATTCTCCACCATGCGGTTATCCTTATGGATACCCATAGGGCGGTTGTTCTGATGTCCGCCTTCCAACTTGAGGTTCCCATCGTTGTCCTTGCCGGTGATCCGGTAGTGGAAATCTCCCCAATCATCCCTGTGCATCGCGTGGAGAAAACCACCCTCCGGGTTTTTCCAGCCCTTTACCCTCTCAGGTGAAGTCGCGTCAGCGGAAGTCCCGTGGAATCTTACCGCCGTGGAATCGTAGTTCGGGAAACGGGCCATTGTCAGGAGCCTCCCGTCGCCAAAGAGCATGTCTATCTCTTCGCTTCCTTGGATCTTTGACTTCATTATACCGCCGCGGTACCTCTTCCATTTTGTCTGAAGGACAGTCCCCCCGGAGATGACGGCCTTCTCGCCCGGATAGGAACTGATTGTCAATGAGTGGTTCTCATTCCCTTGGGATGAGGTGATGACAATCGGGGAGTCCAGATAGTAAACTCCCTCCCTGAGGTATATCGTGGTCGTCCCGGTTTTCCCTTCGCATTGATTGAGGGCTTCGGAGATTGATGCTCCGGGGGAAAGTATTATTGTCGATTGCGCCGCGGCAGGCATACAGCAAAGTGAGCTTATAAAAGCTATGCTGGCGAATTTGAAGATGTGGTTCATAAGACAAAATTAATAATAATTATATTTGGCAGCAAGTTTGCAGCGGTCCCATGTAGATGTTGATAGACGAATACATAAACTATGTCTCACAGGTCAGAAGGTACTCCTCAAGGACTTGTGAGCTGTATTCTGACCTTCTCCGGGAGTTCGCCGGATTCACCGGGGCTTCCGTTGATTCGGACATCCTGGAGGCCTTGATCCCCTCTGTGGTCCGCTCTTACGAAGTCCATCTCCTGGATGAGAAGAGTGAGGATCCGAGGACCGTCAATCTCCATCTGAGCGTCCTGTCCGGTTTCTGCAAATATCTTATGAAAGATGGGCGGCTCCAGTCCAATCCTGTCAGGATGGTCTCCCGTCCGAAGATGGAAAAACGTCTTCCGGTCTTCTATCGGGAAGACTCCATGAAGGAATATTTTGAACGCACGGAACATGATGCCTCGGAGGAAAACCTGGCGTTGCTGACCGGGAATGATAAGGTCTCTAAAGAATTGTATTCCAGGAGACTCTTGCGGCTGATAGTGTCGATCCTTTATTCGACAGCGATACGCCGTTCAGAGTTGATAGGCCTGTCTATCGGCAGTGTGGATTTTTCCCGGCAGGTCATGAAGGTAAGGGGAAAAGGGGATAAGACCAGAGAAATTCCCCTTGTCCCTTCTCTTTGTAAGGAAATTTCGTTATATTTACAATCGGTTGAGACGATGGAAGGCCATGCGCGACCCGCGTCAGACCCTTTGCTTATAACTCCGGGCGGCGCAAAGCTTTATCCGGTGTTTGTGGACAGGGTGATCAAGAGCGAGTTGGGACAGGTCGGAGGCATCACAGGGAGGAAATCCCCCCATGTATTGAGGCACTCCCTCGCCACAGAGCTTTTGAATGAGGGAACCGATCTCAATTCAATAAAAGAGATGCTGGGACACTCTTCGCTCGCGGCGACGCAGGTTTACACGCACAATTCCATCGAGAAACTGAAAAAAGTTTATGTTAACGCCCATCCAAGGGCAAAAAGCGGAGGTAAAAATGGAGATTAGAGTAAAATCCCTGAAGTTCGACGCGGATCAGAAACTGCTCGACTATGTAGAGAAGAAAGTCTCGAAGCTTTCCCGTTTCAGCGATCATCTTGACGAAGTTGATGTCACGCTCTCCTTGCTCAATGAACCCGACAACAAGGAAGTCAAGATCCAGACCCACGCGTATGGCCAGGACTTGCTGATTGAAAGAAGCGCCTCTACGTTCGAGGATGCCGTCAGCGTGGCTGTCGATCTCATGAAAGAGAAAATCGTGAGAACCAAAGAGAAGAAGTTCGAAGCATAATGAATAAGTGAAAACGTCGGTCAATGTCGCCAGCCAATGCCGTGACTTGATCGGCAAGATCAAAGCCGGAGAGTTCTCCCCCATCTATCTTTTGATGGGGGATGAACCGTATTATTTGGACATGGTGGCAGGCGCGGTGATCGAGAACGCCCTCGACGAGTTTTCACGGGATTTCAATGAGACGATCTGCTATGGCGCTGATGTTGATTCGGACACCGTCATCACCGCGGCCAGAAGGTTCCCGATGATGGCGGAGCGTCAGCTTGTCGTCGTAAAGGACGCGCAGGCGATGAGGGATCTGGAGAAGCTCTCGGTGTATTGCGAGAACCCCTTGGATTCCACAATCCTTGTCCTGCTGATGCGGGGTGCTTCCGCTGACAAGCGCAAGGCACTCTATAAGCAATGCTCCAAAAACGGAGTGGTGGTGGAGTCCAACTCGCTCAGGGATTATGAGATGCCAGGCTGGATCAGCCAGTATTTCTCTTCCAGGGGGCTTGACATCTCCCCGGATGCCGCCGCCTTGCTGGCTGAATATGCCGGCACGGACATGAGCAAGATCGTGGTCGAGACCGATAAGCTTCTTAAGAATCTGCCTGAGGGGACTTCCAAGGTATCTTCCTCCGACATCGAGAGAAATGTGGGTATCAGCCGGGAATATAGCGTCTTCGAGCTCACCAAGGAGCTTTCGTTTAAGAATGGCGCTAAAGCCATCGCTATAGCCACCAGGTTAGGGGAGTCGCCACGTTTCGCCATGCCCATGGCCGTGAGCGCGATGTACACCCACTTCTCGAGAATACTCAAATACGCCGCCTTGAAGGAAAAGAGCCGTTATCCCGATAAGACACAGGTCGCCGCGGCACTTCAAGGGGTGAATCCCTTTTTCTGGAAGGAATATGATGTAGCGGTAACTAACTATCCTGTCCGCAAGGCTATGGCGGCCATCTCATTGCTCTGTGAATATGATTATAAAGGCAAGGGCGGTGACGCCGGCGAGGCCACTGCGGGCGAGCTTCTGGTGGAGCTTACCATGAAGCTGCTGAATTTATAGGAATTTTTTAAATTATTATTGTTTTACAATAATTAATTATTATATTTGCCCAAAACTTAATAGATATGGGATTAATAGAATGTAAAGGTATCTGCAAGCGTTTCGGAGAGAAGGTCGCTTTGGACAACCTGTCCATTGATATTCCGCAAGGCAAGATTTTCGGCCTGCTCGGCCCTAACGGGGCTGGCAAGACAACCCTCATCCGCATCATTAACCGTATAACCATCCCTAATTCCGGGGAGGTCCTTTTCGATGGACGTCCTATTACTCAATCGGACGTGGAGAAGATCGGGTATCTTCCTGAAGAGAGGGGACTGTACCGTAAGATGGAAGTCGGCGACCAGGCGATGTACTTGGCGCAGCTTAAGGGCATGAGCGCGGCGGAGGCTCGGAAAGAGTTGAAGCAGTGGTTCATACGTTTCGGTATCCAGGACTGGTGGAAGAAAAAGGTCGAGGAACTCTCAAAGGGAATGGCCCAGAAACTCCAGTTCATCACAACGGTAGTCCACAAGCCGTCTCTTATGATCCTCGACGAGCCTTTCTCCGGTTTTGACCCTGTCAACGCCGAGCTGATCCGTCAGGAGATCCTGAGGCTCAATGCCGAAGGCGCGACAATCATTCTATCTACCCATAACATGGAGTCAGTCGAGGAGCTTTGCGATAGCATAGCGCTGATCAACAAGTCACGTCTCGTGGTCACTGGAAAGGTGGATGAGATCCGCCGTCGCCATGGCAACAACAACATCGAGCTGATCTACACCGGCCAGGAAAAGGTCGCTGAAGCCGAGGGCTTGTTCAAGGTGCTGTCGGATGAGGATAATGCCGGAAGGCACACTTCGGTTCTTAATCTCCAAGAAGGAGTAACAACCAATGAAGCCCTTTCTGAGCTGCTCAGGCAAGGGATCGTCGTCAACTCGTTCAAGGAACTCATTCCGAGGATGAACGACATATTCATCAAACTCGTAACTCAGGAGGAGGCTTAACCATGGATTTCAGGATTATTAAGACCGTCATTTCGAGGGAATACACTACCCGGGTCAAGAAAAAGTCATTCCTTGTCACCACATTCGTGGTTCCTATTCTTTTCGCCGCCATGATGGTTGTCATTTTCCTCATTATGGGCAATACAAAGGAGAGGAAGATGAACGTAGCGGTCGTGGATCAGTCCGGGATCGTGATGTCCCATCTCGAGAGCGGGGACAGGATTACCTACGAGGACTGTTCCGCGGAGGTGCCGGACTCTATTAAGGCCCATCTCAAGGATTACGGCAAAGACGCTCTTGTGGTGATCTCTCCCATCGACACTGTCAAGAAGTCTGTCTCGGTCCAGGCATATTCAAAGGATCCTCTCGGAGTCGAGTTCACCAGCGGCTTGTCTAACAAGGTTGACGACGCTGTGGAGGAGTACAGGGTCAAGCAGTATGGGATCGACAACCTCTCCCAGATCATGGACGAGGTCAAGTCCAACGTGAGGGTCTCGGAATATACTCTTGATGATTCCGGCAAGGAAAGCGTCTCGGAATCAGGTATTTACATGATAGTGTCAATGCTCCTCGGCATTATCATCTGGATGTTTATCATGATGTTTGGCGGCCAGGTCATGTCAAGCGTCATCGAGGAGAAATCCAGCAGGGTGGTTGAGGTTCTGATCTCCTCCGTGAAAGCTGTTGACCTGATGTTCGGAAAGATCATCGGCGTCGCCCTTGTTGCCTTGACGCAGTTCTTCCTCTGGATAGTCCTGACCATTGTGCTGACTTCGGCTGCCGGCGCATTCTTAGGTAAGGATGTTATGAAGGGCTTCTCCAGCGATCCCCAGATGATGGCCCAGACCGTTGGGATGACTCCTGACCAGATGGAGGCTATCGGTGGTGTTGTCGCGGCTGCTGACACTACTGCCGCTGCTGATGTGCCGCAGGACGGCCTGCAGACGGTGATGGCGACACTTTCCAATATTCCATGGACGAAGCTCATACTTTCATTCCTGATCTTCTTCGTCCTCGGATATCTGCTCTACGCCTCGCTTTACGCGGCCATCGGATCAGCCGTGGAGAGCGTGGACGACACCCAGCAGCTTCAGATGCCGATCACGATACCACTTATGATAGCATACATGATCATCCTGATGGCTTTCCAGAATCCTGACAGTCCTGTCGTGGTCTGGGCCTCGATGATCCCGTTCACTTCCCCTATAGTGATGCTTGCCAGGATCCCGTACGGCGTTCCGACATGGCAGCTGATCGTCTCTATCGCGCTGCTCTTCGTGACCTTCCTCGGGTGCGCCTGGCTCTCGGCTAAGATCTACAAGGTCGGCGTTCTGATGTTTGGAAAGAAGTCCACTTTCAAGGACCTCTGGAACTGGTTAAAACAAAAGTAATTTAAGACACTTATGAAAAAATTGTTGTCTCTTGCCGCAGCCTTCTCCTTGTGCGCGGGGATCTCCGCCCAGACGGTGGACATCTCCTGGGCTAAAGAGCAGGTTGACGGGCACCGTACTGGCGTGGTCGCCTCCAACGCCTCGAATGTTGAGGAGTCGATGGGCTACGTCAAGGGTAAGGTTTACCACGCTCCCAACGGAAAGAAATTCCGGAGAGGCGCGACCCGCGATGTGGCGAAGCTTCTTATCGACGCCCAACCCGCCATGGCTCAGGTCAAGGAAGTCATTGGCTATTCCACCGCTTTCATGGATCGGACATATCCTGAATGTCCCCTGTACGATTGGTTCATCGATGAGCTGATGAGAGCCACCGCGGACAGCTTGGACCGCAAGGTTGATATCGGTATCACCAACAGGGGAGGTGTCCGGATAGAGATGCCTGAAGGTGAGGTCTTTTACGATGACATAATGTCGATGTTCCCCTTCAAGAACAATCTCTGCTATGTGGCGCTTAAGGGAAAAGACGTGAGAGTTATCCTCGACCAGATGGCGGCCTCGACTTTCCAGATTTTAGGCGGGATCAAGGTCGTTGCCCAAAACGGAAAGATCATTTCCGCGACCGTCAATGGGGAACCTCTTGATGATGAGAAGGTTTACGGAGTGGCGACACTTAATTTCCTGCTTGACGGCGGCGACGGGTATTTTATCGCTAAGAATGCTCTGGAAGTACTCCAAAGCAAAGGTTGGGTCTATGACACGATGATTCCTTATGTCAAAAGCCTGACCGCCGCCGGTAAACCGATAGAGTTCGAGAATCAACACTGGATCACGATCCTTAAGGAGGGGGACAAGAAATGAGACGGTTTATTCAGGTTTTAGCTATAGCCGCGGCCACTGCCATGGTTTCCCATGCGGGTGCAAACGCTCAGAGGCGGCTTACTATTGTCCATTTCAATGATACCCACAGCCACATGGAACCGGAACGTACCGGCGAAAATGCCCGTCACGGAGGTATCATAGAGCGGGCGGCTTACCGGGACAGTGTCATCAAGGCTGACGGTAAAAAGAATGTCCTGATGCTCCATGCCGGGGATTTCAGTCAGGGAACATCCTATTTCACGGTGCTTAAGGGCGACCTTGAGATCGACATGATCAATGCCATGCGGTATGACTGCGTCACCTTGGGCAACCATGAGTTTGATAACGGCATTGAGGAACTTGGACGTCGCCTCGCGAATCTCAAGTGCCCGGTGGTCTGCGCCAATTACGATTTCTCCCAGTTCGAGGTGGGCAACTATGTCAAGCCTTACGCTGTCGTGAAAAAGGCCGGTATGAGGATCGGAATAATCGGTCTTATGCCAGATATCACTACCCTTGTGTCAAAGGAGACCTCGAGCAGGATCCCAGCCTTCGACAATGCCGAGGTGGTGAACAAGTGGACCAGAGTCCTGAAGGAAGAGCTGAAGTGCGACATCGTTATCGCTCTGACCCATATTGGGTACGATGGAGAACCATACACGGATTTTGATCTTGTGAAAAGCACCCGTGGGCTTGACATCGTAGTAGGAGGTCATTCCCATACCTTTATTCCGAAACCAGGTTATGAGAATAACCTTGATGGAATGCCTGTGCCGATTGTGCAGAACGGTTGCTGGGGGCTCGAGGTCGGAAACATGAAAGTCTATAAGAAATAATAATGAGATCAAGACAGATCGCTACGGTTTTGGCCGCCCTTTCCTTGCTGGTGGCCCAAGGGCTTGAGGCCCAGATTAGAGGTACAAGACAAGAACAACTGAAGAATTGGGAATTCAGCAAGGACGGCTCATCGTGGAGTCATGTCTCAGTCCCGCACTCGTACAATGCTATTGACGGCCATTCCCCTGAATACTACAGGGGAGAGGCCACATATCGATGTGAATTCCGTCCCGGCGACATAAAGCGGCCTCATTATCTCTTGTTCGAGGGTGCGGCGCAGGCGGCTTCGGTCACTGTGAACGGGGTGCGTCTGGCTTCTCACAAGGGTGGCTATACTCCCTTTGTGGTCAATATCTCGGAGGCTATCAGGAGAGGCTCCAACACGATTGAGGTGGTCTGCGACAACCGTGAGGATCTGAATTTGGCTCCTATCAGTTCGGACTTCAACAAAAACGGCGGACTCCATAATCCGGTCTGGCTGCTGGATATGGACGAGGTCCATTTCTCCCCCGAGGCTTATGGAATGTACAGGATGCATTGCGCCACTCCCGAGGTTTCAAGCAGGAGGGTCGAGACAAGGGTACGGACCAGGCTTGTCAACGCAGGAGCGAAAAGCGCCGATGTGATGGTGAGGGTCCAACTGATGGAGGTGGACGGGTCTCTCGCATATCAGGCCGACCGGGAAATTCATCTCGCCCCGAAGTCTGAGACTGATTTTGAGCACGATTTTGAGGCGACGGGTATCCGCTGCTGGAATGGCTTGAAAGATCCGTATCTCTACACCGCCCGCATTGAGGTTTTCAGAGGAAGAAGGCTTCTGGATATCGCCGAGACCAAAATCGGTTACCGCTCTTATGAGATTGATCCGGTCAGGGGATTCCTTCTGAATGGCCAGCCATATCCGCTCCATGGGGTCGCCATGCACCAGGATGCGGATGGCAGGGCCTCCGCTGTTACTGATTTTGATGTCCGCAGGGACTATAAGATAATCAAGGAACTCGGTGCCAACTTCCTGCGCCTCGCACATTATCCTCACACTGACCTGGAATACAGGTTATGTGACTCTCTGGGCATAGTTGTCCAGACAGAGATCCCATGGGTGAACGTCTGCGGAACCGATGCGAAGCAGGCATATTTCAATAACATCCGCCACCAGATGGAGGAGATGGTGACCAATCTCTACAACCATCCGAGCATCATCTTCTGGGGAATGTGGAATGAAGTTGATTTATGGGGTAACAATGATAATCTCCAGGGCGCTTTCGATGCTCCTAAAGTGCTGACTGAGACAGGGCGTCTGTACGATTTCACAAAGAAACTGGATCCCTATCGCTATGTGGGGTTCACGGACGACTCCCGCCTGAAAAGGGAAGGCTACCCTGGACTCGCCGGAGATTTCTGTTCGCAGAATATCTATCTTGGCTGGTATCAGACGCCGAATGATTTTAGTGGCTTGACCACGGATCTGACTGATGTCAAGGCCCGTCGCGATGGGCCTGTGTGCCTGTCAGAATATGGGGCCGGTATTAATCCTTTCTGCCATGTCTCGAATCCGGCTAAGGCTGTCCGTGATCTGGAGGACGATTCCCGCCACTATGAGGAATACGGAAATATGCTTCACGAAGCCTATGTCCGGCAAATCCTCAGGATGCCGTGGCTGACTTTCACCTCAGCCTGGCTGATGTTCGATTTCCCTGTCGCCAACCGGACCGAAGGCTACATGGATTCCTCTGACGGAGTACGTTTCCAGGCTAACGAGTCTCGGAAATATATGAATGACAAGGGCTTAGTGACTCGTGACAGGCAGACTAAAAAGGATGTGTTCTATCTCTACAAGGCCCTGTGGAACAAGAAAGAGACCACAGTGTACATAACCTCCAGGCGGCTGAGATCCAGACCGGCAGGAGAAGAATTCACAATCAAGGTCTATAGCAACGCCAAGAATTTGTCGTTGTACCAAAACGGGAAACTTGTCACAAAGAAATACAGTTCCGGCGAGGATACGGGAGTCATCTGGACTTTCCCGGGAATACGCCTGAAAAAGGATTCGGACACTTTCAGGGTCGTCGCGAACAACGGTACCAAGGACGAGGTCACCTGGTCTCGGCTTTGATATTCCTTTTTACCGGAAGAAGCGCTATAAGATAACCTATAAGGGCGACTCCCGCTATTGTAAGCAGGATGTCGCTCCAGCTTACTATCACAGGATAGGCGTTAACCAGGAAATTACCGGGCATCTTGATAAAACCGAACTTCTGCTGAAGAAGCGCGAATCCGGTTCCTATGACCAGACCGGCCGCGAGGCCCAGAAGGGAAATAAGCCAGCCTTCAAGAGTGAAGGTTTTACGGAGCATCTTGTCTGTGGCGCCGAGGCTCCGGAAAGTCTCGATGTCATCCTTCTTCTCGATAATCAGCATCGTCAGGCTGCCGAATATGTTGAAAGCGATGATTATGATAATGAATATCAGTATAAGGAAGATAGCCGCTTTCTCGTAACGCATCATCTTGTACAGGGAGGTGTTCTGCCTGAAGCGGTCCAGAACCTTGAACCCGGGGCCGACGATGTCCTTAATCTCGCTGATAGTCTTTCTGATTTCCTTAGCCGAGGCCCCTGACTCCATCCTTATCTCTATCCCAGAAACTTCCTTATCATAACCAAGAAGCTGTCTCATCTGCTCGAGGGGCATGATCATCAGCTCCTCGTCAATCTGCTGGTTGACAGTGAATATTCCAGCGGGCCTCATGCTCACGGACTCGATAGATGCGGCTGGGTTGGCTAGTGAGAAATTCCTGTCCCTGGCCGGGAAATAGATTGTGGCTGAAGACAAGAACGCCGGGTTCATCCCCATTTTGTATGCCAGCCCGGCTCCCGCCACCATTTGGGGTATTTCTCCCTTGTGTAGGGCAAATACCCCAGATGTCATGTGGCCTATAAGAGGGGAGTCCTTCTCGTAGGCCTCGTCAACTCCCTTTGCCTTTGCCACTCCCTGGTGCTCGTCATAATCCACGAAGACATTCTCTTCCAATATTTTATGATATTGGACAACTCCGGGCAGCGCCGCGACCTGTCCTATCATGTCATCCTCCGGGACAAAGACTTTTCCCTTGGCGGGGGAGATGAGAATGTCCGGCTCAACATTGCTGAGTGTGGATTTCACCAGCTCATCAAACCCATTGTAAACGGATAGGATTATGATTAGAGCCGCCGTACCGATCGCCATGCCGATGGCGCTGATCGCGGAGATGATGTTGATCACGTTGTGTGATTTCTTCGCGAACAGGTACCTTCCGGCTATGAAGAGCGGCAGGTTCATCTCCCTGGATGGTTATTCTGGCCGATATGAGTCCTTGAGGGCGGTTGTCTTGTTGAAGACCGCCTTGTCGGGAGTGCTGTCGGGATCTTTAAAGTAGTATCCGGTACGCTCAAACTGGACCGCGATACCTGAATTGTCTTCCAATAGCGCCGGCTCGGCGAAACCTGTCAGGACCTTGAGTGACTCCGGGTTGAGGAAATCTTTGTAGTCCTTGTCCTCGGGGATGGAGTTCATGTCCTCTTTGGTGAAGAGGCGGTCGTAATCCCTGATCTCGATCTCCTTGGCATATTCGGTGGGAACCCAGTGGATCGTACCCTTGACCGAGCGCCATACCTCGCCACCTGGCCTTGTGGAAGGGTCATAGGTGCATTTCAGCTCAACGACATTGCCCTCGGCGTTCTTAATGACCTCCTCGCATTTGATGATATAGGTATATTTCAGACGCACCTCGCCTTCCGGCTTGAGCCTGAAGAACTTCTTGGGGGCATCCTCCATGAAGTCGTCCCTCTCGATGTAAAGCTCTCCGGTGAAGGGAACCTTTCTGGTCGCTCCTTCCGGTTCCGCCGGATTGAGCGGGCAGTCAAACCACTCGACCTTCCCGGGTTCCCAATTGGTGATTGTGACCTTCAAAGGCTTCTGAACGACCATGTAGCGGTTCGACCTGGCGTTGAGGTCCTGGCGAACGCACCACTCCAAGAGCTGAATGTCCATCATCTGGTCGCGTTTTGAGACACCGATCTTCTCGCAGAACATCTTGAGAGCCTCGGGAGTGTATCCCCTGCGCCTTACGCCGCAAAGCGTGGGCATCCTGGGATCGTCCCATCCGGCCACAAGACCTTTCTGAACCAATTCCAGAAGCTTGCGTTTGCTCATGAGGGTATATGTGAGATTGAGTCTCGCGAACTCGTACTGATGGCTGGGATAGATGTGCAGGGCCTGGATGAACCAGTCGTAAAGCGGGCGGTGCACGTCGAACTCCAGGGTGCAGATGGAATGGGTGATATGCTCGATCGAGTCACACTGGCCATGAGTGAAATCGTACATCGGGTAGATGCACCACTTGTCTCCGGTGCGATGGTGCGAAGCGTGCTTGATGCGGTAAAGGAGAGGATCCCTGAACATCATATTCGGAGAGGCCATGTCGATCTTGGCCCTCAGAACCTTCTCACCGTCAGCGTATTTCCCAGCCTTCATCTCCCGGAAGAGCTGAAGGTTCTCCTCGACGCTCCTGTTCCTGTAGGGACTCTCTTTCCCAGGGGTATCGACAGTGCCGCGGCCCTTGCTGATCTCCTCCTGAGTCTGGTCATCCACATAGGCGAGACCTTCCTTGATGAGCTGCTCGGCCCACTCGTAAAGCTGGTCGAAATAATCGGAGGCGTAAAGCTCCTTGTCCCACTTGAAGCCCATCCAGCGGATGTCTTCCTTGATCGCGTCGACGTATTCGGTGTCCTCTTTAGTGGGGTTGGTGTCGTCGTAGCGAAGGTTGGTCTTGCCACCGTATTTCTCTGCCAGACCGAAGTTAATGCAGAGGCTCTTGGCGTGGCCCAGGTGCAGGTAGCCATTGGGCTCCGGAGGGAACCTGGTCATAACGCTGTCCACCTTACCCGACTTAAGGTCGTCTTCAATTATCTCTTCAAGGAAATTCAGTTTCTTGGTCTCTTCCATTTTATACATTCTTTGAATAATCTCACAAAGATACAAAAAAGCGTGCTCCCGTTTTGGGGAATTTGTGCAAAATTACAGATAATTTGGGTATATTTGTGTAATATATACTGTGATTATGAAAAAAGCTTTACTTCTCTCTCTGGCATTCGCCATTTGTGGTTTTTATCTTGAGATCAATGCCAATTCCCATGAGTCCGTTCCCACCACAGGGGTCAAAGTCGAGTCGCCAGACGGAAGGATCTGCCTTACTGTGAATAATGCCGGAAAGTTGACATATTCAGTTACTTATGACGGTCGCAAAGTCATCACGGCGGCGCCGATGGGTTATGAGTTCCAGGGTGAGGAACCGCTTGCGGATGGCCTTGAGATGACCGCCAGCCCCGTCTCCCTCAAAAGGGACAAGTGGACGCCGGTGGTCAAGAATCGTCACGCCGAGGTGGACCAGAGCTGGCGTGAGACCAAACTGTTTTTTCAGGAAAAGAAGGGCGAGTGGCGCCGGATGGAGATAGAGATCCGTGTATCCGATGACGGGGCCGCTTTCCGCTACCATCTTTATGATGGGGCCACCATACGGGACCGTCGGATCCTCAGGGAGCGGACGGGATTCAATATTCCTTCCTCATCCAAGGCCTATGTCGCTGAATATGACGGACGTTACCATTCCGCCCAGGAAGGAGAATTCATCAAAAAGGAGGTTTCCTCATTGAAGGATGAGACCTTGGCCGGCCTCCCTTTCCTCGCCCAGCTGGAGCCTGGTTTGTGGACAGCCATAACCGAGGCGGACATCGATAACTATCCCGGGTTTTATATCGGCGGGAGCCCGGAGGGAAAGCTTAGGACAATGCTCGCGCCCCTCCCCGGAGAGGACGAGGACGGGATAAAGGCCCGCTTCGACGATGAGATCACTTCACCTTGGAGGGTTATCCTTGTCGCTGACAATCCCGGGAAGTTTATCGAGAGTGAGTGGATCCGCACTTTGAATCCACCTTGCGCCATTGAGGACCCCTCTTGGATCCGCCCAGGCATGAGCGCTTGGGATCACTGGTGGAGCGGTGAGGTCAAGATGGAGATGGGTGTGATCAAGGAATACATAGATCTCGCCTCTGAGGAGGGTTGGCCATATATGCTTGTGGATTGGCAGTGGTATGGTGAGAACAATCGTCCGGAGGCGGATGTGCTGACCCCGGCTCCGCAGATCGACATGGCTGAAGTCATCCGTTACGCCTCGGAGAGGGGTGTTAGGATATGGGTTTGGATGCACAGCGGTGACGCCAACCGCAATGACGCTTATAAGAGAGCCTTCCCTCTGTACGAGAAATGGGGAGTGGCCGGAGTGAAGATAGATTTCATGGACAGGGACGACCAATACACCGTCAACTGGTACAGGAGAGTGGTCAAGGCCGCTGCCGAGCATCATCTTCTGATTGATTTCCACGGTGCTTACAAGCCGGACGGGATCGAGAGGACATACCCCAACCTGCTGACCCGGGAAGGTGTCAAGGGAGGAGAGTATAACAAATGGACTGGACGCCAGAACAGCGCCGCCCATAATGTGAAACTGGCCTTCACGCGAATGGTCGCCGGCCCTATGGACTACACTCCGGGCGGTTTCCTGAATGTCAAGCCGGAGGATCATGTGGGCCAGAGTCCCTCCCTGGTGCCGAACACTCGCTGCCAGGAACTCGCCAAGTTCGTGGTGTATGAGAGCCCGTATACCGTTGTGTGTGACCATCCGGACCACATTTTAGGTCAGTCCGGGGCGGATTTCCTTAAGATAGTCCCAACGGTTTGGGATGATATCCGTTTCGTTGGAGGCGATCCGGATTCCTATGTCTACGTGGCCAAGCGTTCCGGGGAGCAGTGGTTCCTTGGGGTGATCAATGGCTCGGACGCAAGGGATATAGTTCTGGACATGCCTTTCCTTCAGGAAGGCGAGTTCACATTATCTTATTGGGCGGATGGAAAGAACCCTACTGATGTGGTGAGAAAAGACATGAAACTCAAGCCTGGAAAGCCAGTCAAAGTCCATCTGGCTCCTTCCGGAGGCTACGCCGCTGTCATATCCCCGGTTAAGTGATCTATCCCTCAAGTATCTGGCTGGCGGCGTTCTTCGTGTCCACTTTCTCGATCACACGCTCCAGGATGCCGTTCTCGTCGAATATGAATGTGCGTCGGAGAGTCCCCATGGTGGTTTTGCCGTACATTTTCTTCTCACCCCAGGCTCCAAAGTCCTGTAGCATCTGGGTGGATGTGTCCGCGAGGAGACGGAATGGAAGCTCATACTTGGCCCTGAACCCCGTATGGGACTTGGAGCTGTCTTTGCTGACTCCAACGACATTGTAACCTGCGGTGGTGAGCTCAGCGTAATTGTCCCTGAATGAGCAAGCCTCGGCAGTGCAGCCTGAGGTGTTGTCTTTTGGATAGAAATAGATTATGGTCTTGCGGCCTTTTCCGATGAAGTCTTCTGATTTCACGGTATTTCCGTCCTGGTCCAGGACCTCGAAGGACGGCATTTTGTCTCCAATCTTAAGCATGGGTCGGTTATTATTGTTATCTTGTTTTCACTTTCACAAATATACTTAAAACGGATTATCTTTGTAATGGTAAAGCGTAATCAGATGAAAAAGATTTTTCTTTCCGTTCTGGTCTGCCTGGTGTGTGGGCTGACGGCATTCTCACAAGAGTTCCAAATTCCCGAGCGTGTGAAAGATCCTGGAGTTATCCAGGTGTTGTGCATCGGTAATTCGTTCACATATGTTCATGATTCTGACATGATACTACGGGAAATAGCTCGTAGTCAGGGACTTGATATTCGTATAGGGAAGTACCTCGCAGGCGGCTACACTTTCGGTCGTCATCTTGGGAATGCTGATTCCAGGGCCGCTGTCGATTTCGGTGGCTATGATTTCGCCTTCCTTCAAGATCAGAGCGCTAACCCGGCCAGATATTCCAGGGATAAGGACAAACAGGTGTTGAAAGATCTCAAGACACTGAAGAAGAATGTTTTGGCTCATTCTCCAGGATGTGAGGTGATTCTTGAGAGAACTTGGACTTACAGCGGTTTTGAGGCCGGAGGTTTCGGAACAGCGGAAAGCCTTGATTATCACCTCGGAAGGGGAGCGGCTAAGATGGCCCGGAAGGCCCGGACAGGGCTTTCTCCAATAGGTGACGCGTTTAATCTTGCCATGAAGATATGGCCGGAAGGAAAACTACTGGGTCCCGACAATCATCATCAGTCCCTGGAGGGAGCTTATCTCAAGGCCTGTGTCAATTACTTGCTGATTGCCCGAAAGCCGTTCTCCGGCACTCCGGCCAGCTGTGGAGTCAATCCAGAGGTCGCCTCGTTCCTCCGTGCCATAGCCCAGCAGGTTGTTCTCGGTGACATCAAGTAGCTCCGTTTTTTCTCGGAATATCCGCGTTAATTCGTTATTTTTGTATGATAACAAAGATCCGGACATGATTAAGTCAATGACAGGTTACGGCAAGGCTGAGGCCATCCTTAAGACAGGAAAACTCACCATAGAGATAAAGACGCTGAACGGGAAAAATTCTGACGCCAACATAAAGACGCAGCTTCTGCCCAAGGATAAGGAGCTGTTGGTCCGCCAGATGATCTCCGAGTCCCTCGTCAGGGGCACCATCGACTTTTTCATGACTTGGGAGCCTGGTTCCGGTGCCGCCAAGCAGATCAATCCTGATCTTGTCAAGGAGTATTTCTCACAGATGAAAGAGATAAGGAATAACCTCACAAGTTATCGGGCGGCCAATTTCGGCGACCAGGCCTGGATGGATAACGTGATGCTGACCACGATAATGCGTTTTCCGGACGTGATGGACAATTCCCGTCAGGATGTGGTTACGGAAGAGAACTGGCCGGTGGTGGAGAACGCTATTAAAGAGGCGCTCCGCTCGGTCAATGACTACCGTAGCAAGGAAGGGGAGGCCCTTTACGCGGATGTGACCTCCAGGGTCAAGGGCATCATGGAACTTGAGGATGAGGTTGAAAAGCTTGAGCCTGAGCGGATTGAGACTGTTAAGGAAAAACTCACCAAGAATCTCGCCGAATTGGGACAGAAGGTGGATCCGTCAAGGTTCGAGCAGGAGATGGTATTCTATCTTGAGAAACTGGACATCAATGAGGAGAAGGTGCGTCTGCGCCAGCATTGCAGGTATTTCCTTGACACCATCGACGCTGAGCCTTATCCCGGGAAGAAACTCGGATTCATCATCCAGGAGATGGGTCGTGAGATCAACACGACCGGCTCCAAGGCCAATCATGCCGGCATCCAGAAGCTCGTAGTCCAAATGAAGGATGAACTTGAGAAGGTTCGAGAGCAGTCCATGAATATCCTATAACCCTTATGAGCAAAGACACTGTCATCTTGATTATCCTGGCTGCCCTGGCGATCATCGCTTTGGCGGTGATGCTCCTGGTCATTCTTCGCGGTGCCAAGGAGAGAACTAAGTTCGCTGAAGAGAAAGCCAAGCTCGCCAAGGATTTCGAGGATGCGGAAGACGTTCTGCAAGAGAGGATTACAACTCTTGTGGGCGAGAAGGCTTCCTTGGAGAGCCGCCTTGCCGCCATGGAAGATTATGGGAAGCGTCTCCAGGAAGAGCGGGAAAAGGCGGAGAAAGCTCAGCGGGAAGTTCAGGAAAACGCCCTGAAGATGCAGGCGGAAAGACATCAGAAGGATCTGGAAAGCATGCGTGACGCTTTCAAGGCCCTATCCGCGGAGAACAGCGCCACGTTCAAGAGCCAGAGCGCCGAATCGATCGCGGAGCTTCTGAAGCCGATAAAGGAGAAGTTCGAGGCTTTCGACAAGAGTGTCCGGGAGTCCAGGATTGAGAGCGCGGCTCAAAGCGCCGCCATGAAGGAAAACATTGAGAATGTCCTGAAGCGCTCACAGGCCGTGGGTGACGAGGCGAGGAACCTGGCGAACGCGTTGACCGGATATGCCAAGGTCCAGGGAAACTTCGGAGAGATGCTCCTGACGGACGTGCTGAAGAACGCCGGATTGGTGCAAGGGATCCATTATTTCACGCAGGGAGTGATCACTGACAGTGAAGGCCACGAGATCAAGAGTGATGAGGGGAAGACCATGATTCCCGACGTGATGGTGTTCTATCCTGACGACACGACAGTCATAATAGATTCCAAAGTCAGCCTCAAAGCTTATAAGCAGTACATGGTCTGCGAGACGATGGATGATAGGAAAAGATTCGCCAAGGAGCATGTCGAGAGTGTACGCAAGCATGTCGATGAGCTTAAGGCAAAGGACTACGCCTCCTATATTCCTGAGGGCAGACGCAAGGTCAATTATAACATAATGTTCATCCCTATAGAGGGAGCCTTCCGTCTGATGCTCGAGGCTGATCCTGTGTTGTGGCAGGTGGCTAAGGATAATAATGTCCTGATTGTCAGCCAGATGACCCTGATTATAGTCTTGAATATGATCCAGATGGCCTGGAAGCAGGCGAATCAGGAAAAGAACATAGCGGATGTTTACAAGACAGCCGAGGAACTGATGAGCCAACTTGGAAGCTGGATGGAAAGTTATGTCAAGATTGGCGATGCTCTAAAGAAAGCCTCTACGGCTTACGGAGAAGCCTCGAAGAAGCTTTCCGAGTCCAATCAGAGCGTCATAAAGAAAATCCAGAAACTTGAGAAACTGGGACTGGCTCCAAAGAAGTCTCAGGGCAAGATAAAAACCACGGGGCGCTCTATGGGCCCTGAATCGATAATCCCGGCTGTGCTCTCCCACGACAAGATAGAAGAGGAAGCCTCTAATAATCAGGAAAATGAGAACTGACATTGATTTCGCCGCTATGGCGGCCCGTTACAGATCTGAACTGCTTGACAACGTGATTCCTTTCTGGCTGGAGAAGTCCCAGGATAAGGAATATGGCGGGTATTTCACCTGCCTTGACCGCGAGGGAAATGTATTCGACACCGACAAGTTCGTCTGGCTCCAGGGAAGGGAAGTGTGGATGTTCTCCATGCTTTACAACTCGTACAAAAAGGATCCCGCATGGCTTGAATGCGCCACCCAGGGGGCTGAGTTCCTTCTCAAGCA
>Ga0310695_10005232_pt1 | contig 22879 bp, 17 predicted proteins | sample RumenRJG_04DNA_FD_203882 | JGI IMG/M metagenome (GOLD analysis project Ga0310695, IMG submission 203882) | Bovine rumen microbial communities from Lethbridge, Alberta, Canada - RJG_04 (v2) (version 2) | ecosystem: Host-associated > Mammals > Digestive system > Stomach > Rumen | place: Canada...
GAACGGCACGTACGGTGGTGTGAGAGGGCAGAGAAATTTCACCCTACTCGATTATCGCTTTTTTCAATTCGGTACGTAGTTCTCTTATAATCTTTTTTTCGAGCCTTGATATGTATGACTGAGAAATACCGAGCTTGTCGGCAACTTCTTTCTGAGTGTGTTCTTTTTTTCCGTTCAGCCCAAACCGAAGCTCCATAATCTTACATTCTCTGTCCTTTAGATTGGATATCGCGTGGAGCACGAGGTGCTTATCGACCTCGTTTTCAAGATTTATGTTTATTTCGTCCGCTTCCGAGCCGAGAATATCACAGAGCAGCAGCTCGTTGCCGTCGTAGTCGGTGTTGAGCGGCTCGTCGATTGATATTTCATTTTTAAGCTGAGAAGCTTTTCTGAGGAACATCAAAATTTCATTCTCAATACAGCGTGAAGCGTAGGTTGCGAGCTTTATGTTCTTTTCGGGAGAAAAGGTGTTTACTGCCTTGATAAGCCCGATTGTGCCAATCGAAATTAAATCCTCTGTTCCTGCGCTCGGTGATTCAAACTTCTTCGCTATATACACAACAAGCCTGAGATTGTGGACAATCAACAGCTCTCTTGCACTGTCGTCGCCGTCGGAAATCCGCTTCATAACGCTCTGTTCCTCGGCTTTGCTCAGCGGTGGGGGAAGGGTATCGCTTCCGTTTATGTAAAAAACCTCGTTGAAGTTAAGCAAAATCATTTTAATTTTAAGTATTATTCCAAGCATCATATAACCTCGCAATTCTTTATCAGCTCATATGGCACAATCGCCTTTATCTCGCTTTTTATTATGTTTTCGCATATTCCTATGTAGACGTTTTGAATGATTTTTCCGTTTATTAATACGCTATCGGGCTTATATCCCTTCAAAATTCCCTTTCCGCCGAGCGAATTAAACGGAATAATCCTCATTTTGCTGTTGTCAAAAGATAAATTATCAACCAGCTCTTTTTCCGCGATAATCACATAATCTGACGAGAAAGGCTCTTTTACGGTACATCCCGTGTCGGCAACGGCGCGGAATTCAGTTTTCATACCGTTCGTTACTATACTAACATCACAGACTGCTTTGGATAAATCACCCTTTGTAAGTCTTTTGAACAGCCATAGAATATAGTAGCAAATCAGGGTAAGAATAATTAAGAGAACAGGGGAGATATCAAAGTAAACAACGTCATTGTAAATTGCCATCCCTTTTGGCTTAAACGCGGTATAAATAAAAATCATAATTCCGCAAAAGAAAAATGATATTCCAAAATACACCGCAACTCTCTTAATGTAATTCTTGATTTCCGTTTTACCGAACGCGAAAAAGACTATCACAGCGGCAAAGAGTATATCAATTATAATATTAAGCCCGGCAGGAATTTTCGGCAAAAGCGCCGTGAGGCTGAGTATTCCGCCGATAAAGCTGCCCAAAATTATCCTTATCAGCTTCGCGCGGATATTGAGAAACTTTTTAACGCATAAAAGCAGGAAAAAGTCTGTATAAATATTAACAGTCACAAGCACATCCACATAAACAGTTTTCACACAATCACCGTTATTATTATCGCACAGGAATGTAATAATAAATGTCAAAAAAAGTACAGGAGGAAAAATATGCTGATTGGTATAATCATCGGAACGTTTATAGGCGGATTTTTGGGCGTAGCGCTTATGAGTATGCTGTTTTACAGCAGAGATTAGCAAAAAACTTTATAATAAAAAAGATAATTGCCCGAAAGCACAATGCCGCCGGGCAATTATCAGTTAAAAATTATTAATTGAATATGCGTTACTTTTGATAAATTGTGTCGCCGTTGATAATGACGCTTTGTATTTTATCAATGTCAATAATAATCCGGTTGCTTGCGAGGTCAATCGCCGGTTCTTCTGTAGCGGAGTATACATCGGCAATTACTTCTTCGATGTCCTCTTTTGTAAGGCTTCCTTTAGATGTGTTGTAAATGACGGAAGCGACAAATCCCGACTGCTGCTCTATGATTTTCGACAACGCCTTTTCATCGTGTTTTTTCAGCTTTTCCACAAGCCTGTCCCGCATGAAGTTCATCCCCTTTGCTTTGCTTTTGAAGCGCTTCTGTTAATTATAACAGCTTTAAACCGCTTTTGGGTGCAGGATAAGAAATTTTTATTCTCTGATAAATAACCGTTTATAATGATTTTGTCAATGCTCACTTGAATCCGTTATATCTCCGTGATATAATAAACGCAATAATTCAAATACGGAGGGTTGCGGAAATGAGTATCGGCGAGCAGATAAAAAAATTCAGAACCGAAAAAAGCATTACGCAAGAACAACTCGGTGAGCTTGTGGGCGTATCAACCCAGGCGGTCTCCAAATGGGAACGCGGCGGCGCACCGGACATTGAACTTCTGCCTGCTCTGTCGCAAGCGTTAGGAGTCAGTATAGACGCGCTGTTCGGAAGTGATGACCGCAGCGAAACGCTGAAGCTTGCGCAAAAGCTGAGCCGTATGTCGGATAAGGAAGCGTACCGCTATGCTTTTGGTATTTGCTGGGCGTTAGAGGTTGGCTTGCGCAGGGACAGCTCGGTGATTGAGGACTTTATTGATTTGCAAATTGTTAACAATCCTTCCAAAAAAGAAAATACCGAGTATTTTTCAAAGCTCCTCAGAGACGGCGGCATTTCTACCGCACGAATTTCTCCTGATTTCCGCCACTTCTTTCTCATGGTGGAACCGGACGGCGGCATAAAAAGCCAACTGAGCAGCATAGAAACCCTCCGCAGGGTATTTGCTGTATTTGCGGATGATAAACTGCTGACAATTATCTTTTATCTGTATTCACGTCTAAACACTCCGGTTGCGGCATCACTTATCAGCCACCACACGGGGATCGACGAAGACGAGGTTGAACGCTGCATGGAGATACTGTGCAAAAACAACCTTGCCACGCGCAACGTAATCGCCACGCTCGACGGCGATATAAACTCCTATGTATTCAGGCAGGAAAGCTCTGTTATTCCGCTGCTATGCTATGCCGATGAAATTGCCAAGAAAGATTTCTGCGATTTTATGGTCGCCTTTGACCGAACCAAACCGCTTTTATAACATAATCATCAACCGCTGTTTGACTTTCCAAACAGCGGTTGATTTTTCTGAAAACTCCGTCGATTGTATTTTTCCGTATCGTCCGATATAATAATGGCAGAAATTAACGGAGGTTATTGATATGAAGAAAATAATTGCGCTGCTATCTACCCTGATAATTTTATGTTTTTCCGCCTGTTCTCAAAACGAAAATCAAAATACAACTGATTCCGCTACGGTTTCCACGGCGCCCAAACAAGAGAAAACGAAAGAAATGACAGCGCAGGACAAGCTGAAAGGAATTCTCGACGACGCAAATTTCAGCGGTATTGTGACGGTGACAAAGGACGAAAATCAGTTCTTTACATACACAAAAGGAACGTTGAGAAACGGAGAAGCAATCACCATAGATACACCGATGCCTATCGGCTCGAATTCCAAACATTTTTGCGCGGCAGTTATTATGCTTTTGCAGGAGAAAGGAAAGCTCAGCATTGACGACACACTGGACAAATACTATCCTGATTATAAATACGGCGCAAAGATTACCCTGAGAAATCTGCTCAATATGACCGCCGGTATAAAAGAGGTGTCACCAGATGATATGCCCTATCATCCCAATGGTACAAAGGAGCAGGAGCAGAAAGACATTGACGCTCAAAAAGCAATTATTTTTTCCAATGAACCTGTTTCCGCTCCGGGAGAGAGTTACAACTACAGTAACATCAATTATTTTCTGCTGTCTGATATTGCCAAAATGGTGACGGGAAAGGATATAACTACGCTGTTGCGTGAGTACATCTTTGAGCCGCTCAAAATGACGCATACCGGAACGGTATATGAGCTTTCCGGCTCGCCGAAATGGGCTGAGGGCTATTCGTATGTGTTTGATGATGTTTCAAAAAACTATAATATGGTCGGCGCCGGCGGCATTATTTCGAGTGCGTCGGATATGCAGATTTGGATGAACGCTCTGCCGCAGGGTAAGGTTGTTTCAAAAGAGAGCTACAAGCTGATGACTACGCCTGCCGGCGAATCAATTCCCTATGGATTCGGTTTGAGCCTGCGCGAAGGAGAGGCAGGCCACGGCGGATTTATCGGCATTTACAGCGCGACTATTGATATGGCACCCGAAAGAAAACTGACCGTTTTCATGGCGAGCGATACAATCGGCACCAAAACGCAGCAGGATATTATGTTCGAAAGGCTGTTGCCTCAGATAGAAAAATAACTCTATAAAAACACAAAACACGCAGGGAGCACAAAACTCTCTGCGTGTTGTCGTTTTAAATGATACTTATTATTTAAGGTTTCTTTCGCCAAGGAAGAGCACCGCCAACATTCCCGAGCCAACGTGCGAGCCGATTACCGGGCCGAGTTCGCAAATCTCAACGTTCTTGCAAAGTCCCTTAATCGCCTTTTTAAGCTCTTTTGCGCCTTCAAGGTTATCAGCGTGGGCAACAAAAGCGGTTTCCTTCTTCATATTTCTGCTGTCGCGCTTGAATTTTTCAACCAGAGTGGGAACAACATTGCTCTTGCCTCTGATTTTACCTACGTTTACAAGCTTGCCCGTCTCGTCAACGCTGATAAGTGGCTTAATCTGCAAAGCCTTGCCGAAGGTTGCGGCAACGGAGGAAATTCTTCCGCCTTTTTTGAGAAGGTCAAGGTCGTCTACGACAAACCAGTGACCGATAGTCTGCTTTATTTCATCAATATAATTTGCAACATCCTCAAGCGATTCGCCTGCGGCATACTTTTTGCCGGCGTGATACACAAGATATCCAAGTCCTGCGGAGTCGCAACAGGAGTCGATAACGACAATCTTTCTGTTGGGATATTTCTCCAAAAGCTCCTGAACGGCGATTTTGCAGGTGTTGATTGTACCGCTGAGTCCGCTCGGAATACCTGTGTAAAGAATATCCTTGCCTGCCTTAAGGTAAGGTTCAAAGGCGTTTTTGAAGCCCTCAATATTAATCTGAGTTGTCTTGGGAACAACGCCGTCCTTGATATGGCCGTAAAATTCCTCAAGGCTCATCATTCTGCAATCGGGGTAGTGAAGGTAGTAATTTCCGTCTATCTCAAACTCCATAGGAATAACCCTGACGCCGATTTCGCTGACGAGCTTTTCGGTCAAGTCGCATGAAGCGTCGGTCATAAATACATAATTCATAAATCTTACTCCTTTCGTAACGATACTATTTTATCATCATCAAATATAAAAGTCAATGAATACATTGTGGTCATTCTGCATAGATATTTGGTGTGGAGGAATGAGTATGGATTGCAGATTTTCCGACCTGAGACGCAAGGAAGTTATCAGCGAAGTGGACGGTGTGAAAATTGGCTATATTGATGACCTCATATTGGATAAAAATAGTGCAAAAGTTGTAGCTTTTGTAATATTTGGTCGATTTTTCTTATTTGGAATATTCGGAAAACGCGAAGATTATATTATTCCGTGGGAGAAAATAAGGCTAATTGGAGAGGACGCCGTCATAATTTCGTGCCACAAGCCGAAACCCCAAAAAAAGCCCAAAAAACGGCTATTTTTCAGGGAAAATTGAAATTTTTTAAGATTTTCAACTTTCGGCAGAATAAACATCAAAAAGAACTTAGTTTTGTGTAAAATGCACAAGTTATAATTTCTTAAAGCAATTAAAAATTGAGTTGTAACAAAAAGGTAACAAAGGTTACAAGCGATTTTGAGCAGTCGGACTTGCAATTTGACAAATTATGTGTTTTAATACACTTGAAATTGTGTGTTTGATAAAATTTTACGACTAAAGACGTTGCGCATTTCAACCAAAGCACATCGCGAATATACTTTATTATATATACGCGTGTGTGATTTGCGCAGTAACCAAGGGAGGACAAATTTTTGAGAACTTCAAACCTTAAACACTACGGAAGTGATGACAAGGCTGTTAAGCCGGTTAAAGTAAAAAAAGGCGTAAAACTCTTTTCAGCAATCTCCGCTGTAGTTATTACTGCCGCAATTCTTATTATCCCCACAACAACCTTGGCACCCAATGTTGACGCTTACGAGGACAGCAAGGCTGCTTCCATGGCAGTTGGAAACGCAGACCAGTTTTCTGCGGTAATCACAAACAACTGCGTAGAGGTAACTTTACCTGTAGCTACTGAGCCTCAGACAACCGTAGCACCGACAACCGCAAAACCCGAGGAATCATCTAAGGAGGAAAAGAAAGAAGAAAAGAAAGCCGAAACTCAGCCTAAGACCGAGGCAAAAGAGGAAGAGACTTCTTCAAAGGAAGAGTCAGAGAGCGCTGAATCATCAGAGTCCGAGACCTCAGAGACATCCGAAAGCTCATCTTCAACCGGTTCGGCAGGCAGCTTAAGCCTTTCTTCTTACGACAGAGCTAAGCTCGAAAGACTTGTAATGGGCGAGGCAGGCTCCACAGGCTATTACGGAGCTTCACTTGTAGCGCAGTGCATCAGAGACGCTATGGTTCGTTCAAATACTACTTCTATAGATGAGATTATTTCTGACTATGGTTACTACGGTTCAACAGCAACCGAGCCTAACTCAGCTGTAAAGGAAGCTGTTTCCTTTATCTTTGACCAGGGCGGTTCCGCTGTAAACCACAGAATCATTGTTTTCTACATCGGACATAGCGCTTGGCACGAAACTCAGAACTTCGTTACCGAGTATTGCGGAATGAGATTCTTTGATCTCAATGAGTAATTAAGTATTTAATTTAATTAGCTTAAAGAAATCAAGTGTTTTGAAAAAAGCACTTGATTTTTTTATTTTTTATGGTATAATATATAAGCATTTCGCACGCCTATGCCTGCCGGCAAGGTGACTGCGCTTTTTTTGTGCAGGTATTTATCCCGGCAAAAACCAAGGCATGGCGGAGGTTTTAACCTAAGGAGGAAATAAAAATGGCAGTAGTTTCTATGAAACAACTCCTGGAGGCCGGCGTACACTTCGGTCACCAGACAAGAAGATGGAACCCTAAGATGGCGGAGTACATCTTCACAGAACGTAACGGTATCTACATCATCGACCTTCAGAAGAGCGTTAAAAAGCTCGAGGAAGCTTACAACTTTGTTCGTGAGATTTCCGCAGAGGGCAAGAACGTACTCTTTGTAGGTACTAAGAAGCAGGCTCAGGATTCCATTAAGGAAGAGGCAGAGCGTGCAGGCGCTTACTATGTAAACGCAAGATGGCTGGGCGGTATGCTCACAAACTTCGCCACTATCCGCAGAAGAATTGCTCGTCTTAAGCAGCTCAGAGCTATGCAGGAGGACGGCACATTCGATCTCCTTCCTAAGAAGGAAGTTATCAAGCTTAACCTTGAGATTGAAAAGCTCGAGAAGTTTATGGGCGGTATCAAGGATATGACAGAGATGCCCGGCGCACTCTTCATTGTTGACCCCAGAAAAGAAAGAATTGCCGTTTCAGAGGCAAAGAAGCTCAACATCCCGATTGTTGCTATTGTTGATACAAACTGCGATCCCGATGAAATCGACTACGTAATCCCCGGCAACGACGACGCTATCCGCGCGGTTAAGCTTATCGCAGGCGCTATGGCTAACGCTGTAATCGAGGGTAAAGAAGGACAGATGGGCGCAGCCGCTGCTGAGGATACAGCAGAGGAAGCTCCTGCCCAGGAATAATTAAATACTACTATCACTATTTGAAAGGATGTTTTCATAATGGCAGCATTTACAGCTCAGGATGTAAAAGCACTCAGAGAAAAAACAGGCTGCGGCATGATGGATTGCAAAAAGGCACTCGTTCAGGCTGACGGCGATATGGACAAGGCTATTGACTTTTTGAGAGAGCAGGGCCTTGCTAAGCAGGCTAAAAAGGCAAGCAGAATCGCTGCCGAGGGCGTTGCTTACGCTACTACAAGCGACGACAACTCGGTTGGTGTTGTAATCGAAGTTAATGCAGAGACAGACTTCGTTGCAAAGAACGACTCATTTATGGAGTTTGTTAAGGCTTGCGCAGCTACAGTAATCGAGCAGAACCCCGCTGACGTTGAGGCTCTTCTCGCACTTCAGGCTGCAGGCTCAGACAAGACTGTTGCAGAGCTTCTCCAGGAGAAGGTTCTTACAATCGGTGAGAACATTCAGATTCGCCGTTTTGAGCGTATGGAAGGCGCTTGCGTTGCTTATGTTCACGCAGGCGGCAAGATCGGCGTTCTCGTAAACTTCAACACAGACCTCGCTGCAAAGCCCGAGTTCATCGCTTACGGCAAGGACGTTGCAATGCAGATTGCAGCTCTTAACACTCCTTACCTCACAAGAGACGACGTACCCGCTGAGGTTATTGACCACGAAAAAGAGGTTATGCGTCAGCAGGTTATCAACGAGGGTAAGCCCGAGGCTATCGCTGATAAGATTGTAATGGGTAAGATTAACAAGTACTACAAGGAGAATTGCCTTGTAGATCAGGAGTTCGTTAAGGATAACAAGCTCACTGTTGCTCAGTACACAAAGAACACAGCCAAGGAACTCGGCGGCAACATCGACATCGTTAAATTCGTTCGCTTTGAAAAGGGCGAGGGAATCGAAAAGAGACAGGACGATTTCGCTGCAGAAGTTGCTTCAATGGTAAAATAATATTATCCTAGATTAATCGTGCGATAAAGCCGTTTGGTTTTATCGCACTTTTTTTCTGCAATTTGTTATGGTTTTGTTGCAGTCTGTTTGTTATAATTGCTTTAGAAAAGTTAAAAATCAATCCAATATGTAAAATTTAGTTATTTTTAACGAAAAATACGTGACAATAGAAAAGATATGTATTATAATTAAAGAGTATAAGCAATTTATCAAAGAGAAAGGAAGATTAACGTGAACGACATTATCAGCAAAATCAGACAAAATGTAACTTTGTACCCTGACTTTACAATAATTGTGGATCAGGGAGAGAATAATTATTTTACATACGGCGCATTCGATGCTTACGCGCGTAAAATTGCCGCCAAGCTAAGTAAAATGGGCGTTAAAAACCGCGACTTTGTTACAATTGAGCTTCCGCGCAACAAGGAATATATCGCCGCGATGTATGCGGTATGGATGGTTGGCGCGGCTTTTGCACCGTTATCACCGACATATCCTGAGGAGCGTTTGGAGTATATACGCGGTAACTGCGGTGCTAAGGCAGTTATCAACGATAAGTTTTTGCGTGGAATTGAAAACGAAACTCCTTTGCAGGAACTCGCTGTTCCAAACCCCGAAGATCCTTCACTTTTGATTTATACCTCGGGTTCAACAGGTAAACCCAAGGGCGTGCTCCATTCGCACGCGAGCATTACCGATTCGGTTATGCGCTACGTTAGTTATGCGGATACCCCCGAAGGCGCTCACGCGGCTTTAGGCGCACCGTTTACCTTTGTTGCGTCAGTTCAAGGTGTTTTCGCGCCTCTCTGCGCCCGTATAGTTGCGTATTTAATGCCGTTTGAAGCAATGCGCGATCCCGTATTGCTTGCTGAGTATGTAGAGGAAAATCAAATTAACCGTACCTTTATCAGCCCTAAAATGCTTAAGGTGTTTAAGCAAAAGGGCGATTGCCTGCGCACTGTCTTTACAGGAAGCGAGCGAGTATCCAATACCGCCAGCGATGAATTTGATATTTATGTAATGTACGGACAGACCGAATCCGCAGGCGCTGTTCTCGCGTTTAAGATTGACAAGCCGTACGAAAATACTCCGATTGGTAAGCCTATCGGTGATGTACGCACATATATTCTCGATGAAAACGGAAACGAAGCTGACGAAGGAGAGCTCTGCCTTGCAGGTATCTTTGCCGACGGCTATGTAGGCTTGCCCGACCAAACCGCTAAAACCTTTGTCGATAATCCCTTTATGGAGCAGGACGGCTTTGCAAAGCTGCTTAAAACAGGCGATATTGTCAAAAAGGGCGAGGACGGCAATATTATCTACCTCAACCGCAAGGACTGGATGGTAAAAATCAACGGTCAGCGCGTTGAGCCCGGCGAGATTGAAGCGATTATCAAGCAGACAGACGGTATTCACGACGCGGCTCTTAAGGACTTTAAGAACCAGTACGGCCAGGTTTACCTTGTGGCTTATTATGTTGAGAGTTCGCCTGTAAATCCCGACGAGCTTAAAGCCGATATCGCGCAAAAGCTTCCTTCATATATGATTCCTGCTTTCTTTGTAAAGCTCGACAAGCTTCCTGTTAACCAAAATGGCAAGCTTGACAGAAACGCGCTTGCAGCTCCCGAGGCAGGCAGCTTTAAGAATGAATATATCGCGCCTGAAACCGATATGCAGAAGGTCCTCTGCTCAGCGTTTGAGGAAATTCTCGGCGTAGAGAATGTTGGCGTTGACGATGATTTCTTCGCTCTCGGCGGCGACTCGATTAAGTGCGCCATGGTATCGGAGAAGTGCGGAGTATATAAGATTACCACTGCCGATATCTTCTCAGGCAAAACTCCGAGGATGATTGAGCGCCTGCTTATTCAGAAGGCGAGCAGAAAAGAGCGCGTAAAGAAGGAGAAAAAGGCGAGAGTTTATCCGCTTACACCGTCCGAGCGCGGAATGTACCTTGAGCAGAAGATTAACGAAAACTCAACGGTTTACAACCTCAACATCGCCGCGATTATCAAGGGCTCGGATTTAGAGACTATTAAAAAATCCCTGACAGCCGTGTTTAAGGCGCACGAGGCGTTTACCTCTTATTACGGAGAGGAAAACGGACTGCCCGTCCGCATTTTGACCGATAAAACGCCCGAAATTGCTGAGAAAACCGCTTCTTCACGCGAGGAAGTTATTAAAATAATCGACGAATACGCAGTACCGTTTAATCTTAATACGGCAATTCCCGTTCGTCCGACTCTTTACTCTGTAGCCGACGGCAGCGTGATTTTGCATATGGCAATTCACCACATTGCCTTTGACGGCGGTTCGGCAAAGACCTTTGTTCAGGAGCTTATTGACGGCTTGAACGGCAAAGAAGTAACCGCTTCGGAAATTGATTTGTCAGATTTGTACGACGACAGCCTTAACGCTAAGTACGAGAGCGGTATGGATTTCTACCACGAGCTGTTTGCCGACGGTGTTCCTGTTAACGAAATGCCTGTAAAGGGTAAGCGCCCGAAGGTGCATCCGCTTTCCGACAGAGAAATTACATTTGACTATAACAACGATGAACTTAAAAATATAGACAACACCGCACGCTTTTTCAGCGTTACCGAGTTTGAGCTTATCTTCTCGGCGGTTTCAATGGTGCTTGGAAAATACACCGCTTCCGAGGACGTAGTGCTCGGAATTCCGACAAATATGCGCCCGGCAGACGCCGACAACGTAATCGGTATGTTCGTAAATACCGCTCCGGTTCGCGTTAAACCTCAGAGAACAGCTTCGCTTAGCGACTATTTGCAGTCGGTAAGCACCGCTGTGCGCAACGCAACCTACGGCGCATATCTGCCGTTTGAGGATGTTGTCGCTGAATTTGTTAAACAGCGTGACGAATCTCGCAATCCGATGTTTGACGTGAGCGTAAACTTTATGTGGAATCCGCCTGCGTACGACAAGGACGGCTTGAGTGTTGAGCTTTATTCTCCGCTCCAAAAAATGAGCCGCGACATCGGCATTGTTATCCGCAAGGGAGCAAAGGGACTTCACTTTATGGTTCAGTACTCCTCAGAGCTCTTTGAGGACGCTGTTGTTGAGAACTTTATCGGTCAGCTCAAGCACACCTTAAGTCTGCTTGGCGGCAACACAAAGACCGTCCGCGACGCTTTGGCTCTGCCTGAGGAGCAGAAGGCAGTTCTCGACGGCTTCAAGACCGAGGCAAAGGCTGAACTCAGCGAAACACTCTTACATAAAATGTTTGAGCGCAGTGCGGCAGAAAACGCTGACAAGACTGCGTTAATCGCCAAGGATGCTACCTTAACATACCGCGAGCTCAACGAAAAAGCGAATATTGTCGCTAACAACCTGATTGACAGAGGAATTAAAACTGGCGACAGCGTAGCGCTCTTGCTTCCGAGAGAAAGCTGTTTCTTTGCTTGTCTGTTCGGAGTTAACAAGGCAGGCGCGGCGTTTATTCCGTGCGATCCGCAGTACCCTGCAGACAGAATTAACCATATCATCGCTGACAGCGAGGCTTCATTCATTATCACTACAAGCGACAAGCTCGCTGATTATCCCGCGGAAAAGGCGATTGACGTTGCTGATATTATTATCGGCAACAAGACTGATAACCCTGATGTTGAAATGAGCGACCGCGAGCTTAGCTATATGATTTACACCTCCGGTTCAACAGGCAAGCCCAAAGGCGTTATGCTCCATCACAGGGGTATCTGCAACTACCTCACTCCGCACCCCGCTAACTCGCATATTTACTATCTTAAAAATAATGTAACTACATATCTATCAGTAACAACTGTTTCGTTCGATATGTCGTTTAAGGAGCACACAGCGTCGTTCTGCAACGGCAAAACACTTGTCTTTGCCGCCGAGGATGAGATGAACGATCCCAGAGCTTTGGCAGAACTGATGGACAAATACAGCGTTGACTGTATCAACGCCACTCCGTCGCGTTTACAGCAGTATATGGACTATGAACCGTTTAAGAACGCTCTTGCAAAGTGCAAGCTCGTTATGTCAGGCGGTGAGGGCTATCCGATTTCACTTCGCGACGATATTAAGAAGTGCTCGTCCGATATTAAAATTGTCAACACCTACGGCCCGACCGAGATTACCGTGTCCTGTAACGCGGCCGATTTGACCGACGCCGAGTATGTAACCGTCGGCAGACCGCTGCTTAACTACAATGAAATTATTGTCGATAAATTCGGTGATACATCGCCCTACGGCGTAATCGGTGAGCTTTATATCGGCGGAATCGGCGTTGCCAAGGGCTACAAGAACCTGCCCGAAAAGACCGCCGCGGCGTTTGTTGAGTACGACAACGCGCGTATGTACCGCTCGGGCGACTATGCAAAGTGGGATAAGAACGGAATGGTTCATATTCTCGGCAGACTTGACAACCAGGTTAAGCTTAGAGGTCTGCGCATTGAGCTCGGTGAAATTGAGGGCTTAATCGCCGCACAGCCGGGTATCAAGAAGGTTACGGTAATTATCCGCAAGCTCAACGGTCAGGACAACCTCTGTGCTTACTTTACCGCAGATAAGGAAATTGTCATCGACGAGCTTCGCGATGAGCTTAAAAAGCACCTCACTCATTATATGGTGCCGACCGCTTATCTACAGCTTAACGAAATGCCCATGACCGCGAACGGCAAAACCGACGTTAAGCTTTTGCCCGATCCCGTACCTGTAAGCCTCGGAGAATTTGTTGCTCCTGCCAACGCGACCGAGGAATTCTTCTGCGAATCCTTCAAGAAGGCTCTTAAGCTCGACCGTGTAGGCGCAACCGACGACTTCTTTGAAATCGGCGGAACATCGCTGATCGTTACCTCGGTAGTGCTTGACGCTTCCGAAAACGGCTTTGAGATTACCTACGGCGATGTATTTAAGTACACCACTCCGCGCGCCTTGGCTGAATTGTTCAAGGACGGCGAGGTTAACGATACAAACAAGCTGTTTGATTTTGACGATTACGACTATACAAAGATTAATGAGCTCCTCTCCAAAAACACCGTTGAAGCGTTCCAGTCTGAGCCGCTCCGCGACCTTGGCAACGTTATGATTACCGGTGCGACCGGCTATATGGGCGCTCACCTGCTTGCGGAATTCCTTAAACGCGAAAGCGGTAAGGCTTACTGTATGATTCGTAAGGGCAAGTTTGACACCGCCCGCGAGCGTTTGGAAAACATTATGTTCTACTACTTCGGAACAGATTTGGAGGATGAATTTAACGAGCGCGTTGAGGTATTAAACGGCGACGTTACTGACTATAAGTACTTTGAACCGTTTGAAAGCCTGCCGGTTAACACCGTGTTCAACTGCGCGGCTAACGTTAAGCACTTCTCAAACGGCACCGACATTGAGGATATCAACGTAGGCGGTGCGGTTAACTCCATCAAGCTGTGCGAAAAAATCGGCGCAAGGCTTATTCACTTCTCGACCGTTTCGGTATCCGGTACTACGGACGATATGGAAAAGCTCAGTAGGGCTGACCTTGACGAGCAGTCGCTGTACTTCGGTCAGACTCTCGACAACAAATACACTTCGTCAAAGCTTATGGGCGAGAGGAAGGTTCTTGAAGCCGCTGCTGACGGCTTGGACGCTAAGGTTATCCGCGTAGGCACGCTCGCCGCGCGTGAGTCTGACGGTGAATTCCAGATTAACTTCCTCACCAACAACTTTATGGGCAGACTGCGCAGCTACAGCCTGCTTGGCTGCTTCCCGTACGCTATGATTGAAAATCAGGTTTGTATGGGCCCGATTGACCGCTCCTGCGAAGCATTCCTAAAGCTTGCAAAAACACCGCAGGCATGCTGTGTATTCAACGCGGTTAACAACCACACCCTGCCGCTCGGTGATATTATCCGTCAGATGAACAAGAGCGGAAACAACATTGAATTTGTTGAGTACGACGTATTTGCCGAGGCGCTCAATGAGGCGCAGAAGGATCCCGACAAGGCGGCTATTCTTTCGAGTATGACGGCGTATATGAACACCGCCCACGGCAAAAAGATTGTCGCGCTTCCGTGCAGAGCTCACTATACAACACAAATCCTCGCGCGTATGGGCTTCTTCTGGAACGCGAGCAACGAAAAATACGTTAACGACTTTATTAACGTTCTCCGTGGATTCCTGTTCTTCCGCAAGGATAACCTCAAACGATAAGAAGGGTATGGAAAATGAAACGAAACGGTACACTTCTGAATAAAAAATACCGAAGTCTGTTAGTGGCTACACTGGCGATGACGGCTTCAACCTATCTTTCCAGTATCTTGGACGGCATTATGGTCGGTCAAATACTCGGAACGGTGCAGCTGTATGCCATCAACCTGACTACTTCAATTGTATTTCTGCGCAGTATTCCTATTGCGATGTTTACCTTCGGCGGCAATACGCTTTCGGTCATTCACAAAAGTAAGCGTGACCAAAAATCCGCCGACGCGGTGTTTACACTGTCGTTTTGGGCAGGAATACTCTCAACGGTTTTAATTTCAATAGTCGGCATCGCCACAATGGTGCCGACTGCCCAGATTTTGGCTCAGGGCAAAGAGGAGCTCGTCGGACTGGTAATAGATTACCTCCTGCCGCTTTGGGTACTCACTCCGCTTGTGGCAGTTGTAAACCAGACAGCGGCTTACGCCAGAACTGACGGCTTGCGTAAACTGGCAACGGCGCTTCCGATTGTCGCTAATATAATCAACCTGATTTGCGACTACATTTATATGGCGATTTTCGGCTGGGGAGTTGCCGGAGCAGGCTGGGCGACGGTTACAGGCTATGTTGTAGGAACTTTACTTACTCTGATTTACTTCAAGTCGGCAAAGCGTACGGTTCACTTTACAAAGGAAGCGCTTAAAAAGCTGAAAATGCTCGGAAAGATTTTCAGCGTTGGACTTCCCTCGGCGCTTATCTATGTGTGCAACTTCCTGCGCCTGTTCTTTACAAACGCGATTATCCTATCGTTCACGGGAGTAATGGGCGGTAAAATCGCATCGGTTTCATTCTCGCTGAACAGCCTCGCGTTTATATTGGTAGAAGGCGCTTCAATGACTTTGCTTCCGATTCTCGGCGCATTGTACGGCGAAAAGGATGCGAACGGTCAGCGGATAACTTTGCGGTATGGTATGATTGTCACCGTTGCGCTGTCGGTATTCGTGCTGATAGTATCTGAGCTGTTTCCTGTTCAGCTCGCCGCGCTATACGGACTTAACGACGCGGCTACTGCCGATATTTTTGCGGTCACCTTCCGCATATTCTCAATAAACATCCCGATACTCGCGGTAATTTACGTGATGCGAACGTTTTTCCAGGCGACGAAACAACGTGGACTTGCCAACTTGCTTGTAATGCTCGACGGAGTTCTCACAATTGTTCCGCTTATGTATTGGTTTGCACATTACGATATTTACTGGCTGTGGATGTCCTTCCCGGTTTCAAAGGCTGTCACTGTACTTGTAACTCTGATTGCTATGGTAATCAGTAAAAAAATACAAAATAAAAAGAACATTCTCGGTATCGAGGAAGAGGATGGCGTTATGTACGACTTCTCGATTAAGAACGATATTCCCGAAGCGATTCGAGCTTCCGAGGAGGCTATGAAGTTCTGCAAGGAGCAGAATGTTCCCGAAAATACCGTCAACGCTATCGGAGTTACCGTTGAGGAGCTTTGTCATAATATCGCGACTTATTCAAAAACTAAAGGCAACGGCGCCGTTGATGTGTGTGTACGTGTAATGCCCGACAAGGTTAATGTTCGCCTGCGCGACGACGGAGCCGAATTTGACCCCACCGATTATATCGACAACAGCGGTAAGCGCATTACAGGCCTTGAGCTTGTAAGAATGTTAAGCTCATCTATTAATTACAACCGTGTTTTGGGCTTTAACGTCACTAATGTTGCCGTAAGTTATTAAGGCAACACCGCGCAATTCACGGTGCACGCCTTGCTTGAATATTATTCCGTCAGCCTGTCCAAAAATCAGCACTCATACGTCAGTATGCGTACTGATTATTTGTCCATCCTGACGAAAAATCTTACTTCGCAATCCGCACACCTGAATTGTGCGGTATTGCCTTAACAGGGTGGTGAGCAATATATTTAAAACTAAGAAACAAAAAAAAGGATCAAAATACACAAGAGATTTACTCCGCTCAGCCGAACAGCGCATTAACTTTATCTATTTAATGCTGATGATTGCGCTTGAGGCAGCTGCGCTGATTTATATTTTGCTAAACGATTGGGATGACACACGGTTTTATTTTGGGCTTAGAGCAGGTTTTATACTTTTGCCGGGTATTATCATCAACGTAGTTTTCAGGAAAAAAAGCTATCCGTGGATAAAATATGTAGATAATTTTCTGATAATGGCAGCGGTTTTCTTCCTTTGCGGATTTAACGAGCTGGGAGCGGTTCTGTTTATCCTCTTGCCGATTATAAACAGCTTTTATCTGCGTCCGCGTTTTACCGCTGTTACCGGACTGCTGTGCTTGTTTATGATGTACATCTGCTTTATGTCGGTAGCGGAACCGATGTTCGATGACAACGGACAAATTGCTTACAACTTTTTTTCAATAACACGTTCAGCGTTTAACTTTGCGGATGAAAACATTGTTTCGTTACTTCAGAACCGAAGCTTTTTATTGATTGCCGCGTTTGCGTTGATAATAGTTTCTGTGTATTTATCGTTCAACAGCAGGAGTTTTACAATCAAGCAGGGAGAACTGATGAACAAAAACCTCTCTAACGAGGCGGAGCTTAATGTTGCACGCAATATTCAAGAGGGTATTTTGTCAAGGGATTTTCCCGACAACAATTCCTACGGAGTTTATGCCGATATGACGACTGCGACTGAGGTCGGCGGAGACTTTTACGACTATTTTCTGATTGATGAAACGCATTTGGCGATTGTAATTGGCGACGTTTCAGGTCACGGAATGGCTGCGGCGATGTTTATGACTTTGGCAAAAACGCTGATTAAGGTTTACGCTCAGTCGCACAACTTTACCGATAAGGTGTTTGAGCAAACAAACCGTTATTTGCAGCAGTCAAATCCCGAAAAGTTTTTCGTGACATGCTGGCTGGGGGTTATAGATTTGACAACCGGCGTTCTGTCGTTTTCTAACGCAGGACATAATTACCCCGTAATTATCCGCAAGGACGGTAAAGCCGAGTTTTTGGTTGAAAAACCAAACTTTGTCCTCGGCAGAAAAAAGCTGGTACGGTATATGGAAAACCGTACAAAGCTTAATCCGGGAGATAAGCTTGTGCTTTATACCGACGGCGTTACCGAGGCGCAGTCGCCTGACGAGAAGTTTTACGGCGACGAGAGGCTGATTGAAGTTACCGACACTAATAAAGAGCAAAACCAAAAGGATTTGGTTAACTCCATTCGAAAGTCGGTAAAAGAGTTTGAAAACGGCAAAGAACACCAAGACGACGTAACTATTTTGGCGCTTTCGTTCAAGGATTATCTAAAGGTTACGCCGCCTGACAGCAAAACATTTTTCCTTACAAAAGAGACATTTGACAGCGTTACGGACTACATTTGCGAACGATGTGCCGAAGCAGGCTGCGACGGTCAGACTGTGAGCAATATTTCTATCGCAACGTCCGAAATTCTCGCTAACATTGAATCCTATGCCTACGAAAACGGCGGTGAGCTTGAAATTTTGACCAAGTGCCGTGACCGCAGAATGACGATAATGTTTAAGGATAAGGGCAAGCCGTTCAATCCACTTCTTGTTCAGGAGCCCGACATCACCTTGCCGCTTTCCGAGCGCAGCCCGGGCGGTTTGGGTATATTCATTGTGAAAAAGCTGATGAGCGATACCGGCTACGCATATTTGGACGGTCACAATGTTCTGACGTTGGAAATGGATTTTTAAGGAGGTTGTATGAAGGATACAAAAATAATTATCGCAGGCGATCTTCTCCCAATGCCTTGTAATTATGAATTGTTTAGAGCAGGGGATGTTAAGACGCTGTTCGGAGAAAAGCTCTGCACGCTGTTTGGTTCAGCGGATTACAGAATATGTAACTTTGAAGGTTGTTTTACCAACAGCGACACGCCTATTGAAAAAATCGGCCCGAGTATAAAAGCTCCTGTCGATACTATCAAGGCTATAAAAAACCTCGGTATTGATTACGCGACTCTCGGCAATACCCATTCGATGGACTACGGAAAGCAGGGGTATCTTGACACCTGCAAAACTCTGTCTGAAAATAACATAGGGTATTTCGGCTGGGGCGATAATTCAAAGTCTGTCAAGAGCTATGCCGAGAGCGACGACGGCGGAAGAAAAATCATTCTATATAATGTCACCGAGCAGTTTGAGAACGCTCCGCGTGAGGATTTTCCGGGGGTTAATCTTTACGACGAATACCGCGTTTGCCGTGAGCTAAAGGAGCTCAAGGAGCATAGCGACTTTCTGATTGTGTTTTATCACGGCGGTATTGAGGGCACGCATTGTAACAGTGAAAAAATGCGCACTCGGTTTCACCGCATGGCGGACAACGGCGCAGATGTTGTAATTTCACAGCATACGCATGCAATCGGTGAAGAAGAACGATATAAAAATTCATATTTTCTGTATGGTCAGGGTAATTTCTGCTTCCATTTCCGTGATGATGTTACGCCGCTTTTGGCAGAAGGCTTGGTACTGGAGCTTGACATTACCGATAACGGCTTTACTGCAAAGCCTCACCGTATTTTGCGTACGGAAAAGGGCTGTGTCTATGACGAACAGCAAGACCTGAGCGAGTTTTACGCACGAAGCAAGGTTCATGATAAACTGCTTGAGGAAGATAAAACCGCAAAAGCGGAATTTGAAGAACAGTTCGGTAAAGACTGCGCAAACTGGACTAATATGTTTTTCTGGGCTTTACGCGGAATAAATCCCGCGGATTCCGAAAAGCGAAAAGAGTTAAGTCCGAAGGAATTAATCGAATACTTGAAAAATTCCTACACACGTGAACAGCTTCTCGGAATTCAGATGTTTATGCGAAACGAGGAGTTTAACGAAGTCGGCAATCAAATCCTCAGCGATTTGCTGAAAGAAAAAGATACAAAGGAGAATACACAATGACAATCAACGTTTATGAAGAAAACGGAGCGCCTGTAATCGCTCCCGAGGGAAAAATCGATCACGTAACCGTGGAAGAATTCGAGAGCAAAATCAACGAGCTTGGATCAAAAAACGACTCCTTGACGCTTGATATGGCAGGTGTTGAGTATGTGAGTTCAGCCGCGCTGAGAGCAATTTTGAATGCCAATGATTTGCTTGAGGATAAAAACGGGCTTGTTTTGAAAAACGTAAATAAAAAAGTTATGGAGATTTTCAACATCACAGGCTTTGCCGATTACCTTAACATCCAATAATTTTTTTACTTGCGAAACCGGCAATTATTTGTTATAATTAGTCATACGATTGAGCCAAATAGGTGAAATGCTTCACTTCTATGGCGAATAATTCTAATATGGAATTTTGAGCCTCCGCTTAAACGGAGGCTCTTGTTTTTATGAAGCGTGATGACAATGAAAACGAAAAGTATGTCACAATTTGATAAAATGACAAAAACTCCTGTGTCAAGACTGATTATAAAGCTGTCAATACCCGCGATTATCAGTATGATGGTCACTAACGTTTATAATCTTGTCGACACGGCGTTTGTCGGTCAGCTCGGAAATTCCGCAAGCGGAGCAGTCGGAATTGTTTTCGGGTTTATGGCAGTTTTGCAGGCAATAGGCTTTATGTTCGGCAACGGCTCGGGTAGTATAATTTCACGGCTTCTCGGCGCAAAGAACACGGAACAGGCTTCAAAAATTGCTTCAACCGGTTTCTTTTTCACGTTATTATTCGGCGCTGTAGTCGCAATTATCAGCGCCTTTGTACTTAAACCTCTTGTAATGCTCCTTGGCAGTACCGAAACAATTTCGCCATATGCTCAAACGTATATCAGCTATATTTTGGTAGCCGCACCGTTTATAACCGCAAGCTTTACTATGAATAATCTATTACGTTATGAGGGCAAGGCTACGCTCGGTATGATTGGCTTGATTGTGGGAGCGGTATTGAATATTGCAGGCGATCCGATACTGATGTTCGGCTTAAATATGGGTATTGCAGGCGCAGGCTTATCGACTTGTATTTCTCAAATTGTTGGATTTTTCGTGTTACTTTCGATGTTCCTGCTTCATAAAACCCAGTGCAGGTTGTCAGTTAAGCTGATTGTGCCGAAGTTTTTGCCTGAGATTATTGGTACAGGCTTGCCGAGCTTGCTCAGACAGGGACTTAATTCGCTGAGCACGGTTGTACTCAACAACTGCGCGGCAGTGTACGGCGACGCGGCTGTTGCGGCTATGAGCATAGTGTCGCGCGTAATCTTTTTCACGTTCTCGTTTGCGCTCGGAGTAGGGCAGGGCTTTCAGCCGGTTTGCGGCTTTAACTACGGTGCGAAAAAGTACGACAGGCTTAAAACTGCATTTTATTTCTCTGTTATGCTGGCGGAGATTATAGTTGTTGTTATATCTGTTGGACTAATCCTTTTCCCGGGAGAGATTGTAAGAATTTTCCGTGATGATAATACGGTTATGGAAATCGGCAGCAGGGCGCTTGTTTTGCAGGGAATTGCCCAACTGTTCCTTCCGTTTTGTATGATAACCGAAATGGCGTTGCAAAGCGTAGGCAAAAAGCTCGGCGCTTCGGTACTTTCAACGCTGAGAAACGGTCTTTTCTTCATTCCGCTGTTGCTTATTCTTTCAAACGTTCGCGGACTGAGCGGAATCCAGGAGGCGCAGCCGCTCGCGGTAACTTTGGCGGTTATTCCGTCGGCAATTTTAGCGGTAAGTTTTTTCCGTGAACTTCCGAAGAACACCGAACAAAGCAGGGGAGAAGCGGAAAATGAGCGATAATTATACATATATTCTCAAATGCGCCGACGGCTCGCTTTACTGCGGATGGACTAACAATCTTGAAAAGCGGCTTTCGGCTCATAATGCCGGCACGGCTTCAAAATATACCCGTACACGCAGACCGGTCGAGCTTGCATACTTTGAGCAATTCGAAACAAAGCAGGAAGCCATGAGCCGTGAATACCATATTAAAAGGCTGACAAGAGAAGAAAAACTGAAGCTTATTGGTATGTTTGAACATAAATAAAAATATTTTTGTTTATAACTTGCTTATTTGAAATTTATGTGTTATAATACTTCAGGTGATTGGGGATAAACGTTTTATCTTTCAAATCATTATAGTATAATATACGGAGACGTATCGAAGTGGTCATAACGGGACTGACTCGAAATCAGTTGTGCCTCCGGGCACCGTGGGTTCGAATCCCACCGTCTCCGCCAAAAGCAAAAAACGTCCGCATGGGCGTTTTTTTGCTTTTTGTGAAATCAAGACGGTGGGATTCGAAAGCGAGCGATAAGTAAACAGTCCGGTGGACTGTTTACCGCGAGAGCGCTAAGCGAACTTTTACTACTCTACACTCCGCATAAAACGAGCTGAATTTTAGACATCAGCCAACTTACACCGTCTCCGCCAAAAAAGGAAACGCCCAAAAAGCGTGAGGCTCTTAACGGAAAAATGAAAATCGAATAGGATAACAAGAATTGCTATAGATTCCCGTGACGAATCTATAGCAATTCTGTTTTGTTCAATTATTCAGTTATAGAGTAGGTTACAAATACATCCGTATAATCCTTCAATGCCTTTTCTTCCTCTGTCAGCTGATTAAAGGATTCGGCGTGTGCCGTGCCGAAATTGGTAACAGTTGTGCCGATATGGATAGACTGCTTTTGTACCGTTCCATCATCAAATGTTACGGTGCAGTAAAGAGTATTTCCTATCATTGAATCTAACTGCTTTGACTTAGCTTCAAGGCTTTCATCATCCGACACAGGTTCATTTGTGCTCTTGCCGACAATTCCGATTGCACAGCCGTCGGGATTCTGGTTGTTGTAAGCAAGCGTAATGGAGGTGTATTTTTTGCCCTCATATCTGCTCATTATTTCTTCCGCTTCAGGATTTTCCAATTTGTCCGGATAGTCATTCTCTATAGCTTCGTCAAGCGCTTTTTGGTCGTCCGCGATATACTTGACATCAAACAAGGTGTCAATGCTTTCACTTACAACATCGCCGTCAATAACGGGATTATTGTCCTTGCGGCAGTGGACGGCAATCGCGTCCTTATCCACAGAATAGGTAACGCTCT
>Ga0310695_10005233_pt1 | contig 22877 bp, 21 predicted proteins | sample RumenRJG_04DNA_FD_203882 | JGI IMG/M metagenome (GOLD analysis project Ga0310695, IMG submission 203882) | Bovine rumen microbial communities from Lethbridge, Alberta, Canada - RJG_04 (v2) (version 2) | ecosystem: Host-associated > Mammals > Digestive system > Stomach > Rumen | place: Canada...
CAGTAGCGCGCCCTCTACGTAGGCCATCTCGGGCGCCACGTGCTGGCCGGAGTCTTTGCCCGATAGGCGCATGGCCGCCTCGCGTTGGTAGTAGGTGGCTACGTCCACGCCGAGTTGGCGGCTGCCCGAGTGTATCACCAGGTACAGATTGCCGTCATCGTCGCGGTCTACTTCGATAAAGTGATTGCCGCCGCCAAGGCTGCCTATGCTCTTGTACGCGCGCTCCATCTTGATATGTTTGGCCATGCGCAGTTCGCCAAGATCTATCCGTTTGGCGTAGGGGTGCGCCTCGGCTCGTATTCCCTTGCCCGCGGGGATGTTATGGCGTATATAGTTGTCCAAAAAGGCGTAGTCTATCTCTCGCGCTTGCAGCATGACGGTGTGCATACCGCAGCCTATATCCACGCCCACCATATTGGGCACCGCTTTGTCCGCTATGGTCATGGTGGTGCCTATGGTACAGCCGGCGCCGGCGTGTACGTCGCTCATCACGCGTATCGTGCTATCCGCCAATGGCGCAAAATCGCACAACCGTTTGAGTTGTTCGCGTGCGTTTTTGTCCAATTGTTGCGAATAGACGATGGCGGTATTGTATTTGCCTTGTATTACGGTTTGGGTCGGTTTCATGGTCTTCTCCTCGGGTTCTTTCTCGTATTCTATAAGGAGCGACCGCCGCTTTGTCAACGGCACCGCAAAAAATCCCCCGAATGGCATAGCAAAACGGGGGACGTCGGCGACAAGAAGGCTATTTCTCTTTGTAATAGAGCATGCAATGGCAAAACCCTTCGTATTCGGGGTCTTTTATTTGGTCGCGAAACTCCTTGCACATACACTTGGTGTCGGGGGTACGCTCGCGGCGGCAGGGACAATAACCGCCCGTGGCGGCAAGGCCTTCTTTGATGGTTTGCACTATTTCTTGGTCGGGGTTGAAAATGACTTTCATATATACCTCCTACGATACCGTATAGTCTCGGTCGAGTACCACTATCACTTGGTAGTCGGGCAGCAACGCTTCGATGTCTTGTTTGACCGCGGCGCACACGGCGTCCCCGTCGGCTGCTTCGAAATCCAGAATGATATCCACGCTGACCGTTTTGTTCTTTTCGTCCAAAAAGAAGCCGTGCGTTTGTATGATTTGGGGATACCGCGCCGTAATGGCATACACTTTTTCACGCGTGGTGCGCCCCAGTTCGGTCTCGCTATTGGCGGCGTAGACGCCCACCGTCATTACGGTATGGTACTTTTGGTAGCATAGCACGGCTATCTCGCGCTCCAACTGCTGTATGTCGCGGGCGGTTAGATGGTCTGCCACTTCTACGTGTACGCCCGCCACGTTGCGATCGTTGCCGTAGTTGTTGATGATCAGGTCGTATACGCCCAGCACCTCGGGGTGCTTGGCGATGTCTTCCATCATCGACTTTACCAATTCGGGGTCGGTGCGTTCGCCGATGATCTTGGATATGGATTCGCGAAATACGTCTATGGCCGACTTGATGATAAACAAGCCGATGGCAATGCCGATATAGCCCTCCAAATGCACGCCCGTAGCATAGGATATACCCGCGCCCACCAATGTGCCGGCCGATAGTACGCTGTCCCACAAGGCGTCCACGCCGCTTGCTTTCAACGCGTCGCTATTGGCCTTTTTGCCCTGTTTGCGGAAGAAAAGCCCCAGCGCCACCTTCACGACGACGGCCAAACCGATGATCACAAAAGAATACACGTCGTAGGTGGGGTCGCTACCCTCGATAAGGTCGCGTATAGAGCTGTATATGGCCGAGGCGCCCGCCACGAAAATGAGCATACCGATGATGGACGAGGCGATGAATTCGATGCGTCCGTGGCCAAATGGGTGCTTTTTGTCGGGGCGCTTGTTGCTTAGGCGCGTGCCCACCATGGTCACAATGCTGCTCAACGCGTCCGTCAAGTTGTTGACGGCGTCCGATACGATGCTTACCGAGTGAGCCAACAGGCCTACGATCACTTTGCCTACCACCAATAGCACGTTGCCGCCGATGCCGATGCCCGACGTGCGCACGATGAGTTGGTCTCTGTCTATGGTTTGATTGTTTCCCACTGTTCGTTTGTTCATATCCATATTGTAGTAAATGCGGTATTATTTGTCAATTACTGTGCAAACCTTTGTTCGGGCAATCATTTTCTATAAGTAAGATTTTTGGGTGCAAATTGCGCGATAAGCCCTGCTTATAGCCCCGACAAAGTAAAACTCACTCCTTTTTGACCTTGCACTTGAAACGGATAGCCGTTTATGCTATAATAGTGCGGGTATAGCGCGACTATATTGGTGTTGTCGCGCGCTCATGCGGCGCTATACCCCTTTGAGGCGCGCAACAAAGAGGAGAATTATGGCAAATTGTGCAATAGTAGGCATCAACTGGGGCGACGAAGGCAAGGGCCGTATGGTCGATCTGTTTTGCGAGAACTACGACGTGGTAGTGCGCTACCAAGGCGGCGGCAACGCCGGCCACACCGTCATCAACGAGCATGGCAAATTCGCATTGCATCTGTTGCCTTCGGGCGTATTTCGCAAGGGCGTAGTCAACGTGTTGGGCAACGGCGTGGCGCTCGATCCCGAAAGTTTGCTCAAAGAAATACGCGAAACGCAGGCCAAAGGCGTGCATATCTCGCCCGAAAATCTCAAAATCAGCGATAGAGCCAGTTTGCTATTGCCTTGGCACCGCTACCAAGACGAGCTGGAAGAACAGCGTTTGGCCGACAAAAAATACGGCTCCACCAAGCAGGGCATAGCGCCTTTTTATGCCGACAAATACCAAAAGAAGACGGTTTTGGCGGGCGAATTGTTTTATCCGGAGGCTTTGCGGGCGCATTTGCGTGACTTGCTGGAATGGAAAAATTTGACCATACAAGGCGTGTACGGCGCCACGCCCTATACGATGGATATGCTCGAGGCGTGGCTGCGGGAATACTGCGAGCCCATCAAAGCCTACGTCTGCGATACGGGCGCGTTTTTGCGCGAGGCCACCGAGGGCGGCAAGCGCGTGTTGTTCGAGGCGCAGCTCGGCTCTTTGCGCGATCTCGACTTTGGCATAGTGCCCTACACCACGTCGTCCAATACGTTGGCGGCCTATGCACCCATCGGCTCGGGCTTGCCCTCTGTCAAGATCGACAAAGTGGTGGGCGTCGTCAAGGCCTACTCCACCTGCGTGGGAGAGGGCCCCTTTGTGTGCGAAATGTTCGGCCCCGAGGCCGAGGCATTGCGCCAAGCCGGCTTTGAGTACGGCGCCAAAACGGGCAGACCGCGCCGCGTAGGCCCCGTGGACGTGGTGGCCACTCGCTACGGCGTAGAGGTGCAGGGCGCCACCGAGATCGCCCTTACCAAGTTGGACGTGTTGAGCTATATGCCCAAGATCCCCGTGTGCGTAGCCTACGAGGTAGAGGGCAAACGCGTGGATAGGTTTCCCTTCCCCACCTTGCTTGGCAGTGCCAAACCCATAGTGGAATACTTCGACGGTTGGCAAACCGATATTTCGGGCGTGCGCAAGTTTGAGGATCTGCCCCAAGCCGCCCAAGCGTACGTGCTATATTTGGAAAAGAGCATCGGCTGTCCCATCACCTACGTGTCGGTGGGAGCCGAGCGCGAAAGCATCATTTTGAGGTAGTATATGACCGACAGAACCGACCAATATCAATCCCCTTTGTCGGGACGCTATGCGGGCGAAGAAATGCGCCGTCTGTTTTCGGCGGATAGGCGCTACCAAACTTGGCGCAGACTGTGGGTGTCCTTGGCCAAAGCCGAGCGGCGGCTGGGGTTGCCCATCACCGAGGCGCAGGTCAACGCGCTGGAGGCGCACGTCGCCGACATCGACTATACGGTGGTCGCCTCGCGCGAAAAAGAGGTGCGCCACGACGTAATGGCGCACCTCTATGCCTATGGGCAAGTCGCGCCCGAGGCGGCGGGTATCATTCATTTGGGCGCCACCAGTTGCTACGTTACCGACAATACCGACCTCATTCTCTATCGAGAAGGGTTGGGGCTTGTGCGCCAAGGGCTCGTAGAGGTGCTGGCATTGCTTGCCGATTTCGCCGACCGCTACAAGGCTACGCCCACGTTGGGCTACACCCACTACCAGCCCGCGCAACTCACCACCGTAGGCAAGCGCGCCACTTTGTGGATGCAGGACTTTGCCTCCGACGTGGACGAGATCGACTTTGTCCTTGCCAACTTGCGCTTTTTGGGGTGCCGCGGCACCACGGGCACCGAGGCGAGTTTTCTCGACTTGTTCGACGGCGACAGCACCAAGATCGACGAGATGAATAGGCTTATCGCCGCCGACTTCGGGTTTGCCCAAACCTACGACGTGTGCGGCCAAACCTACCCGCGCAAGGCCGATAGTCGCGTGCTCAACGCCCTCAGCGCCGTGGCGCAGTCGGCCTACCGTATGGCCAACGACATTCGACTGTTGCAGCACGACAGGCAGGTAGAGGAGCCTTTCGAGACCCATCAAATCGGCTCGTCCGCTATGGCATACAAGCGCAATCCCATGCGGTGCGAGCGCATTTGCTCGTTGTCGCGCTACGTTATGACCGACGCGCTCAACGCGCCGCTCACCGCCTCGGTGCAATGGATGGAGCGCACTTTGGACGATTCGGCCAACCGCCGCATTTCCTTGCCCGAGGGCTTTTTGGCTGTCGACGCCGTGTTGCGCTTGGTGCAAAACGTGGTGGACGGCTTGGTCGTCAACGAGGCGGTGGTAGCGCGCGCCGTAGCCGACTATTTGCCCTTTATCGCCACCGAAAACCTGATGATGGAAGCCGTCAAAAAGGGCGGCGACCGTCAGCGGATACACGAGGTCATTCGCGTGGCCTCTATGCAGGCGACCAAATTGGTCAAAGAGGGGTCGCCTTGCGACTTGGTGGAGCGGCTTGCCGCTTGTGCCGACTTCGGTATGACTGCCGCCGAGATAGAGGCTTTGCTCGCACCCTCCCTCTATATCGGCCGCTGCCCGCAGCAGGTGGAGGCATATTTGGCGGTCGTCGCCCCCTTGGTGGCGCAAGCCAAGCGCCGCAAGGTCAACATAGAGGTGTGACGCATTTTGCAAATTACCAAGAAAAAGGGATTTTGCCTCGCCGGTAAAATCCCTTTTTGCTTGGTTTTGTTCGCAACGCTTTTCTATTCTACTTTGGGCAATCCCGCCAAGCCTTTGGCAATATCTTCGTCGGTGGGGATGTAGTCGCTCATTTCGCCGTCGTTGTATTTTTGGTAGGCCACCATATCAAAGTATCCCGTGCCCGTCAGTCCGAATACGATGGTTTTGGCCTCTCCCGTTTGTTTGCAACGCAGCGCTTCGTCTATTGCGGCGCGTATGGCGTGCGAACTCTCGGGAGCGGGCAATATGCCCTCTACGCGCGCAAATTGCTCGGCAGCCTCGAATACGGCGGTTTGTTCTACCGAGCGGGCTTCCATCAGGCCTTGGTCGTACAACTCGGACAAGGTGGTGGTCATACCGTGGTAGCGCAGGCCGCCCGCATGGTTGGCCGAGGGGATAAAGCCCGATCCAAGGGTGTACATCTTGGCCAAAGGGCACACTTTGCCCGTGTCGCAAAAGTCGTAGGCGTACTTGCCGCGCGTAAAGCTGGGGCAACTGGCGGGCTCCACCGCAACGATGCGATAGTTTGCCTTGCCTTGCAGTTTTTCGACCATAAAGGGGGCTATCAGGCCGCCCAAATTGCTGCCGCCACCCGCGCAACCGATGATGACGTCGGGTACTATGTCGTATTTGTCCAAGGCGGCCTTTGTTTCCAGCCCTATCACCGATTGGTGCAGTAGCACTTGATTGAGCACGCTGCCCAACACGTAGCGGTAGCCTTCGCTCGATACCGCTACTTCCACCGCTTCGGAAATGGCGCAGCCCAAAGACCCTGTCGTGCCCGGAAACTCTTGCAAGATCTTGCGGCCTATGTTGGTGGTGGGGGAGGGCGAGGGCGTAACGCTCGCACCATAGGTGCGCATCACTTCGCGGCGGAAAGGCTTTTGCTCGTAGCTTACCTTTACCATAAATACCTTGCAATCCAACCCGAAATAACTGCACGCCATACTCATGGCGGTGCCCCATTGCCCCGCGCCCGTTTCGGTGGTCACGCCCCTAAGACCTTGGCTCTTGGCATAGTAGGCTTGGGCTATGGCCGAGTTGAGTTTGTGCGAGCCCGAGGTGTTGTTGCCCTCGAATTTGTAGTAGATCTTGGCGGGCGTGTCGAGCGCTTTTTCCAAAAAATAGGCGCGCACCAGCGGAGAGGGGCGGTACATTTTGTAGAAGTCCAATACCTCCTTTGGTATGTCTATGTAGGGTGTGGTGTCGTCCAATTCTTGCTTGACCAACTCGTTGCAAAACACCCGGGACAACTCTTCGGCCGTCATGGGGCGTAGCGTGGCGGGGTTAATGAGCGGTGCGGGTTTTTTGTCCATAAAAGCCCGCAAGTTGAGCCATTGGCGGGGTATTTCCTTTTCGTTCAGATAGATTTTATAGGGTATTTCTTGTTTCATAATCATTCTCCTTTTGGCTTCGCCGTTTTTGCGGTGCGGCCGTAGCCGCTATGGGTGTGTGCCTATCTATCTTGGCCTTGCCATCGAAATATGCTGTGTTCGTTTTTCATATCCACCTCACTACAAAAAAGCCCCAAAGAGACTCTTTCTCTTTGGGACGATAAAGTACCGCGGTGCCACCCAATTTGGCCGTTTTGACCCCCTCTTGTGCCCTTAACGGAGGCAACCCGTCGATTGCTACTAGCCGAAGCGTTCGTTCGCCCTCGGAAGCCCATTCTACCTCGTGTGTTCGCCGCAATCCCACCGCCTGCGACTCTCTTTGGAATAGGGACGAGATGTACTACCCTTCCTCATCGGTTTATACACAAATTATACCAATTCGCAAAATGCCAAGTCAAACGGAAACGCGCCCCTTTGAAACTTTTTTTGTAGATGTTACGCTTTTTCTTGTTTTTGTATGATAGCCTTCCCTTGCGCCGACCGTTCGCCCTCGGCGCCAACGATAAATGCGCCGACCGTTCGCCCTCGGTGCCAACGATAAAACCCCGTCGAGTGCGCGACGGGGTTTTATCAAAACCAAAGAGATTACTCTCAAAGAGCCGTAAGTTCGACTCTTTACAAAGGAGGGGCGTCGGGCGTTAGATGGAGGAATATCGCCTTTCGCCATTTGTGAAATTCAATTCACATTATCAGTATACACGAACCGAGTATGCTTGTCAACAGTTTTTGTGAAATTTATTTCATTTTTGTTTTTCATTTTCCGTAGCCCCTTGCAAAAGCAGTTGTACTATTGTGCGCGCAATGATATAATTAAGTAGAACAAGGCCGCCGCCGAGAAGTTGCGCTTTTCTTCTGCGCCACGCATTGGTCGAGCGCCGTCATAAGAAGATAAAGGAGAGTAGTATGCAAACCGTATGTGATTTTTTGAAGAAGGCCGGCACCTATTATTTGGCTACCACCGAGGGCAATTTGCCTCGTGTGCGTCCTTTTGGCACGGCGCATATTTTTGAGAACAAACTGTATATTCAAACGGGCAAGTCCAAAGAAGTGTATATGCAAGTCGTAGCCAACCCCAACGTGGAGATTTGCGCCATGGTGGGCGGCGAATGGATGCGCCTGACGGGCAGATTGGCGGAGGATGACCGAGTGGAGGCGCGCAAGTCTATGTTGGACGCCTACCCCGCCTTGCGCTCTATGTACGATGAGCACGACGCCAACACCGTGGTGCTGTATTTCGAGCAAGGCACGGCCACTTTCTATTCCTTTAGCGCCGCACCGCGCACGGTGGTCCTTCGCTAAGGTATGCGCGCGTTGGTCGTCGTCAATCGCCAAAGCGGGCACTTCGATACTGCCGTTGTCGAGCGCATACGGGCTATAGACAGCGCCGCTTTGCTGCGCCACGCCGCCACCGCCTCGCTGGGGGCGCAAGCCGCACGGGAGGGTGGTATCGACTACGACGTGTGCGACATAGACGACGAGTATGCGGCGCAAGTCGGAGGGTATGCCTTCGTGGTGGTAGCGGGGGGCGACGGCACCTTGCATTCGGTGCTCAATCGCTTGGGCTCCCACGCGTTGCCGCTGCTCTATTACCCTTGCGGCACCATCAACGAAAAGTATAAGACGAGCCGCCGAAGGCCAGGCGCCGTCGCGTTGGGGCGCATAGGGGATGCGGTCTACACCTACGTTGCCGCGGCGGGTTCTTTTACGCCCATAGGGTACGTTACCTCCGCCCTTGCCAAACGCAAAGTGGGCGTGTTGGCCTATTTGGCGCACGTTTTGCGTGAGTACAAGGTGCATCGCATAGGCGCCGCTTTCACCATAGACGGCCAAAGCGTAGAGGGGCAATACACCTTGGTGATGGTACTCAAATCGGACAGGTGTTTTGGGTTTCGCTTCAACGGATTGTACGACGAAAGCCCTCAAAACGGGCAAATTTTGTTGATAAAATCGCCCAAAAGTAGGGGTTTTTTGGGCAAAATTGCTATGTTTTTTCCCTTTTTTAGGGCATTTTTTGTGGGCTTTCGGCGCGAATATCACTCCAAAACTATGCTGTTTCGCACCTTCAACAACGCTACTATGCGCCTCGAAGAGCCTACCGATTTCGACGTAGACGGCGAAAAAGTGCTGTTGTCCGGCACCCTGCCGCTGTCCTATTGCGACTACGCGGCGCCTTTTGTCGTGTGGCAAGGCAAATAGCCAGAAAAGGGGCAACGCCGTTGTTTGCTCGTATAGCGCTACTCCAAACTACAACCTATATACGTAAGAAAATAAACGCCGTTGTTTGCGCGTATAGCGCTACTCTAAACTACAACCTATATATGTAAGAAAACAACCTATATATGTAAGAAAATATAATCGGCACCGTTATTGACACTCGTATGGATTTGGTGCTACCATAAAGTCGAATGGAAACGATCTTTGCTGCAACTTGGCGCGGTTCGTCGGGTCGCCGCATATGGGCTTGCCCTTGCGGTTCCGCACACGGCAGGTGGCTCGGCAACAAAAGGCGCATCGCTCTTTGGCGTTGGGCGGCAAGGCGTCGTTTCGTGTATCGTGCGCGTTGGCGCACCCAAAGGAGGCCGGTATGAAAAAGATTTGGTTGATTGCCGTGATAGCGGTGGCAATGCTTGCTGTTTTGGTCGCGTGCGACAAAGCGCAAGACCAATCGACCCACTATGTGGTAACGCAGAACTACAACTATGTCGGCGCGCCCGCCCCCGTTGTCTTGCGTGTAGACGGAGCGTCGGGCTTGGCGGCTACGGCGCTTGTCGAGCCCACCCGCGAGGGGTATCTTTTCGACGGCTGGTATTGGGACGCGCAATGCAACGATCCGCTCGTCTTCGAGGCGGGCGTTGCATCGCTACAAGCGACCGACGCCATCACCGTTTATGCGGGATGGAAAGCTTTGGTCGCAAGCATATCGGCGCGCTACGTCGGCGGTGAAAAAACGGTGGGCGACGCCGTGCAGTGTAGCGACTTTGCGGTGCAAGCGACCTATACCGACGGTAGCACCGAAGAGGTAGCGGACTTTGCGGTGGGCGAGTTCGATTCGAGCGAGGCGGGCGTCAAACACGTAATCATCAGCTATGCCGGCAAAACCGCCGAAGCGACGGTAGTCGTGAAAGAAGTCGCTGAAAACCCCGATACGCCCGATGGCCCGACTACGCCCGAAAATCCCGATACACCCGATAATCCCGATACGCCCGATAATCCCGATGACCCGACTACACCCGATGAGCCGGATAGTCCGCAACAACCCGAAACGCTGACGCTCTACTACTACAACTCCAACCAATGGTCGGCCGTAAGCGCATACGCCTACGATACCAACGGCAAACTATATTTGGGCGAGGGCGGCACGCAGATGACCGAGAACGCCGACGGCTGGTTTTCGGTCGAAGTGCCAAACGACGAATACTATATTTCCTTCGTTTGCGATGGTGCGCAAAGCCGCACCTACTATTCGGATGGAACCAACGTCTATTTTGCCTTGGGGCGCACCTTCGCCTCCCTGCCCGACCTGGAAGAGGTGGAGATCGAAGTCGCCATCGAGTTTAGCGGCCGAGCCTCTATTTTGAGTTATAACGAGGATAGGGGCGGGTATTATTCGGGCAGTGAGACCGTGAACGCCGAAGACTTGGCGGTGATCCATGTGTATGTCAACGATACCGCCATCGAATTCGACGGCTATGGCGGAGAGGGCAAATACAAGGTGTTGGTCAGCGATCGAAGCGGCCGTTGGGTAGCCTATTTCTCTCCCGCCGACGGCCCCTTTGTGCCCGTAGAAACCACGCGCACCATCTACTTTGTCAACGACCAAGGGTGGCAAAACGTATATGCCTTTGTGTTTAATTCCGCCGCAGGCAAAGCAAGGGCCGAGTGGCCGGGCGAGGCCATGACCTTGGTGGGGCAGAACGCCGATGGCCAAGACGTATATAGCTACACCTTTTCGGTGTCCTACGACGGCGTGTCTTTTAGCGATGGCTCCGTGCGAACGGTAGACGCCGCGCTGAATGATTTAGAGGAGGGCAACAACGCCTACCGTGCGTTGTACGCCTACACCGAGGACGATTATCCCGACGATGACCCTACCAAGATCGGCAAGTGGGCAGTAGGGCAATGGCAGTACCAAAGCGAAGAGGAGTAGGCGGACGATCTTTTGTTATTTTGGTAGGTTTGCCAAGAGGTCGATGTCCTTTGGCAAAGTAACAATCAAAACGGGGCTCGATACGGCGAGCCCCGTTTTGATTGTTGTCGGCATCTAGTCGGCACCTACACGCTTTTGGTCTTGATCTCTATCTCGGGTAGAGCCGCGTCGTCGGTACGCTTGATACAATGGCGGGGACACTTTTCGACGCAGGTCATACAACCCGTGCATTTGGTGTAGTCTATGATGGGCAGATTGTCCACCATGGTGATTGCGCCCGAGGGGCACTTGCGGGAGCACATAACGCAACCGATGCAACCCATTTGGCAGAAGGACATCGTCTCTTTGCCCTTGCAATGGGTGCGGCAGGCCACGTATACTTTGGCCGAAGCGGGTATGCGGTCGATGCAATGCTTGGGGCAAGCGTTGATGCACGCGCCGCACGACAGGCACACCTCGCGTTTGACGAAAGCGATGCCGTTTGCTCGCACCGATATGGCGTCTACGGGGCACACCGTTTGGCAAGTGCCGCCGCCCAAACACGCCGTAGCGCATATTTTGCGGCCGCCTTGGTACACCATTTGGTTGACGCAACCGGGGTTGCCCACATAGTCGAATTTGTCGGCGGCCAATGCCCCGCCCGAGCATCGTACCACCGCCACCGTGGCTTCCTCGGCCGTAAAGGGTATGTCGGCGATTTGGGCGATGATGGCCTTCTCCTCATTGGCGGTGGCCTTGCAATCGTTGAGTTGAGCCTTGCCGCAGGCCAGGCACTTGGCAAAATCTTCGCAACCCGTATGGCCGCAACCGCCGCAGTTGGCGCCCGCCAAGTGTTCCAAAATTTTGAGAACCTTTTCGTCTTCGTGCACGTGGCACACTTTGGTAACGATGAGAATGAGCACGGCAAACACGATGGCCAAACCGGCTATGATGCCCAGCACGATGCCTACCGACGCCCAGTTGACAGCCCTAGCGATCAAAATATTCATACGGCACCTCCTATAGAGAAATCAGGTTGAAGACGTAGAACGCCATAGCCATAAAGCAAGCCGTCACCATGGTGACGGGGTAGCCTTTGAGGCTCTTGCCCGGCGATAGGGCGTCCACTTTGACCCGTAGTCCGCTCAATATGACGATGGCCACCGTAAAGCCCACGCCCGCAAATACGCCGTATAGCACCGATACGCCCAACCCCGAGGCACCCACCATAGATACCATAGAGGTTTGGTCTATCACCATCTCGGCCACGCCAAGCACGGCGCAGTTGGTGGTGATGAGGGGCAGATAGATACCCATTGCGCGATAGAGCGGGGGCGCAAACTTTTTGATGAATTTCTCCAGCATTTGCACGAGGGCGGCAATGACGAAGATGAATACGATGATCTCCATATATTGCAAGCCCAACGGCACCAACACGTAGGTGTACAAGGGATAGGTGATGAGGCAGGTGATGGTCATGACCACCGTGACCGCCACGCCCATACCCACCGCGCTGGATGTGGATTTGCTGAGTCCCAAGAAGGGGCAGATGCCCAAAAACTGCACGACGACGAAGTTGTTGACGAATACCGCCAAAATGACAACCATCATAAAAGTACCCATACTACTTCGCCTCCTCTTGCGCCGCCTCGGGCGCAGTCATATATTTTTTGGCAAATCCCACGCGATGGAAGTGGCTCTCGACCTTGGTGTAGATCAGGTTGAACAACGCCACGCACAGGCCGTAAACGAAGAAGGCGCCCGCCGAGGATGAAAAGAACTCGATGCGGAAGTCCCACAACGTATAGCCGAAGATTTGGCCGGCGCCCAACACCTCGCGTATGACGCCCATAAAGGTGAGCGCCCAGGTGAAGCCGAGGCCCGTAAACAAACCGTCGAACGCCGAGTTGAGCACGGGATTTTTGCTGGCAAAACTCTCGGCTCGGCCCAAAATGATGCAGTTGACCACGATAAGCGGCAGGTATACGCCCATCGACTCGTAGAGAGAGGGTATAAACTTGTCCAACAACATACGCAAGAGCGTAACGAAGGTGGCTATGATCAACACGAAGGCGGGAATGCGCACCTCGTTGGGGATAACCTTGCGCAAGGCCGAGATGATGACGTTGGAAAATATGAGTACGAACGTAACGGCCAAGCCCATACCGATGCCGTTCATGGCGGCGGTGGTCAAAGCGAGGGTGGGGCAGGTGCCCAACACCAAGCGGAAGGTGGGGTTGTTGCGCAACAAACCGTCCATTCCTATTTTTTTGATATCTGCGGGTTTCATCATTCGGCACCCCCTTCGAGCGTTTTGACGTAGGCGAGCGCCACGTTCAACGCGTTGTTGACCGCGTTGGTGGAGTAGGTGGCGCCACTCACCAGATGGTTGGATAGGTCGTAGGGTTGGTTGCCGCCAAACCCATCCAGTACGCTCTTGGTAAATTTGCTCATCAGCGTTTGTTTGTCGTAGTCGGCCACCGATACGTCGCTCAGCGCAACGAAGCGATCATTCGCGAATTGCGCCACGCACCACACCGATACCGAGCCTTGTTTGTAGCCTTGCAATCCGGTGGACTTCACCAAATAGTTGCCGTCCGCCAACAGGTAGGCGTTGTTGATGCGCCCCGTTTCTTGCCCTTGGTCGTTGGTTTGGGCAAAGATGACCTGCCCCTCGGCTTGCTCGTCGTACACGATTTCATAGTCCATTGCTTGGCCGTAGATGTTGTTGACGGTGCGCGCCACGCGCTCGGCGTCGTCCACAAACAACAGGTCGTTCATAATGCTGAGCAGGGCGCCCGCGACCAACGCGATGCACAGTAGCACCACGATGCACACAAAAGTTTTACTTTTGAAAAACGCTTTTACCGTCATTGCGCTTCGCCCTCCTTTGCCGCCTTCTTTTGGCGCGCTTTTTGCTTGATGGCGTCCAACTTATCCTTGCAAACTTGCACGACGGGCTTTGCGCCGAAGGGGCGAGGTCTGACGTACATATTGAAGAGGGGCACCACCAAATTCATCAATAAGATGGCAAAACTGACCACTTCGATTTTGGTGCCGAACCGTAGCAGTGCGGTGATGACGCCCAACACCAAGTAGTAGAGATAGCACGCCCACTTGTTGTTGGGACTGGTAACGTAGTCGGTGGCCATAAATATGGCGCCGAGCAAAAGGCCGCCCGACAAGATAGAGGGCAAAAAATACCCCATGCTTTTGCCCATGGCGCAACTGACCAAGCCCGTTACGGCCACGTAGATGACGGGCCATTGCCACTTGACCACGCGGCGCACCAACAGGTATGCAAAGCCGACCAATAGGGCGACTTTGCACGTTTCGCCGATGCACCCCGTAACGCCGGTGCCCAAAAAGAGATCCAGATTGCCTATGCCTATTTTGCCAAGGCCTTCGCCCAACATCGAGGTGAGGGGCGTCGCCGACGTTTGTACCGTGTTGCCGAGGGCGGCGAATCGGGGGGTCATCCAGCCCGATACCATATTGCTTTGGAAGGAAATGAAGGCAAACACACGGCCCGCGATGGCGGGGTTGACGATGTTTTTGCCCGTGCCGCCGAATAACATTTTGGCAACGCCCACCGCAAATACGGCGCTGAGCAAGGGTATGTAGAAATATTTGTACTCGAATGCGGGCAGCGTGAGCGCAAGCAATAGGCCCGTAACGCAACTGGAAAAGTCGAATTGCGCCCAAATCTCCTTGAAAGACTTGCGTTTGCACAACAGCCACACCCACTCGGTGGCGACCGACGCCGCTACCGATATGGCGATGGTAACCAAGGCGCGCAGACCAAAGAACACCAAGCCCGCAGCCGTGGCGGGAACGAGGGCGATGAGCACGTCTATCATTATGCCCCTCGTCGTGCGCTTTTTGCGCATATGGGGCGTGCCGCTGATTTGAATGGCGTCCATTTCGCTACCTCCTTTCGCTGAGTTTTTGTTTGCACAGCGTTATGCTCTGCGTCAAGGCCCGCTTGGCCGGGCAGACGTAGGCGCAACAGCCGCAACTGATACAGTTGGCCACGCCGCCGAATTTGGCAGCCAAATCGTACTGGCCCGCTTGGGTGTAGAAGTCGATCTGCATCGGCAACAAATTCATGGGGCACACGTCGGCGCAAGCACCGCAGTTGATGCAGGGCTCGGGCTCGGATACGTCGATCTCCTCGGGCAACAGCATCAAAAAGCCCGACGCCGTCTTGGTGGTGTACACGTCGGTGCTGGCCATGGCGGGGCCCATCATCGGCCCACCCGACACAAACATGGCCGCCTCGGGCTTGGCGCCGCAATTTTCGCGCAGGGCACTGAAGTTGGTGCCGAATTTTACCAACAAGTTTTTGGGGTGAACGCAACCTTTGCCCGACACCGTCAGCACGCGCTCGTACAGGGGCTTGTTGCACTCCACCGCCTCGTACACGGCAAAGGCCGTGGCCACGTTTTGCACCACGCACCCCGCGTCGGCGGGCAACTTGCCCACGGGCACTTTGCGCCCGGTGCAACTGAAGATCAGATGCTTTTCGCTGCCCATGGGGTAGGCCTTTTTGAGCACCACCACTTGCATATCGTCGTATTTTTCAAACAGCGCTATGGCTTGGGGCTTGTTTGCCTCAATGCCCACCATCACTTTGTCTACTGCAAGCGCTTTGGCCAATAGGCGTATGCCCGCCGCCACCTCCTCGGTGCGCTCTATCATCAGGCGATAGTCGCAGGTAAGGTAGGGCTCGCATTCGGCGGCGTTGATCACCAACGTGTCCACCGGCGTGCGAGGGCTGAGCTTTACCTCGGTGGGGAAGCCTGCGCCGCCCATACCTACGATGCCCGCCTCGCGTATGCGCGCTTTGATGGTGGCGCTCTCGCGGTCGGCAAGCGGCTCCAAGTCCACCTTGCGGTAGTGATGGTCGTTTTGAATGACGATGTAGTCGGAAAGAGTGCCGTTGATGTTTTTGCGTTTTTCCACGCCCATCACCGTGCCCGAAACACTGCTATATACGTTGGCGCCTATATAGCCCGCCTCTTTGGCGATGAGTTGCCCCATATACACCTCGTCCCCCGCGTTGACGACGGGGATAGAGGGTTTGCCAATGTGCTGTTGCACCGAAATGGCAACGATGTCGGGTGTCTCCATCACCTCGATAGGCACGTCTTTGGACCACTCTTTGTTGTCGGGAACGTGTATTCCCTTTGCAAAAAACTTTCCTTTTCGCGCTTTCATTGTGTCTCCTTGGTCTATATTTGCGGTTGCCCGCTTATATGTGCGTCTACCTCGAGGGTAGCGTAAATCTTGTATTGGTCGCCTTCGCGATAGACTGCCACAAAGTGCAAGTCGTTTTGGCGGGCGTAGTCGCTCTCGGCAAAGGCCTTGAGCCGCGCCAGCCCCCCTACCGTCAGGGCGGTAGCCAAGGCGTCTATTAGACAGGCGTCGCCGCCTATCACCGTCACGGTGACCAAATCGCTTTGCATCGGGCAGCCCGTGCGCACGTCTATCAGGTGGCAATAGCGCGCGCCTTGCCACGTATAGTAGTTTTGATAGTCGCCGCTGGTGGCTACGGCCATGTCTTTGGCGTGTAGCGTGCAATAGGTCGCGGCCTCATCGCGCGGGTCGGTGAGGGACAGATCCCAGGCTTGTCCCTTGCGGTTGCCCAATAGCAGCAGGCTACTGGAGCCGAAACTGACGTAGCCTTTGGTCAAGGCGTTGTCGCGGGCAAACCGCTTGACGCACTCGATCACGTACCCTTTGGCCACGCCGCCCAGATCCAAGGCCGCATAGTAGACTTGTCCCGCCACCGTGGTAGCGGTTTGGTGCTTGACCAAATAGTATTGGCCGTCTTGCTCTATCGTCTCTATCTTGCGCATATCGGTCAAACGTCGAAACGCTTCGATATATATTGGGTCGGGCGTGGGATATGCGCCGTCTTCCGCTTGGGGGCGGTCGTACGGGCGGCTAATGCCCTCTTTGCGGGGCAAAAACCGCCACAGATCCACCGACCAATAGGCCGTGGGGTCGTATAGTCCCTCGCTCAGGTCGTAGGCGCGGCGGGCATAGCGCACCATATCGAACGTCAACCGCGATACGGCTACCTGCACCTCGTCGGCTGCAGCGTTGAACCGCGCAATGTCCGAGTCTTCCCGTGTAACGTCCGCCGCCGCTTGCACCTCGGCCACCAAATCGCGGGTATATTGCCCAAGAGCAGCCGAAGAGGCGTAGTCCACCACCTGCATAACGGAACCCAGCCCGAATATCGAATAGGACTGCGCGGCGGGGGTGCAACCCGCCGTCAACGCAAGCAACGCCGTAGCCGCCGCTATCAGCCAAACTCGTATACGCTTATAGTGGATAGTCATACTACTATATCATAAAATATACGCGCGAAAAAATCAACAGTAAAACGCGCTTTTCCCTTTCTTTTTGACAAGAACGCGCTTATTTTCGCTCGGCTTTTCCAACTTTTGGAATATATCCTTTGACAGACTGCGCGGGGTGTACCGTCGCGCCGCGCTCCAGCACGGTGCCCGGGTTGAGCACGGCGTTGCAACCCACTTCGGCATAGTCGCCGACCAATGCGCCCAACTTGCGCCGTCCCGTGGCATACATAACGCCGTCGACGTATACCGCAACGTTCGCTTGGTCGTGCCGTAGATTGGACAGAACGGCGCCCGCCCCCAAATGCGCGTGCGCGCCCAAAATGCTGTCTCCCGCGTAGTTGAAGTGAGGCAGCGCGGCATAGGGCAGCAGCACCGAGTTTTTGACTTCGCTGCAATGCCCCACCACGGCGCCTCTGTCTACAAAAACGTTGCCGCGCAAATATGCGCCCGGCCGCAACTCGGCCTCGGCCTCGATCAGGCACGGCCCTACCAACACGACGTCGGGCGGTATGAACACGCTTTTATGTACCCACACGTCGGGGGCGACCGACAGGTATTGTGCGCCCGACGCCTTTCCCAGCAAGGGCAATATATCGCCGAGTGCATGTAGCAGTTGCCACGGCGTCAGCCGCTCCAAAAGAGGCGCCATTTTGCCGTGCCCCGTCGCCCACAAGCGTTCGTTCGGAAAGGTCATCGCCATAGGTCCATAGGATATACGCCGCTTTGGCGCAGTTTGGCCAAATAGCGGCGCACGGCGCCGACGTCCTCGCGGTAGGTGATGCCCAGCCAGCGACTTTTGGCCCGTATATGGTGCACGATTTGGTGGGTACGCCCCACAAAATCGGTGACGATATCCCCCAAAAAACACTCGCTTTCTTTGTCGCGTTGCAAAAAAGCGGCAAAACTCGTCGCCGCGGCCGGACGCACCTCGGGTTGCATTGCGTACAGGTTCATATTGACGGGCGTGTTCTCGGGCAAATATTTGCGGCAAGTGGCGTCCTCGGCGTATAGTTTGCCTGCGCCGTCGCGGGCAAACACGCACTCGCAGATCCCCGTCAGGCGCCTACCTTCCGTCAGGCAAATGCCGCGGTGTACCGGCTCTTGCTTTACCGTTTGCCCGGCAGGATAGCTGACCACGCCGTAACCGCCGCCTTTGGCGCACGCCACGGCTTGCCCGATGGCCGCACGGCCGTAATAGTCGTCGGCATTGAGCACTACGAAGGGGGTTTTTATCTGTCCCACGCCGCACAAAAAGGCGTGCCCGGTGCCGAGGGGCGGGTGCGTCGGGTCGAAGCCGTATGCCACCGGCGAGGTTTGCTCGGCGTAGCGCAAGCGCAATCGGCGCGATAGTCGCCGCCCCACCGCTTCGTCAAAGGCTTGCCGCCCCTCGCGGGAGACGACGATCACCGCCTCTTCTACGCCTGCCAAATAGGCGTCGTATAGGGCGTAGTCTACCAACGTCTGCCCCAAGTCGTCCATTGCCGTCAACTGTTTGCGGCCGCCTGCAAAGCGTTTGCCCAAGCCGCCTGCCAATACCAATGCTACCATAGCATAGCGTATGCCGCGGGGTGGGCAAAAGTGAGCCGACCGTATAAAAAAATACGGCCTTGCAGAGCAAAGCCGTACCTTTTGGGTCGTGTTCTTATTCTTCGCTGATAGCTTCCACGGGGCAACCCGCTTCGCACGCGCCGCAATCGATGCACTCGTCGCGGTTGATTTCGTATTTGCCTTCGCCCTCGCTGATAGCTTCCACGGGGCAGTTGGCAGCGCAACTACCACAGCTGATGCACGCGTCACTAATAACTCTTGCCATAATTCGATCTCCTTTTTGTATTTTGTTTTGGTTTTGTACTATCATTATAGCACGCCCATAAACAAGTTGCAAACGATTTTTGCAATTTGTTGGTTTTGGCTATTCCTCGTCGGGCAAATCGTCGGTGTCGTCTTCGCCGTCGTCTACGTCCACGCTCTCGTAGCCCTTCAACTCGTTGAGGGGAAACCGCTTGTATTCCACCGAGTCGTCGTGCGCTATGCGCACCAATACCTCTTTGCGCAACATATCCAAACTATCCACGACGCCCTCGCCGTCGGGCGTAACCACGTGGCTTTTGACCTTGGGCATTTGTTTGGCCACTTCCATATAGTAGTCGCTCTCGTATTTGAGGCAGCACATCAATTTGCCGCACATACCGCTGATCTTGGTGGGGGAGAGGGACAGCCCCTGCACTTTGGCCATCTTGATGGTCACTTTCTCGAAATCGCTGAGGAATTGGTGGCAGCAGCAAGGGCGACCGCACGGAGCCAAAGCGCCGCGCATTTTGATATCGTCGCGCTCGTGCAGTTGGCACAATTCGATGCGGGCGTGCAGGCTGGAGGCGAGGTCTTTGACCAATTCGCGAAAATCCACGCGCCCTTCGGCCGTGAAATAGAGCAACACCTTTTTGCCGTCGAAGGTATACACGCAATCCACGAATTTGAGTTTGAGCTTGTGCTTTTCGGCCTTTTGGGCGGCGATCTTCAAAGCGTCCTCGCGCATACCCGCCAAGCGCACCGCCTGCGCTTCGTCCTTGGCGTTGGCCAAGCGCAACACGGGCTTGAGCTCGTGTTTGACTTCGTCGTCCGCCACTTCGCGGTTGGCTATGACGATTTGGCCGTATTCCAGCCCGCGAGCCGTCTCTACAATGACGTTGTCGCCCACGCGGAATTGTATGCCGTTCGGGTCGAAATAATATACTTTTTTGGCGGTAGGGTACTTGACTCCTACGATCGTTTGCATAGACTTTTAACCTCCAACATTGCAAGAAGCAGGCTGTCGGCCACGTTGACCGCCGTGCAGTGCGACGCCACCTTTAGCTTGGCTTCATTGATTAAATCGAGTAGCATCGGCAGACTGCGCGCCGGATATAGGGGCGCCGCCTCGCGGTACACCGACAGTTTGTTGCGGTACACCACTGTTTGGGGTATGCCGCTTTTGACGTACATAATATCTTTGAGCGCTATCTCCATCACGTCCAAGGTTTTGGCAATGCTTTCCTTGGCGAAAATGGGGCGGTAGAGCCATTGGGGTATGGCCGTGGACGAATGGAGCGTGGCCAAAAGGTCTACCGCTTCGTCTACCAGCGCAAAATAGCTTTCGTCCCCGCTGAGCGCCAGCGTCAGTGCCAAATTGCCTTGCCCCGCTTTGGCAAATACCTCGGGCGTCGCCACGCCTTCTTGCTGCAATATGGCCACTATTTCTTGCTCGCCGAAAGGGGGTAGCGGCAACGTCTTGACGCGGCTCAATACGGTGGGCAAGATGCCTTTGGTCGAGGTCGCCGACAACAAAAACATTACGTTTTCGTTGGGTTCTTCCAACGTCTTGAGCAACAGGTTTTGCACGCGCTCGCTTTGCCGTTGCATATTGCGAAAGATATAGATCTTTTTGCCGCCCTCGAAAGAGCCCATCGCGGCGTCTTCTACCACGCCCTCTGCCACCTCTACCGTTAGCGCATCGCCGGTGGGGTTCGGCTCGGCCACGTCGGGCTTGTTGTGGTCCAACACTTTGCGACATTCGGCGCATTGCAAGCACACCGTGGGGCAATAGGCTCTGGCCGCCATCATCAGCAGGGTTTGCTCGCTCGCCACCTCGTCTTCGCTCAGCAGCAAATAGGCGTGCGAGGCTGCCACGGCCATCTCGCGGTCGTAGGCGCGCCACGCCTGTGTGTTTTTGAGCGAAGCGGCCAATGCCGCGTTGGTTTTCAGTTCCATTGCGCCTCCAACACAAAGCCGCCCCAGCGGATCATCTCGTAGGTGAGGTAGGTAACGGCGGTGTTGTCCCGTAGGGTGACCTCTTCGCCATCTACCACAAAGGTCTTGGCCGCGTTGCGCAAGCGCACCACCCAGCGTACCGAGGTATTGTCGCCATAGGTGGCGGGCAACAGCGTCAATACGCCGCCTACTTCGCTGTATTGGGTGGGATTGGGATTGTCTATTTCGGCAATGCTTACGCCTTCGATGCCCGAGTTGTATACTATGGCGTATACGATGGCCTTGGGCGGCATAAAGGTGAGGTCTTTGCCCGCCGAGGTGGGCACTTTGACGTAGTGATTGTTCAGCTCGGGGCAATACAAGCCCTTGCTGTAGCCGTCGCGGGTGGCCGTGGGCAGGGGTTTGCTCTCGCCGTCGTATTGGTAACTGTACACGTAGTCGCCCTCTACCGTCCAGCCCTCGAAACCTTGGTAGCTGACGGCGTACGTTTTGCCCACTTCGTACAGATACAGCGTGAGGTCGGCGGTAACGGGTCGGGTGGTGTCGTATGGCACCATCAGGTCTTGGTCGGCAAACCAGGCCAAGTCGTCGTGCTCGTCCATAGGTACCGCACCCTCGGGGAAGGGCAACGTGGGCGTAGTGCCCACCTCCACCACCATGTCTTGGGGCGCCTCGAACTCATACAACTCGCTGTATACTTCAAAGTGGATAGTAGCATATTCGGCCGCGGGCGTTACCACCTGCGACTCCGTGGGCGTAGCGCAAGCCGCCGCCCCCGTCAATAGTATGATACATAGCAAAACAATGGTCAGTTTTTTCATAATTGTGCCTTGATCGTTTGTTGTTCGACCCCACGAGCCCGCCTGTCGGCCGTGCCTTGTGTAGATGGTGCTGTCGCAAGACGGCGCTACGCTCCCGCAAATACTTCGTGCTTGCACGCTTGCTACTATTATACGACCATACGAACGCCGGCCTGTCGGCTGTGTCTACTTGGCAGTAGACGTCGCTACGCTCCTGCGTTCTGTCGCAAGGCGGCGCAAGCGTAGTGCAAATACTTCGTGCTTGCACGCTTGCTTCTATTATATCATACATTTGCATATTTGCAAATACATTTTTTGCCGTGGGCGGAGGCAAACAAAAAGGGATTGCCGCGGCAACCCCTTTTGGCCATGTCGGCCTATATCTTGTCTATTTCCACGGGGGTGGTGACCACGATATCCGCCGTGCCCTCAACGCCGTCGCGCTCGTAGGTGAACGTGACGGTATCGCCCGCTCTTGCGCGGAGCATAAGATCCACCACCACGAAGGTGCGAGTCGCCTCGTAGGTAACGCCGCGTAGCGTTACCGTTTTGATGACGTCGCCCGCGTGCAGCAACCCATAGGCCGCGGCCGTTTCGGCAGGCTCGGCGGCTACCACCACTTTTTGCACGATGTGGGCGCGCTGGTATTCGGGGTCGTAGTACGAATAACTCTCTGCGGCCGATACCGTTATGCCCACCAAGAATTTGGTGGCCGCATATTGCCCCACTTTGCCCGCCGCCTCGAATCGCTCGATGATGCCCTCGGCTGTGTACACGGCTATGTTGACGGGTATGGCGTAGGCGATATTGTCTACCGAACTGCTGTTGACCTTGGCGTTGACGATGCCCACCAATTCGCCATAGGCATTGAATAGGCCGCCGCCCGAGTTGCCGCCGTTGATGGCGGTGTCGATGCGGATCACGCGGAAGGTCACCATGGTGGTGTCGTCCGCGGCTGTCATGGTGATATACTCGCTGTCTACCGATATGATGCCGCTCGTTACCGAAATGCCGCTGGCCTCGGGGTTGCCGATGGCCACCGCGTCTTGGCCTACCGCCACCAATGTGCTGTCGCCGATGGTGGCCGCGCGGGCGTTGCTGTTTTTGAGAATATCGCTATTTTCGACGTACAGCACCGCAATGTCCAGTTTCATGGAGCCGCCCACGTATTTGGCCGGAATGGCGTATTGATAATCGGGGTAACCGTTGCTGTCCACGGACGAATAGCTTTCGTATCCGTACAACAATACCTCTATATCGTCGCTGATTTGCGACTTGGCCGAAGCGTTGTATATGACGTGGTAGTTGGT
>Ga0310695_10005236_pt1 | contig 22868 bp, 17 predicted proteins | sample RumenRJG_04DNA_FD_203882 | JGI IMG/M metagenome (GOLD analysis project Ga0310695, IMG submission 203882) | Bovine rumen microbial communities from Lethbridge, Alberta, Canada - RJG_04 (v2) (version 2) | ecosystem: Host-associated > Mammals > Digestive system > Stomach > Rumen | place: Canada...
CTTAGCGATGTGATTCACAACATCTTCGACTGTGGGATACAACTTGCCGAATTGAGTCTTGATGGGCTTGCAATAGATGCCATTACCTAGACGTTCAATCTCACCCCGTGCTTCAAGTGCGACCATAATGCGACTGACCGCTTTATTGTCGCGACCTGCAACAAAGTCCGAAACGAAGAACAGTGTTCCTGGCTTCGCCTTTTCAACCTGCCTTGTAATATCATTTGCCATAGTAATTTGTAATTTTACGGCAAAGATACTTGTTTCCTCCATGGTGACAATACGATTACGCATAAAATTAACAATAATTAAGTAGAAAACTTTGAAAATATTTTCTACATATGTTTAGATTTTATCATTTTAATTAAGCGATTTCTGCATTTAATGAGTTTACAAACTCGCATACTTTCTTCAGCTTGTCTTCATTGAATTTATCAATTGCTCTAATAATTTCATGCTTCAGACTTTTCCCGTTCCATTTTTCCATTTCAGTTTTCAGTGTGTCATCGTTGATTTCTATATATGGCTTCATGCTCTCATAATCCTTATGACCAGTCCACTTCATCACGGTAGTCGCTGGGATTCCTAATGCTAAAGAGCAACACACAAATGTACGTCGGGCATCGTGACAGCCAATGATTTCATAGAATTTGTGAACCTCGTCATATCTCTTATCTCCAATGTAATACGCTTCAACCACTTCTAGCTCAAGGCCGGCTTGTTTTGCCGCCATCTTTATATAGTCGTTTATTTTTTGTGCCGAGGGGACGGGGAAGAGCCTTCCGTCCTCTGATTTATATTCAGAATATTTGTCTAATATTTTCTGGGCATAATCGTTTATATTTATCGTGATGTGGTCAGATGTCTTTACTGTGTATAGGTCAATTCCTTTGCTGGTAATGTTCGTTTTTTTAAGTTGGGCTAAATCAGAATATCGCAACGAAGTGAAGGCCATGAAACAAAATAAGTCTCTGGCTCTATCAAGGTATTTTTGGTTTTCTGGAAATTCAAAGTCAAAAAATTTCATAAGTTCGTCGAATGTCAGGTAGGTGCGTTCCACAGGCTGATTCGCTTGTTGATGATTAAATCTTGGTCAGAAAAACTTGCAAAATTCAAGAATTTTGTCGAAATTTGCAAGCAAGTTGTAACGTGTCGGTGTTTTACTGGACGTGACTATTTAATTTAGTTATTAACTAATCAATTCTGTAACAGATATGAGAAAGACTCTTTTATTAATTACATGCTTGCTGGTTTGCATGCTGGCAAGTGCGCAGGCCGTGAAAACGGGAATGACGCCATACATTTTCCATCATGCATGGGAAAAAGTGCAAAGTGGTAACGTCAAGGGAGGCGAAGCATTGCTCAAGAGAGCCGGATACAGCAAGGTGGGAGAGTATCACCCCGAAATAGGCTTCAACATCATTTACGCCAAGGGGTGTACTGTCAGTGTCTCAGACTCAGGACAGGTCAAGTCGGCCAAGGCCAAGGATAAAAGCGGCTATGCCAGTTACATGCAGATAGGGGCCGGAACAGGCTTTTGTTACGACATGTCCATCACTTTCCTCAACGAGAAAGGTGTCCAGGCGTTTGTCGAGATGCTCAAGAGCAGTGGCTACAAGATGAGTCGCAAAGACCTGTATGACTGGGGCAAGATTGAGAACGTGTGGGAGCGGGCCTCCGACAGGTGGTTCATTCTGCAAGACGGCAACACCTTCTACATCGACGAAGGACCCTGCGCTTGAATTCACTAACTGAGCAGAAGTGTTTCAAACAAAACCGAGGGCACGTCACTATGACGCGTCCTCGGTTTTGCTCACAAAGGGAATCCGAAACTTGAAGCAACAAAATATTTTTTTGACTCGCTAGGGCTAGATTCTAAAATATTTTGTACCTTTGCGGCGATTTTTGGCGATTGACGGGCATCTGTGCCCGCAATTAAGGGAATCCGAGTGAAAAACCGGAACTGTTCCTGCAGCTGTAATCTCCATTCAATCAATGGGTTGTCAATCATAAGCCACTGACCATAGCGGTTGGGAAGGCATGGCAACCTGGAGTAAGTCAGAAGACCGGCCGAGAATCATTCTACAATGTACGCACGTCCAGGAAGAGGCGTTGACGTTATGCTGAAGAATGACATGACATCAAGACTGACAGTAAGACTGCTGGCTGCTGTGCTGGCGTCGTGTGCTGTGGAGACTGCCGTGGCCCAGAACGACATCTGGCGCAGCGACAGTCTGCCCGAGATTGTAGTTACCGGTACGGGAACCGAGCACCTGCTCAAGGACGCACCCGTGCAGACCGAAGTCATCACATCACGCATGCTCCAACGCTATGCCGGAAAGAGTATCGAGGACATCTTGGCTGGTCTCACGGCATCGTTTGCATTCGGACAAGACGATATGGGGGCTCAGATGCAGTTGGGAGGACTAGGCAATGCGTATATCCTGGTACTGATCGATGGAAAGCGCATACATGGCGACGTGGGTGGACAGAACGAGCTATCGCTCATCGACCCACAGAACATCGAGCGCATCGAGATTGTCAAGGGAGCATCAAGTGCGCTCTATGGCTCAGACGCCATTGCAGGTGTGGTCAACATCATCACACGCAAGCACCGCGACCAAGGAATCATGGCCGAGAACACCACCCGCATCGGCAGCTATGGTGACGTGCGGCAGCACAACGGGCTGGCGCTGAACTATGGCCGGTTCAGCAGTTACACCAACTTTCAACTGCAACACAGCGATGGATGGCAGAATACAGCCGTCGAGCACACCGAGGGCTCCGAGCCGCCCATCACCGACTCGCGCAACAAGACCGTCAACCGTCACACCAACTGGCAAGTGGCCGAGCGCATCACCTACCAACCGACCGACCGTCTTGAACTCTATGCCGACGGCAGTACCTACTGGAAACGCATCTACCGCGTCAGTGGGCGGCATCCACACTATGATGTCAAGACGTGGGACATGGAGTATCACAATGGCTCGGCTGCTTTGGGAGGAAAATGGAAGCTAGATGGTGCCGACTTTGTCGCGCTCGACATCGACTGGAATCGTCACGCCTACTATTACTATTACACCGCTACAACCCTTGTCGAGGACTATGACAAGAGTGCGGGCACCATCTATTATCCCTATTATCCCTATCTGCCGGGGCAGAAGGAACTACAGAGCGACCAGCAGCGCACCATGGCCACACTCAAGGGGGTCTTCACCTTGCCGCACAGCAACCGCCTGAGTGCTGGGGCCGAATATCGCTACGACTGGTTAAAGGCTCCAACACGCGTGGTGGGCGGAAAAGCCAGCGACTGGACGGCAGCCGTCTATGTGCAAGACGAGTACAACCCCTTGGCATGCCTCAACATCACCGCTGGACTGCGTCTGAACTACAACGAGCAGTTTGGCGCACGCCTCACACCCAAAATCTCGGCTATGCTCAAGCTGGGCAATCCCTGGCGGCTGAGGGCCACATGGAGCCAGGGGTTCAAGGCACCGGCGATACGCGAACTCTTCTACCGATATGTGAGACAGATGAGCGGAACCTACCTCTATCTGGGCAACACCGACCTCAAGCCACAGTCAAGCAACTACTGGTCGGTGGGCGGCGAATACACCTGGGCAGGGCTGAATGTCACAGTCACGGGCTACTATAATAAGGTGAAGGACATGATTGCCCTGGTAACTATTCCCAACTACCAGGCACCCGATGAGTACATCGCACAGTACGACCCTGTCAAGACCCGGCAGTACCAGAACATCGAGGACGCGCGCACCATGGGCGTGGATGTCAACGTGCGATACAGCTGGCGTGAATTCAACTTCGGGCTGGGGTACAGTTGGCTCGACACCGACGCCAACCAGTATGACACCAACCACGACCGCATGCACAGCGTCGTCATCGACGGCACGGCACACCACAAGGGCAACTTCATGGCCACATGGGGGCATCGCTTCACACCTAACTACCAGCTGGGGCTGGGCTTGTATGGACGCATGTCCAGCAAGCGTTACTACCAGGACGACGGCAATGGCAAGGGATACCACATCTGGCGCATCGCCACCACACACGACTTGGGGCACTCGCGCACCATGACCTATCGTCTCGAGGCAGGCGTCGACAACATCTTTAACTATTGCGACCGCACCCCTCACGGACTGCACGTGGGCACCACCACACCTGGTACAACAGTCTACGCATCGTTTACCATCCGTTTCAACCAAGGCAAGAAATTGAGAAATAACTATAAGTCTAATTTTAACCAAAACCGTAACAATGAAGAAAATTAAGTCATTGCTCATTGCCATGCTGGCAGTGTGCACGGCCATCGCTTTCACCGCCTGCAACGACGACAAGGATGAGCCCAACAACGAGAACAACTACACCATCTACCAGAAAGCCGTCAACCAGACCGTCAAGTCGCAGAAGCGCAACAACAAGGTCATCTTGCTTGTCGCATTCGGCTCAACCTGGGAGCAGGCCTACGGTGCTTTTGATGCCACTGTCGCTGCCTACAAACAGGCCTTCCCTGGCTATGACGTGTTCCTGTCGTTCTCGTCGGCCATCTGCATCAACCGTGCTGCCGCTGGCGAGAATGTCGAACCGCGCAACTTCTATGCACCTCCCTTCTGGCTCAACGCCTTTGCACAGGACGGCGTGAAGTATAGCGAAATCGTGGTCCAGTCGCTCCAGGTAATCCCCGGTGAGGAGTATAGCCGCGTGGTCAACTACATCAAGGACTTTGCAAACAATGCCAATGGCGACATCGACGACAACTATTTGGCTAATGTGACACTCAAGCTGGGTGTGCCCCTGCTGCAGGATGCTCAGAACGACGTGCCCGCTGTGGCCACCGAGCTCGACAAGCTCTATGGTGACCTCGCTGCCGAGGGCGTGGTCGCATTCATGGGCCATGGCAACCCCGACTCCTATGACACCTACAAAGCCAACATTCGCTACACCCAGCTCGAGCAGGCTCTCCAAGAGCTCAGCAGCAACTACTTTGTGGGCACCGTCGACATGATTGGCAACTTCAAGACCAACGTCCACACCCGCATGCAGGCCTCTGGCATCACCAGCGGCAAGGTCTATTGCCACCCGCTGATGTCGATCGATGGCGACCACGGTCACAACGACATGGCTGGCGATGACGACGACAACTGGCAAGAGGGCAAGGGTTTCACCTACAACGACGAGGGTGAAGTTGAAGACACCTCGTGGAAGATGTTCTTCCATCACATGGGCTATGAGTGCAACAATTCGACCATGATTGAGAAGGGTCTGCTCGAGTTGCCCACCATCCGCCAGATTTGGATGAACCACACGCGCGAAGCCATCAACGGCGAGCCTCTTGACTTCTATCACTCGAAGAATCCCGAATAATGTATTGGTTGTCGGTTGTCAGTTGTCGGTTATCGGTTGTAACTGAAAGCTGAAAACTGATAACAGATAACAGAATAGAATAATGTATCATAAACTCATATTAACATTAGTAGTGCTCCTCTCGGGGGGCACTACTTTTGCGCAAATTCATCGCATGGAGCGCACCGACTCGGCACAGGCCGAGCGCACCTATAATCTCAATCCCGTGGTGGTCACCGGATCGGGACACCACCAGCGTCTGAAGAACACCCCGACACCCGTGCGTGTGCTCAGCAGCCAAGAAATCGGCGAGCAGGGCATCACCACCCTCGACGCAGCACTCACACACATGTTGCCACAGGTGTCGATGTCGCCCAACTCGATGGGCACACAGTTGCGACTCAATGGGCTGGGCAACAAATACATCCTCATACTCATCAATGGACAGAAACTGACGGGCGACATCTCGAACAATGTGGACCTGAACCGCATCAACATGGCACGGGTCAAGCGCATCGAGGTGCTCGATGGTGCAGCGTCGTCACTCTATGGCTCGGACGCCATTGCCGGCGTAATCAACATCATCACCGACCAGCCCACTAGCCAGCTGGTGAGTGTGACAAGCGACACACGACTCTCGGGCCACGGCGTGTTCACCCAGGCCGTCACGCTCGATGTCTTCAAAGGCCGATTTGGCTCTTACACCTCGTTTGCACACGACCGTGCCGACAGTTACCGAAACAACGACCTCGAGTACAAGAAAGGGTCGGACACCGAGACACAGCACACCATTGCACCGTTCTTTACTGGATACCGTGCGAGCGTGGTAGGGCAGAAATTCACTTACGCTCCCAACCAGCACCTGGCACTGAATGCCGGCATCGACTACTCGCACAAGCTCACTGACCGCCCAAACAGTCGCGACGATGTCACGGGTGGCACCGACTATGAGATGCGTTACCGGGGATTGCGCTGGAACGTGGGAGGTATCTACAAGTTCAGTAACCTAAACTCGCTGCAGGCCGATTTCACAGCCGACCACTTCCGATATGGCAAACTCTATGATGTCGAGACCAAGAACTATGCTGTGGGCGACTATGTGCAGAGCAAGCGGCAGCGCGCCCTGGACGCACAGCTCAAGGCCATCCTGGGACTGATGCGCAATGCCACCACTATCTTTGGAGCAGAGTGGCGCAAAGACTGGCTTGTGGCCACATCGGGCAATATCGACCGCGCTGTCTACTCGCTGGCGGCATACGGCCAGCACGAGATGCGACTGTTCCGAGATTTCACCGCCACCGCAGGGCTGCGTCTGACCTACCATGAGACCTTCGACTGGCACCTCACGCCCAAGGTAGCACTCATGTATGCCCCCGGCAACTTCCGCCTGCGGGCTACCTACTCGGCCGGTTTCCGTGCGCCGGGGCTGGACGAGCTCTACTATCACTACTTCTCAGTCAACCGCGGCAAACCGCAGATCAGCTTTGGCAACACTGCACTCAAGCCCGAGAAGAGCCACTACTTCTCGCTCGGAGCTGAATATCGCAACAACATCATCGCTGTGAGTGTCACCGGCTACATCAACCGCATCAGTGACATGGTGGTCAAGCAGAACATCCCGGTCGATGACGAGGTGAGAGCCATGCTGCAAGCCGAGTTTCCTGAGATGAAGCCCGATGAGGCCGCGCGGCTCGAGCGTTATGCGCTGTATCAGAACAGCGACCGTGGCGACATCAAGGGGCTGCAGGTCAATGTCTCGGCCAATGTCACGCGCGACCTCAACCTGTCGGCCAACTATGTCTATACTTATGCTCGCACACGCAGTGGCGAGGAGTGGACCATGCTCGAGCGCAGCGTGCGCAATGCGGCCACGATGGCTGCAAACTACAGCCACACCTGGAACTGGTATCGCCTCAATGTCAACCTCAATGGCCGCGTACAGTCCAAGACCTACTATCCGGGTTATGAGGACGCACCGGGCTATGGAATCTGGAACATCAACACGTCACACACCTTCGATTGTGTGCGCCACTTCACCTTCGAGGCCAGCCTGGGTGTGGACAACATTTTCGATCGCGTGGACCGACGCATCGACTCATCGTTGCGCAAGTATGCTCTCTACACCCCGGGCCGCATGATTGTCGCAGGTCTCAAAATCCGATTCAAGTGAGAAAACTAAGAGGCAAGATGCAAGAAGCTTGCGCAAGTCGTCGTACTCCGAGACGCAGTCTCGGACAATCGAACTCTGTTCTCAATTTTCAATTCTCAATTAAAAGTTGTACCTTTGCAGTCATGATGAGCAAGATTATTGTAGCCGGCATCGGACCGGGCAGTGCTGCCGATATGACTCCAGCGGTGATCGAGGCGGTGCGCCAGGCCGATGCCGTGGTGGGCTATAAGTACTACTTCCAGTTCATAGCACCCTATCTGCCAGACGGGTGCGAGTGCATCGACACCGGCATGAAGCGCGAGCGCGATCGAGCCGAACAGGCCTTCGTGCTAGCTGAGCAGGGCAAGACGGTGGTTGTCATCTCGTCGGGCGACGCGGGCATCTATGGCATGACACCGCTAGTCTATGAGATGCGCCGCGAGCGCGGTAGTGAGGTCGAGATTGAGTCGCTGCCGGGCATCTCGGCGTTTCAGAAAGCCGCTTCGTTGCTTGGGGCACCTATCGGCCACGATGTGTGTCTGATTTCGCTAAGTGACCTGATGACACCGTGGGAGGTCATTGAGCGCCGCATCCGTGCAGCTGCCGTGGGCGACTTTGTCACGGCGGTCTACAACCCCAAGTCGCAGGGACGCTATTGGCAACTCTATCGCTTGCAGGAATTGTTCCTGCAGGAGCGGGCTGCCGACACGCCTGTGGGCTATGTGCGCCAAGCTGGGCGCGATGACCAGCGGGTCAAGGTCACAACACTAGCCGAGTTTGACCCCGAGGAAGTGGACATGTTCACCATTGTTCTCATCGGCAATAGCCAGAGCTATGTGGCCGATGGCAAAATGATCACACCGCGTGGTTATTACCGCCATCAGGCCGATGCTGAGGTCAAGCCTGGGCAGCAAATCATGATGGAATCGTTCCGGACCATCGAGCACGAACTTCACAATCGCAATCTGCCACTCGATCACAAGTGGGCACTGCTGCATGCCATCCACACCACGGCCGACTTCGACATGGAGCGCATCCTCTACACCGACCCAGGAGCTGTTGAGGCAATTTATAACAAGGTGGCCAGCGACAACCTCAAGACCATCGTCACCGATGTGACCATGGTGTGCAGCGGCATACGCAAGGGTGCTTTGTCTCGGCTGGGCATTGAGGCTAAGTGCTACTTGAGTGACCCTCGTGTGGCTGAGATGGCTACGTCGCTTGGCATTACTCGCACCCAGGCTGGCATCCGTGTGGCCGTTGACGAGCATCCCGATGCGTTGTTTGCCTTTGGCAATGCGCCGACGGCACTGATGGAACTGTGTTCGCTCATCCGGCAGGGAAAGGCTCGTCCGGCAGGCATCATTGCTGCTCCGGTGGGCTTTGTACACGTGTGTGAGTCCAAACACATGGTCAAGCCATTCAGGCATATTCCCAAGATCATCGTTGAGGGTCGTAAGGGCGGCAGCAACTTGGCCGCAACCCTGTGCAATGCCATCCTCACTTATGACGATGCAGCCCAACTGCGTCCTGGTCGCGACCTTTAGCCAATGCGCAATTCACAATGCACAATTCACAATTCACGATGCTGGGAGCGGGGTAGCGTGAATGGCCAAGGCGGTTGTAGGGACGGCGCTCCCGCGCCGTCCGCCTCGACAAAAGGTTAATTCAAGTTGTGCAACTTGAGGGGTAAGGGGTTAAGGGTAAGGGGTAAAGGGTAAGGGGTAAAGGTTGGGACGTGAGGTGCCGCCTGAACTGCCAACATCATGTAACGGCTTTACACAGAGGGTTCGTTGTCGCTCCACCCCTGCCTCTGTTCGCTGAAAGCTGTTTGCTGTTCACTACTTTAGAAAGTTAAATATGAAATTCATCATCATTGGCATTAGTGATGCCCCGCAACCCTATTTCACTCCCGAGGTGTCAAGCATCATTGAGAGGGGTAGGGTGTTCTCGGGAGGCAAGCGACATCACGAGATCATGGCTCCGCTGTTGCCACAAGGTGCACTGTGGATTGACATTACTGTGCCTCTCGATGCAGTGTTTGAGCACTACCGTGGCCATGAACAGGTGGTGGTCATCGCCAGTGGCGACCCTCTGTTCTTCGGCTTTGCCAACACCATCCGCGTCCGTCTGCCCGAGGCTCAAGTAGTGCTATATCCATCATTCAATTCGCTGCAGATGTTGGCTCATCGGCTAGTGTTGCCCTATCACGACATGCGCATCGTCTCGCTCACCGGACGCCCCTGGCCTGAGTTTGACCGCGCCCTCATCGAGCGGACCGAGAAAATCGGTCTGCTCACCGACCGCACGCACACTCCTGCAGCCATAGCTCAACGCATGCTCGACTATGGCTACTGCCACTACATCATGCATGTGGGTGAACATCTGGGCAACCCTGAGCAGGAGTGTGTGACAACATTGTCACTGGGCGAGGCCGCACAGCGTGAGTTTCTGCATCCCAACTGCGTCATCCTCACCGGCCACGACACGCGACCGCGATACTATGGTATTCCTGACGATGAGTTTGACTTGCTCGATCGACGCCCGAAGATGATCACCAAGGCTCCCATTCGTCTGCTCACGCTGCAAGCCCTGCAGTTGCAGCGTCGACGTGTGTTGTGGGACATCGGCTTCTGCACAGGCAGCGTTTCCATCGAGGCACGTCTGCAATTCCCGCATCTGCAGGTGGTGGCATTTGAGGTAAGGCCTGAGGGCAAGCAGCTCATGGCCGAGAACAGCCGCCGATTCGGTGCGCCAGGCATCGTGGTGCGCATGGGCGACTTCTTGGAGGCCAATCTGTCAGACCTGCCGCGACCCGATGCCGTGTTCATCGGCGGGCATGGCGGACGACTCTGTGACATCATGGCACGAGTGCTCACCGTGCTGGCCGATGATGGCTGCATGGTCATGAACAGTGTCACTGCTCCACGTGTGACGACCGACAGTCGGCGCTTGTGGAACAAAGCCTGCGCTGAGTTGGGGCTGACACAAGGGCCAGCCCAGCGCATCATACTCAATGACAATAATACTATCGAATTGCTGACATGTCGAAGATAGCCATTATACCCACTGGTGAGGCCGGAAAACGTTTGGCCGACACCTTACAGACAACACTGAGTGCTGTCGTCATCACACGACAGCAAGTGACTGAGTCGTGGAACGACTTTGATGCCTTTGTCTTTATTGGCGCCATGGGCATCTGTGTGCGCACAATAGCACCTGTGATTGATGATAAGCACACCGACCCGGCCGTCGTGTGCGTTGACACAATGGGTAAGTACGTCATCTCGGTCCTCTCGGGCCATGTGGGCGGTGCCAACCAATTGACACACCACATTGCCGAGTTGCTCGGAGCCGACCCTGTGATTACCACTCATAGCGACAATGCTGGCCTGTGGGCACTCGACACGTTGGCCCGGCGATTTGGCTGGGAACTTGTCGAGGACGATGACGACATCAACCCTTGCATCTTTGCTTTTGTCAACCGGCAGCCCACAGCGCTGTTGCTTGACATATGCGACGAGGGAACCGACTACTTGGAGCGCACCATGCCCGATCATGTGACACGCATCACCGACATCAGCCAGGCCGATCCGTCACGCTTCAGATTGCTAATCACGGTGTCGCCGTTCACGCATCTTGTGCCAGAAGGAATTCTGAGCCTCAATTTTGTGCCGCGCGTGTTGTCGATTGGTTTCGGTTTGGCACATCGCCCCGATGACCCCGAAGCAATAGCTGCACACATCGACGATGTGTTGCTCGACCACGGCATCATACCATTTGCCCGGGAGTATTGCTCAATCGATGTCAAGGCCGACGAGCCCATGGTGCAGATACTCAAAGAACAGGGCGAGTCTGTTGCCTTCTTCAGTGCTCGGCAGTTGGCACAGGTCGAGGTTCCCAATCCCAGCGACACGGTGGCCAAGCACGTGGGCACCCCCAGCGTGTGCGAGGCAGCTGCATTGCTTGCCTCAAATCACGGACAGTTGCTGCTTCCCAAGGTCAAGGGCCGTGACTTCACTGTGGCCGTGGCCATCGACCGCAGATATCTGCGCCATGGGCACATCGAGATTGTGGGTGCAGGTCCGGGCGACCCCGACCTGGTGTCGGTGCGCGGGCGGCAGATGCTCGAGCGGGCCGATCTCATCCTCTACGCTGGTTCGCTGGTGCCTCGCCAGCTCACCGAGTGTCACAAGCCAGGTGCCGTCGTGCGCAGTTCGGCCGACATGAATCTTGAGGAGCAGTGTGCCCTGATGAAGCAGCACTACGACCGCGGACACTTCATCGTGCGCCTGCACACCGGCGACCCATGCATCTTCGGTGCCATACAGGAGCAGATGGCCTACTTCGACCGTGAGGGCATGCACTATCACATCACACCGGGCATATCGTCATTCTTGGCCGCGGCGGCCGAGCTGCGCAGCCAATTCACCATCCCCGAGCGCACACAGACCATCATCCTCACGCGCGGCGAGGGGCGCACACCCATGCCCGAGCGGGAGCAATTGCACCTGTTGGCCCGCAGCCAGAGCACCATGTGCATCTTCTTGAGTGCGGCCATTGTCGACGATGTGCAGCGTGAGTTGCTCATGGAGTATCCCGAGGACACTCCTGTAGCGGCATGTTACCACCTCACATGGCCCGACCAGCGCATCTATCGCGGCGTTTTGCGCGACTTGGCAAAGATAGTGCATGACAACAACCTGACCCTGACCACGATGCTGGTCGTGGGCGAAGCCATCGACAATCGTCAAGGCCTGTCGGAACTCTACAACAAGCACTTCACCCACATGTTCAGAACAGGCGACAAATGATACTGGTTTTTGGCGGAACGACCGAGGGGCGCATGGCTGCCCAGGTGCTGGACGAGGCTGGCACGCCCTACTTCTACTCGACGCATGGCCACGGGCAGACGCTTGATCTCGTGCATGGCACACGCCTGTCCGGGGCCATGCAAGTCGATGACATGGTTAGTGTCTGTCGTGATCACGATATCCGGCTGATTGTGGATGCTGCCCATCCCTTTGCCTATCGGCTGCACCGCAATGTCGTGCAGTTGGCCCTTGAGATGGGGCTGCCCGTCATCCGCTACGACCGCATCTATCCTCCCCGCGATACCAGACTGGTATGGTGTCGAGACTATGCCGATGCCATCTGTCAACTGAATGCTCGTGGCATCAACCGATTGCTGGCACTGACTGGTGTCAACACCATCCAGCAGTTAAAAACCTATTGGATGTCGCGTGAGTGCTGGTTTCGAATCCTCAAGCGGACAGACTCGGTTGATAAGGCCCGAGAGGTGGGCTTTCCCGCCGACCACTTGGTCTATTACCAGAACGACAACACCCAACAATTGCTCGAACAACTGCGCCCCGAGGCCATACTGACCAAGGAAAGCGGTCGCAGTGGAGGCTTTGACCAGAAGGTGGCAGCGGCACAACGGGCGGGCGTGCCCGTCTTTGTGGTCGAGCGGCCCGCTTATCCCCAAGTGCAGGGTGTGGCCGTGAGGCATGTCGATGGCCCGCATGGATTGCGCCGCGCCATCGAGCAACTGTTGCCAGCGTTCTACCCGCTGCACAGCGGCTTGACCACAGGCACATGCGCCACGGCAGCAGCCATCGCTGCCACACATCGGCTGGTCACGGGCGAGGCACCGGACAGGGTGCCCGTGATCTTGCCTGACGGCGAGACCATCCATGTCGCAGTGACCTACGGTGAGGACTATGCGTCGGTGATTAAGGATGCGGGCGATGACCCCGATGTGACCGATGGACTCGAAATCCGTGCCCATGTCGAGTGGAGCGATGATTTTGAAATTTGTGGCGGCGAGGGGGTGGGGCGTTTCACGTTGCCAGGTTTCGACTATCCGCCAGGCGAGGCTGCCATCAACCACACACCGCGACAGATGCTGCGCGACAATGTCCACGAGGCAGTGCGCATCACCATCAGTGTGCCGCAAGGACGCGAGATAGCGCGCCGCACCTTCAACCCCAGGCTGGGCATCGAGGGTGGCATCAGCATCATCGGTGAGTCGGGCATTGTCAAGCCCTATAGCGAGGAGGCTTTTGTCCAGAGCATCGGCAAGTGCATGCAGGTAGCTGTGGCCTCGGGCACAACGCGTGTGGTCATCAACAGTGGTGCCAAGAGTGAGTCCTATCTGCGGGCCTATTATCCCGACCTGCCGCCGCAGGCATTTGTGCAATATGGCAATTATGTGGGACAGACGCTGCGGTTTGCCTCTCAGCTAGGCATCACGCGAGTCACACTGGGCGTGATGCTGGGCAAAGCTGTAAAACTGGCAGCAGGCAACCTCGACACCCACAGTCGTGTGGCCACAATGGACAAGGAATTCATAGCACAGATGCTGGCCGAGGCCGGCTGTGACATCAATCTGAGTGATATCACCCTGGCACGCGAGATATGGGACAAAATTCCGGCAGGACACCTCCAAGCATTCGCCCAGGTCGTCATAGGCCACTGCCTGGAGCACTGCGCCCAGCTCTTGCCTCAAGGAGAACTCACCATCCTCTTGCTCGACAACAACGGCACAATCTATAGACTTTAGACGTTAGAAGTTTAATCGAATGTTCGAATGCTCGAATGTTCGAAACCCGAAACCCGTCATAGCGAGTAGCGGTGGCGGCGCATCAGCACCATGACGATGACAGGCGCACCAACTAGGGCTGTGACACTGTTGACAGGTAGGGCGCCCTCGAACCCTGGTGCCCGTGCGATGAAGTTGCACAGCAGCGCCAGTGCCGCGCCACACAGTGCGGTGGCGGGCATCAGCACCAGATGATCACTGGTGCGATAGAGACCGCGAGCCAGATGTGGCACAGCCAGACCAATGAACATGATGGGGCCGCAATAGGCCGTGACGATGGCAACCAACACACCCGACGAGACGATAATCCACATGCGGGCACGCTGCACATTCAGTCCCATGCTGGCGGCATAGCGGTCGCCCAGCAGCATGGCATTCAGCGGCTTGACCAGCAAGAAGCTAAGCGGCAACAGCACGCACATCACCGCCACGAAGAGCATCACCTCATCGCCCGACACACGAGAGAATGACCCTAGCCCCCACACGACAAATGCCTTGACGTCCTCTTCGGGGCTCAGAAACTTGAGCACACCGATGATGGCAGTGGCCAGATAGCCAATCATCACGCCGATGATGAGAAGGGTGACATTGCCTTGAACTTTATTGGATATCCACAAAATCAGCAACATCACTGCCAATGCACCCACAATGGCGGCAATAGAGATGGCTGCATCGCCCAGATAACCCAAACGACTCAGCGCCACGCCACCCAGTTGTCCCGAGAGGAGAACCACAAATGCCACACCCAGGCTGGCACCATTCGAGATGCCCAAGATTGATGGCCCGGCCAACGGGTTGCGGAAAATGGTCTGCATCATCAGTCCGCTCACGGCCAATCCTGCACCGGCCACAATTGCAGTCAGCGACTGTGGCAAGCGCGAACTCAACACGATATTGGTCCATATCTCCGACTCGCTGCCCAGACCTACAAGTATGCGGCAAATGTCGGCTATGGGAATCCTAACCGAACCAATGAACAGGTTGATTATCAGCAATGCGCCGATTCCTATCAGCAGGGCTAGAGTCAGGGGCAGTGAACGTCTCATCGCAGCAGATGATAGAAGGTGGGTTGGTAGTCCTTTTCAACCAGTTCGGGATGGAAGATGGCCACGAAGTCCTTGAGCAACACGTCGGGCTTGACGGGCGCAATCTCATAGTACGGGGTCTGTTTCATGTTGCAGTAAATCACCTTTTTCTCCTTGAACGACTTGAGCATCTCGTTGCGAGGTTCGCTGGCCTTCAAAGCCTCATAGCTGAACTCGCCAGCATAGCTGTTGAGGATGCGCCAGTAGTCGGCATTAGCCGACAGAGCATACATCTTCTCAAACTCCAAGTCCTCGCCTGAGGTCTCATCGTCGTTGATGACATATTCGGCACCGGCATCGCGGAAAATCTGCGCCAAGTAGTTCTTGCCACCCACTGCATGCCAGTTGCCATAGTGCATCTCACCGCTGGTCACGCTGGGGCGGGTCTTGACGTTGGCTGCCTGAGCCTTGAGGGCATTATAGCGTTGCTCGATGCCTGCAAATAACTCATTAGCCTCTCGCTCCTTGCCAATAAACAAACCCACAAATTTGATCCATTCGGCCTGGCCCAGGGGGTCTAGTTCCTTGTAGCCCAGATGAGGTACCAGCGTGATGCCGGTCTCTTTGATGGCATCATAACCACCACGCTTCGACGGCGAGATGAATATGACATCGGGGTTGGCTGCTAGCACTAGCTCGTTATCAAACTCGCCCTCCATGCCTATCTTGACCATGCGGCCATCCTTCACACGGGCCAGGATGTCTTGGTTAAACAGGTTCTTAGTGCCGGTGATGCCCTTGACCACGTCGTGCGCATCGAGAATGGTGAAGTTGCTCAACTGCAAAGCTGTCATGCAGATGGTGCGCTTGATGGGCACCTTGACCTTGGTGTAGCCCTGTGGCACAGTGGCGTCATCGGTGTGCACGAGTGCAAAGTGGTCTTTCTTGCCTACATCGACCAGGCGCACGTCGGCCGAGTCACGGACACTGAATCCTGTGGCATACTTGACAGCTACACTGGCTAGCGAGTCGTTTGTGGGTTTGTTCTCTTGGTTTGAGTTGCCTGCTGGATTGCAGGCAATGAGCATCAATGCGAGAGTGACGAAGGGCAGTATTTTCTTCATTTTATTTGGTTGTAGTAAAAAGCGGTGCAAAATTACAAAAAATCCTTGTCTTCTCTGACTATCGTGTGGCAAAATGTTTGTAATTTTGCACCCAAATCTCGTGCCAACGAGTGCAGTCATGCTTGCATGTAGTGCCGAGTGCAGCCGAGATTATCAAGATTCTAGACGATGCAAGACAACAACGAACATGTCAGCTGGTATGACCGCCCATGGGCAGCGTTATCCTTCTTCACGCGCCTGCCACTGTGGCGCATCTACCAGCCACCCCGTGGGAGTTATAGCGCCGTGGTTGAGTATTGGCCGCTGGCTGGATGGGTCACAGGCTGCATCATGGCAGCAACACTCTACCTGGCCAGCATGATTATGCCCTACGCTGTGGCGGTAATCCTGGCTATAGCCATGCGCTTGCTGGTGACGGGCGCATTGCACGAGGATGGCTTGGCCGACTTTATCGATGGCTTCGGCGGGGGAGTGGACCGCGAGCGCATCATGGCCATCATGAAGGACTCGCACATCGGCACCTATGGAGTGTTGGGACTGGTGGTCTATGAATTGTTGCTGGCGACAACTTTGTTTTCGCTGCAGCCTGCGATTGCTGCTATGGCCATAGCGGCAGCCGACCCTTACGCCAAAATGCTGGGCAGCCAACTGGTGTCAATGATGCCCTATGCACGCACCGAGGCGACGGCTAAGGCTAAGACGGTCTATCGCCACCCGAGCATTGCGGCGGGCATTGGGCTGTCGGTCCAGGGCCTGTTGCCCATGGTGGCATTCTTGTGGCTGGCACAGGTCACCGAGTGGTATTATGTCATTTTCATCCCTGGTGTGGTCATGTACTGCCTGTACTTGCTCATCTGGCGACGACTGCACGGCTACACCGGCGACTGCTGCGGGGCCGTCTGCCTGTTGGTCGAACTGACAACCCTATTATCAATAGCCTTCGTATGCAAGTAATCCTAATCAGACACACCAGTGTGGCGGTGCCGCGTGGCACATGCTACGGACAGACCGATGTGCCGGTGGCCGACACCTTCAAGGAAGAGGCTGCACAAACGTTGCGTAAGCTACAGCAATTCATGCCCTTAGATGCTGTCTTTTCATCGCCCCTGACACGGGCGCGCAAGTTGGCGGCCTATTGTGGCTATCCCGACCCGACAATCGACGACAGACTCAAGGAGATGAATATGGGAGAATGGGAAATGCAACGCTATGATGACATTCAAGATCCACACTTGCAAGCATGGTATCAAGACTTTATGCATCTGCCTACCACCGGTGGCGAAGCTTTTCCCGATCTGCGTGCACGCGTGACTTCGTTCCTTGACCAACTGCGGGAGCAAGACCATGAGCGGGTTGCCATCTTTGCACATGGCGGTGTTCTGATTGCAGCTGGACTATATGCTGGCATGTACGGCGAGGACGATGCCTGGGACCACCTCGCCCCATTTGGCGGAATAATAACCTTTGAACTATGACCAAAATCATTCTCATCACTGGTGGGCAGCGGTCGGGCAAGAGCACCCAGGCCGAGCGACTGGCATTGAGTCTTAGCCCAAACCCAGTCTATCTGGCCACAGCCCACATTTGGGACGACGAGTTCCGTGAACGCGTACGCATCCATCAGCAGCGGCGTGGAACGCAGTGGACCAACATTGAGGAGGAGCGCTACCTAAGCCGCCACGATCTCACAGGCCGCGTAGCAGTTATCGACTGTGTGACGTTGTGGCTAACAAATTTTTTCTTTGACAGCCAAGACGTCCGCTGTACACTGGACCTGGCCAAGCAAGAATTTGACCGCTTCACAGCCCATGATGCCACTTATATCTTTGTTACCAACGAGATAGGTAGTGGCGGTACTAGCGACAATGCCGTTCAGCGGCACTTCACCGACCTCGAGGGCTGGATGAACCAGTACATCGCCGCGCGTGCCGACGAGGTCTACCTCATGGTGTCGGGCATTGCCGTGAGAATTAAGTGATTGCTACTATTTTTTAGACTTTATTTAGACATTGATGATTTATCGAATATTCGAATGCTCGAATGCTCGAATAATCGAAACCCGAAACCCGAAACCTGTGAAACCTTTTGACATACAACCCATCGACCGCTCGCTGCAAGCGGAATTGCAGCAGAAGATTGACCACTTGAACAAACCCAAGGGCTCGCTGGGCCGACTCGAGGAACTGGCACTGCAGATTGGGCTCATACAGCACACACTCAACCCTAGCCTGAACCATCCCTGTCACTTGTTGCTGGGCGGCGATCATGGCATCGAGCGCGAGGGAGTGAGTGTGTCGCCACGCGAGGTGACGTGGCAACAGATGATCAACTTCACTCATGGTGGTGGCGGTGTGAACATGTTCTGTCGCCAGCACAGATTCGACCTGCGCATCGTCGATGTGGGGGTAGACCACGACTTGAGCGGCATCGATGGCATCATCGACCGCAAGATTGCATGCGGAACGCGCAACTTCCTGTACGAGCCGGCCATGACAGTCCAGCAGTTTAATCGCGCCATCGAGGTCGGTGACCAGCTGGTGGGCGATTGTGTGACACAGGGATGTCAAGTGCTGGGCATCGGTGAGATGGGCATCGGCAACACTTCACCCTCAAGCATCTGGATGAGTCTGTTTGGCAACATCCCGCTGAAGGAGTGCATCGGTGCGGGCGCTGGTCTTGACTCGCCAGGCATCCGTCACAAGTGTGAAGTGTTGTCAAGGGCTGTCGAGGGCTATCGTCAGGCACAGGAGTGCGGTACAATCAAGGCTGATGCCGAAGATGTGGTCCGCTATTTCGGAGGCTTTGAGATGGTGACGGCCATTGGGGCCATGCTCAATGGAGCTGAGCATGGGTTGATAGTACTGGTCGATGGGTTCATCATGACGGCTTGTGCCATTGCGGCCATCCGGCTCTATCCCGCTGTGCAAGACTACATGGTGTTTGCCCACTGTGGCGACGAGAGTGGTCACCGACGCATGCTCGACATCGTGGGTGCACGTCCGTTGCTCAATCTGGGACTGCGCTTGGGCGAGGGCACCGGAGCCTTGTGTGCCTTTCCGCTGCTCGACTCGGCGGTGCGCATGTTGCGCGAGATGAATAACTTCGACAACGCAAAGATTACCAAATACTTCTGACAAGGGTTTTGTATACACCAAGGACAAAGGGAGCTGCTTTGCTGTCAGCAATCATTTGTCCAAATTGTCCGTATTGTCTTCTAGTCAGTTGACAGTATAACAGCACCGCGTGGTTCAGCTCCGTCAGATGATGAGCGTGGCGGCAACAATGATGACCATCAAGATTTCGGCAGTGCGATTGATGCGCACCGCCGTTTTCATGTCGGCAGTGGCGAGTGGACGGTCGTTCTCGCCGATGTAAGGTTTGTCGAACAACTCACCAAAGTAGTAATGCGGCCCGCCGAAGCGACAGTCGAGTGCACCGGCCAAGGCGGCCTCGGGGTAACCACTGTTGGGGCTGGCATGGCGACGTCCATTTCGCCAAACAAAGCTGATGAGTGATAAGCGCCCACTTGCTAACACCATGAGCAAGGCGGTCAAGCGGGCAGGGATATAATTGGCAACATCGTCGATGCGGGCAGCCCAGCAGCCAAACTGGCGGTAACGCTCGGTGCGGTAGCCTATCATCGAGTCAAGTGTGTTCACCATCTTGTAGGCCAGCATGCCTGGTGTTCCCAGCAAAGCGAACCAGAACAGTGGGGCAATCACGCCGTCGCTCAGGTTCTCGGCCAGTGTCTCGAGCGCGGCGGTGCGAACCTCCTGTGCTGTGAGCTGGCTCGTGTCGCGGCCCACAATGCGTGCAACCTGGTGGCGGCCCTCGTCAAGAGAGCGGTCCAGAGCCAGGAACACCTCCCTGACCTCACGGATGAGCGTGGTGCCCGCCAGGCAGTAAAACACCATAATGGCATCGAGCGCAAGCAGTACCCACGGATTGGCCACAAGCCAGCGCACCAGCCACCACAGCCCGAAGACCAGCGCAATCAGACTGATGGCCAGCACGGCCCCCTTGGCCATACGGCGCGAGCCATGGTTGAGGCGATGCTCACCCCAGCCAATCATCCGACCAAACCACACCACAGGGTGCGGCAACCATACTGGGTCACCCAGGATCAGATCAAGTGTCCAACCCAGCAACAAAGCCATTATCGTTGTGTTAACTACCATAGTTTCGAGTTTTAAACCGCAACAGCCTCAAAAAGAATCGAAAATCCTCAAATTTGCGATAAAAATCTAGACAATAGTGAATTACGAGAATAAGAAAATCCTTTAATTCCTACAATTCCTGATATAAATCATGAAAACTGCGAATCGTGCGCACCAACGTGTCGTTCTCGGGGGGCGACTGTGTGGCCAAGCGGAAGTGATGAGGCGTGAGGCCGACAAAGTTGGACGCATCGCGGATGAGGATGCCATGCTCGAGGGCCAGGCGAGCCTTAAGTTGTGAAGCGGTCATCGTCGCAATCGTACACAGCATGAAGTTGGTCTGCGACTCGTGTGCTTCGATGCCATCGATGTCATTGAGCATGTCTCGCAAACGGGCAGTCTCGGACAGATAGTCGGGTAAATGCGGAATAGCCTGAAAATCATGCTCTATCAGCCACTTGCCGGCCTCGAGCGAGAGTGCATTGATGGTCCAAGGTCGATACTGACTGCGCAGCTGCTGGATAATCTCGGCGTTGGCGGTGACAAAGCCCAGACGCAAGCCAGGAACGGCATAGCGCTTGGTCATCGAGTGCAGAACGATGATGTTGTCGCGGTCGACCACGTCGGCCGGTTGCAGCACGGGTTGCAAGGTGTAGTCCTCATAGCTTTGGTCCACTACCAGCAGGTGATGAGCATCGGCCAGTGCTATGACCTTGTCGGGCGGCAGGATGTTGCCGGTTGGGTTGTTGGGGTTGCACAACCAGCACACGGCACCATCGGGAGTCTCATGGTAGCCGAAGGTGCGGCATGCGTCGGCATACTCGCTGAACGTGGGCTGCACCACATGACAGGTGCCCAGGTGGCGGTAGCACTGGGCAATAAGATAGATGGCATCGACTGCACCACTGGCGACTAGCACTTGGTCGGGGCTGATGCCAAGCTGCCGGGCAATGAGCCGCTCGAGTGAAAGGGCTGATGGCTCGGGGTAGGTGCGGATGACATCCATGCGGCTGCACAAGTGCTGTTGCAGGGCACTCAAGTCGGCTCGGGCATAGATGTTCGAACTGAAGTTCATCACTATGCCGCTATAGTTGTATAAGTCGTCGCCGTGTCCTTCAATCATGACTCAAGATGTGATAGATCCTTTCGATGTCGACATGTTGGCGCACGTGGTCGGCCAACAGGTCATATTGCTGCTGCTTGAACGCGGCATAGTCAAACGGCTCGCTGGCCTCAGACAGTTTGTCGGCGTAGGGGCGGAGCAACATGTCGACAAATGCCGCATTGTCCAGAATGCCGTGAACGTAGGTCCCCATGCACTTGTCATCGACGATATAGCCGTCGTTGCGCCCGTCATCGAGATGCAGCAGCGTTTGGGGATGTGCATCGCCCATGGGACGGGTCTCGCCCTGATGGATCTCATAGCCCGTGCCGTATTGGCATCTGACTTGCCGAGTCTGCTTGGTGCCGCTCATGGTGGTCGTGGTGGGCAACAGACCCAGGCCGGGCAGACGCTCGATGTCGCCCTCAACGTGCTCGGGGTCAAGCACCTCGATGCCCAGCATCTGGTAGCCGCCACAGATACCCAGCACGGTGGCACCATGGTGGTGGGCGCGCACGATGGCCTGGGCACAGCCATTGCGTCGTAGCTCATACAGGTCGCTCAACGTCGACTTAGTGCCGGGCAAGATGATGATGTCGGCCTTTGACAGGTCATTGGTGTTGTCGGTGTAGAACAGGTGGACCCGTGGGTCGCGTTCCAAGGCATCAAAGTCAGTATAATTGGACAGGTGGCGCAGCATCACCACGGCAATGTTGACCTTGCCGCGCTCGGCCTGCATCGACTTCTGAGCCAGTGCCACGCTATCTTCTTCCTCGATGTGGATGTTAGTAAAGTAGGGTACCACACCCAGCACGGGCACGCCGCACAGGTCCTCAAGCATCTGGCGCCCCTCATCAAATAGGCGCAGGTCGCCACGGAACTTGTTGATGATGATGCCGCTGATGAGCCGGCAATCGTCGGGAGTCTGTAGCATGATGCTGCCGTAGACCGAGGCAAACACGCCGCCGCGGTCGATGTCGCCCACCAGGATGACGCGTGCACCGGCATAACGAGCCATGGGCAGATTCACTAGATCGGTGCGTCGCAAGTTTATCTCAGATATGCTGCCAGCACCCTCCATCACGATGGGGTTGTAGCGGGCCGACAGGCGGTCGAAGGCCGCGCACACCTCAGCGCGGTAGTCAATGTTGCCCGTGCCGCGCCGCCAGTAGTCGTAGGCATCCTTGTTGCCGATGGGGCGGCCGTGCAGCACCACCTGCGAGGTGTGGTCGCTCTGCGGCTTGAGCAACAATGGGTTCATGTCGGTGTGGCAAGGAATGCCGGCGGCCTCGGCCTGAACGGCCTGGGCACGGCCTATCTCCAAGCCATCGGGCGTGGCATAGGAG
>Ga0310695_10005237_pt1 | contig 22867 bp, 19 predicted proteins | sample RumenRJG_04DNA_FD_203882 | JGI IMG/M metagenome (GOLD analysis project Ga0310695, IMG submission 203882) | Bovine rumen microbial communities from Lethbridge, Alberta, Canada - RJG_04 (v2) (version 2) | ecosystem: Host-associated > Mammals > Digestive system > Stomach > Rumen | place: Canada...
TCGAGCTATGTCAACCAGGGTCGTGTGAAGAATCACGGTTATGAGTTGACGCTGAGATGGTCTGACAAGATCAACGACTTCCGCTATAGCATCAGCCCAAGCATCGCCTTTGCGAGAAACAAGGTTATCGAGATGCTTGAGGTTCCCCCACTCTATGACTATCTGAGCCGTACAGGACAGCCTGTTGGCCAGCGCTTCGCATACGACCTCTTTGAGTTCTATCAGGAAGGTACAGAACAGCGCTATAAGGAGAAATTTGGTGTGGACATGCCTGACCAGAATGTAGAATTGAAATATGGTGATGCCGTCTATGTGGACCAGAATGGCGACGGTGTTATCGATGCCAACGACCAGAAGCCTCTGGGTTATACTGATAATCCTGAGATCACCTGGTCTATTAATGCCAGCCTGAACTGGAAAGGCCTCGACTTCTCGATGCTGTGGGTAGGTGCCAATAACACCAGCCGCGCCCTGAACGGATACTTCCGCGACCAGTTCGGTTCTACCAATACTTCTGCTTTGGCACAGTGGGTAGCCGACAACTCATGGACGGTGGATAATCCTGGTGCAAAGCTGCCACGTATCTCATTCACCAACCGCGTACACAACAACCGTGACTCACAGGCGTGGATCATCGACTCGAAATATGTACGTCTGAAGAACGTGGAAATTGGCTATACCATCAATAAGCCTAAGTTTATCCCTCTGCTCAACTACGTTAGATTCTATGCTTCAGGTCAGAACCTGCTGACATTTGCCGACTTTAAGGGTAATGACCCCGAGGCTCCTGGCTCAGGACTTGACTTTGGTGTACGCTATCCTATGACCCGTGTGTATAACTTCGGCGTGCAAATAAACTTCTAAAACTGAAAAAATGAAGATTATGAAAAAGATATTTAATTACATACTGGCATTGGGGATGACTACCGGCATTTTCTCTGCCTGTGTCGATGATATCAATGTGGGTAATGCCTTCCTCGAGAAAGCCCCTGGTGTCGAAGTGAATATCGACACGGTTTTCTCGAAGGCTGAATATGCCCGCAACTTCCTGTGGAGTGCTTACGGTCAACTCTACTGTACCTACACCTCAGGAAACATGATGAACGGTGCGCCCATCGACGTGCTTTCCGACTCTTATCACTGCTATGTCGGATGGGGCGGTCCCATACAGAGCTATTATCCCGGCGGTCTGACTGAGAATGCCCAGGACACTGAGGATGGTAACTTCCAGGGGAAATTCTCATACTCAACCAAGAGCGGACTCGACAGCGATGCTGGCGGACGTGTATCTATCTATGAGACCGTACGTAAATGCTGGCAGCTGATCGAGAATCTTGACCGTGTGCCTGACATGAGCGCCGACGAGAAGAGCCGTCTGCGCGGTGAAGCTTATACCATTATGGCCAGCCGCTATTTCGACGCTTTCCGCAACTTCGGCGGTCTGTGCCTCGTCAAAAAGGCTTATGCTGTGGGAGAAGGTTTTACTGAAGGCCGTGCAACAGCATTCAAGACTGTTGAGTTTATCGACTCGCTGATTCAGTGCGCCATCGATGAGCCCGGCTATATCTGGAATGTACCCGATGCAGATATCGGTCAGTGGTCTGGTCGTCTGACACGCGCTTCGGCTCGTGCACTGCGCGCCAAGGTCTGGATGTTTGCAGCTTCTCCGCTGTTCAACAACTCTCAGCCCTATATGACCTATGACAAGAAACCAACTGGTTTCGAAGATGAGATGCACGTTTGGTTTGGCAAGGAAGATCCTGCACTATGGCAGCGCTGCCTGAAGGCTTGTAACGAATTCTTCAGCGACAATGCCTCTAACGGTAATTACTATCAGCTGGTGATGCCAACCTCAAACGATGAAGCCGGTTATCGCACAGCCTACCGGAGAGCCTACCGCTATCGTAATGATGCCACGCATCACGAAAAGCTGTTTGACGCTCATCCCACATTGACCTTATCCGATGGCGGATGGGGATGGGGCTGGAGAGGCTTCGCACTTGACTGTATGCGACAAGGCGGACAGGTCCCAACCAACGAGCTGATGGAATGCTTCGGTATGCAGGACGGCCGCGATTTCCCATACGCCGATCTCTATGGTGCAGGAAAGAATCCTAACGGCATCGACATGTTTGCCGATCGCGACCCTCGTCTTTACGAGACCATGGTGGTTCCCAGACATAACCTGCCTGCCGGATTTGACTATAACGGTGCTAACTACAATGATCCTTGGGTAGGTGGCTGCTTGGAAAACAACAGTAATTTCAACAGCAACGCAGATGACGTAGCCTCAGGCTACTGCAAGTTCAAGTGGCTACTCGACTATAAAGGCGGTAGCCGTTACGACGACGAGTATATCGGTGTATCCTATATCCGTCTGGCCGAGATGTACCTCATCAGTGCAGAGGCCAAGGCTGAGACAGGCGATTTGAAGGGCGCTCTGGATGACTTGCATGTTGTACGCAGCCGTGTAGGATTAGGACGTCTCGAGACGATGAATCCACAACTGAACCTGACCACTAACAAGGAGAATCTTATCAACGAAATTCTTCGTGAGCGCAACTGTGAAATCGGTGCTGAGTGTGGCGACCGCCTCTACGATATGGTACGCCGTATGCGTAAAGACCTCTTCACCAAACCGCTTCATGAGATCCGCATCTATCGCCTCGATGCCGACGGCAAGCGCATGACAGGAGATACTCAGTGGGATGCTTCTACCCCTTGGCCGAAATTCGAATACGAGAAGCCTGAAATTGTAACAGGTCACCGTCGCTGGTGGGATGCAGGCTACTGGACGAACAAGTGGTATCTTGACCCCGTCTCTCGTATTGAGATTCAGAAGGGTTATGGACTTACACAGAATCCTGGGTGGTAATTCTTTTAATTATTAAGAATTGAAAAAATGAAGATTATGAAGATCAAGAACATATTTATATATACCTTGGCGGGGCTCTGCGTTGCCCCAATGGCGGTTAGTGCCCAGGTGACGCTAAGTGACAAGGCTTCGCAGAAGGTGGATTTAGGCTATGGTGTGCAGCAGTCAGAATTCCTCACGACAGCGGCTGCTACAACCATCACAGCAGAAGAGCTCCGTCGTACATCGGCCATTAGTCTAGCAGATGCCCTATATGGAAAGCTCCTTGGACTGAACGCCTTCCAGAATACTGGTTTTAAAGGTGAGGAAGGTACTGGCGCAACATTTAACATCCGTGGTGTACAAACCACAGGCGAGAAAGACATCCTGATCCTCGTGGATGGTGTGGAGCGCCCCATCGACCGTCTGACAGTTGAAGAGGTGGAGAGTGTCACTGTACTAAAAGATGCTGCTGCCGTAGCGCTCTACGGACATGAGGGTATCAACGGTGTACTGCTGGTGAAGACCAAGCATGGCGGCAAAGACGGCAAATACCACTTTAAGGTGGGAGCTTCTCACAAGTTCCAGTTCAACCCGCAGATGGCCGACATGGTCAGTGCCTACGACTATGCCAACGCACTGAACAAAGCACGTCTGAACGACGGTCTCGCTACAGCCTATACGGATACTGAACTGCAGAAGTTCAGGGATGGCAGCGACCCGAAGGTTTATCCAAACGTGAACTGGAAGGACGAAGTGTTTAAGAACACAGCCCATGAGACGAATGCATTCCTGTCGTTCTATGGCGGTACAGAAAAGGTGCAGTATTACACGCAGCTCGACTATACCGATGCCCGTGGACTCTACAAGAACCCTGATCAGGGTGACTATAACTCACAGCTGAAGTATTCGAAGGCCAATATACGTGCCAACGTTGACTTCGAGGTAAGTCCGACGACAAGGGTCAGTGCCAATATCTTAGGTATCCTGATGGAGACAAATGGCATACCCAACGTCAATTCAAACGATGCCTGGTGGCATCTGTACAAGGTGCCTGCACTGGCGTTCCCTATCAAGACTGCAGGACTCACACCTGTGGGTAGTGTATGGGGCGGAAGCCAGACCTATGGTGACTTTAACCTTTTGGCCAAGTCGCAAGGCGCAGGTTTCATGAAGACCCATCAGCGCCAGATCTGGGCGAACATGACCTTGGAGCAGGATCTCGACGTCATTACTAAGGGGCTTAAGATCTATGTAGGTGCTTCATACGACAACTCTTCAAACACGACTGAAACACGTTCAAAGGGTTATCAGTATGGTTGGAACTACTATGATGCCACAGGTGCGATGCAGGAAACCGTGATGGGTACGGTGGAAGACAAACTGCTGTTCAACCACTGGGTTGACACACAGTGGCGTATCGCGACCTTCAATGCAGGAATCAAGTATGCCATTCAGCTGAATAATGGCGACAACCTAGCAGCCAATGCCAACTACAACATGAAGAGTGAGATTCGTGACGAGCAGAATAACACATGGTATCGCACCAACTGGCAGTTAGCATTACACTACGACCACGCCAACCGCTTCATGGCTGATGTCGTGCTGGCAGCTAATGGTTCTAACCGCAGTTATCCTGCCAAATGGTCATTCTCACCGACTCTGGGTCTGGGATATATCTATGCCAACAACCCAGAAAGCAATATTCTGAACTATGGAAAGGTCCGCCTCTCTGGTGGTATCCAGCATAGCGACTACGTGCCTGCTGCAGGTCTATGGCTCGCCAGATGGAACAATTCTCACGGACAGTTCTGGTATGGCACTAATTTCTCAAATTCATGGGGTGCCTTCCTGACACAATTCCCAACTGACAATTTCTCCCAGGAGGTAGCCTATAAGGCTAATATCGGTACAGACGTAAGACTGTTTAACGCACTCGACGTCACACTCGACTTGTTCTATCAGCAGCGTCGTAACATTCTGGTCAGCGCCGCTTCGCTCAACTCTGCAGTCGTAGGTATCCAGTCATCGTATGACGACAAGGGTCGCGTAGCCAGCTACGGTCTGGAGTTAGGCCTGCGATACGCCAAGACCTTCCAGAACGGACTGAATCTGAATGCCGGAGCATCGTTCTCTACTGTGAAGAGTAAGATTCTGGAATGGATTGAAACACCTGCTTATCCTAACCTTTCAGTTGTTGACGGTCCTGCCGATGCAGAGCGCGGACTCATCGCTTTGGGATTCTTCCAGAGCCAGGATGAGATTAACGACAGCCCCATGCAGCAGTTCGGACAGGTTAAAGTGGGCGACATCAAGTATAAGGATGTCAATGAAGACGGTGTGATCAACGAGAACGACTACGTGGCACAGGACTATGGTAATACCTTCCCCGCTCTGAACTATGCCTTCACGCTTGGAGCTGAGTTCAAGGGCTTTGGTATCAACGCCACCTTCCAGGGTGCAGCCCATCAGGTAAGGAACCTGCGCTATATTGACGGCGTATGGGGAGCTCTCTCCGACAACCGCAATCTCTCTCAGGAATACTACAACAACTGCTTCGACATCGCAGGTGCCAGTGCAAGCTATCCGCGTCTGTCAACAGAGAATGTTGCCAACAATGCTCAGAACTCTACCATCTGGTATCGCAATGCCAGCTGGCTGAAGATGCGCGACTGCGAACTCTACTACAAGTTGCCATCATCTGTCATTGAGCCTCTGAAGATTTCTGGTGCCAAAGTTTTCGTGCAAGGTCAGAACCTCCTGTCGTTCGACAATATCGATGCTATGGATGCCGAGAATTTCAACACAGGCTACCCTGTGATGAAGAGTGTAAACATTGGCCTCAACGTGACATTCTAAGTCATGCATAATTAATGATTCATAATGCATAATAATATGAGTACAAATAAATTCCATAAGATAGCGGTCGGAGTATTCACTTTCCTCTTACCTCTTACCTCCTGCCTCTTCTATTCATGTGCCGACCTTGACTACACGGAGGAGACAACCCGCGACGAGGCCTGGACCTACGAATATTTCGACAATGGCATCAAAAACCTGGTGTTCGATGTCTATGCGCAGGTATATAATAATGAGTTTGAGTCTAACAGTGCCTATTTCCTTGCCGGTGCAACCGACGAGGCACAGTATGCACTCGAAACTGGCGCCATCAACAACTATATCAATGGTGGATGGAGCCCAGCCAACCCCTACGACAGAACATGGACCAAGTGCTACACAGCCATTGCTGATGCCAACATGTTCTTGGAGAAGATCGATGAAGCAGATATCTCAGACTGGAAGTATAACCCCAATTACAGCAAGTGGGTGGCTCAGTTAGAGCTGTTCCCTTATGAGGTACGATTCCTGAGGGCTTACTTCTATTTCGAGTTGTTCAGGACCTATGGTGATGTACCTCTGGTGACAACGACGCTTAACAATGCACAGGCCAATAACGTATCGCGTACTCCAGCTGAAAAGATTGTAAACTTCATCGTAGAAGAGTGTGACGCTATTGCTCCTTATCTACCAGAGAACTACAATACTGAGGTTAACTCTGAGATAGGACGCGCCACTCGCATCGCAGCTTACGCACTCAAAGCCCGCACGCTGCTTTATGCCGCTTCACCGCTCCATAACCCTAATGGCGACAAGGCCAAGTGGGCAAAGGCAGCCGAGGCTTGTAAGTATATTCTCGACAATGCCAAAATATGGGGTCTGAAGCTTAGCCCTTATGGCTCATTGTGGGGACACGATGCATTCTTCAATACAGAACTGATCTTCGGACTTGGACGCGGTGAAAGCAACTCATTCGAGATGGCCAACTATCCTATTGGTGTTGAGAATGGTTCATCAGGTAACTGTCCGACACAGAGTCTGGTAGATCAGTATGAGTATCAGGATAATGGTCAGACTTTTGGCGAGCGCTATCCTGGCAGTATCGACCTGAATGAAGTAGATCCTTATGAAGGACTTGACCCGCGTTTCGCACTCACAGTGGTGAAGAACGGTGACGAATGGCCCAGCAATGGTGCTCAGAAGAAAGTGATGGAAACGTTCATCGGAGGTTTCAATGGCGCTCCGAAGTACGGTGCCACACCTACAAGCTACTACCTCAAGAAGTATGTCGATGGATCTTGTGTCACAACAACAGATAACCAGACCTCTCGTCGTCATACTTGGATTGTATTCCGCTTGGGAGAGTTCTATCTCGACTACGCAGAAGCCGTATATAATGCTACTGGTAGTGCTAACGATGCTACCTACGGCATGACCGCTAATGACGCCATCAACGTGCTGCGTACACGTGCTGACATCCAGATGCCGAAATTCAAAGAAGACGGTGAGGCTTGGGTTAAGCGTTATGAGCGCGAGCGCTTGGTAGAGCTGGCATTCGAGAACCATCGTTTCTGGGATGCACGTCGCTGGAAGAAAGGTGCACAGTATTTCAAGACCATTCAGGCTGCAACTATCAGCAGCAGCAATGTGCTTACACGCTCTACCATTACCCGCCAGTGGGATGACAAGTTTAATTTCTATCCTATTCCGCAGTCGGAACTGAAGAAGAATTCCAATCTTACTCAGAACCCAGGATGGTGATTATAGTTTATTGTGAAAAGTTAATAGTGAATAGTTATGATTACAAATAGATATATGAAGAGGGCAGTAGGGGCAATCTCCTTGCTCCTCCCCTCCTTACTCCTTCTATCCATCGTTTCCTGTTCTGATAAGGACGGCAATGGTTCTGCTAACGTCGGGCTTGGCATCAAGACTTTCTTCCCGACAAAGGTTGTTACCAACCAGCCGATGACCATCAATGGTTCAGGGTTCGACAACGTAACGGAAATAGAATTCCCAGGAGGCGCGAAAGTGTCAAGCTTTGAGGTTGTCAGCGACAATATGATTAAGGTGAACGCACCAGCCGGCATCCCTGAAGAAGGAGGAAAGCTTGTTGTGCGCACAGCCAACGATCAGGCAGAATCACGATTGTCGATGACTCTTGGACATACCAAGGTGACAGGATTCTCAAAACAGGCAGGAGAAGAAGCTTCTGGCGGTGAACTCATCACTGTGTATGGTACAGATCTGGAATTCATTAATAGCGTTGAACTGCTCGATGCTGATGGTGAGACACAGCTCGTTGACCACAAGGATTTCTATCGTAAGGGCACTAACAATCTCGTCTTCCGTGTTCCGCCGAAGAATATCTACGAAGGCAAATTCGTGGGATATCTCCATACCTTCGACGGTCAGAAGTTCGCTTTGCCAGAGCTGGCATATAAGCCTGCTGCTGACGATGGTCACTGGGAGATTATAAAGACCACCATCTGGAAGAATAATGATCCTGATGGCAATGGTGCCGTCAATTGGAATGGTACTTATCGTTTTGCCCTCGATGGCAATGATGGTAATAACGAGTGTATCGCCACATTCCCAGCAGATGTTTGGGAGATACTGAAGACTCAGAAGTTCAACTTATCCTATAAAGCTGCAGATCCAACATCTTATCAAATTCGTGTTACCAACGGTTGGTGGGATACTCAGTGGCTTGGCAAGGATAACGACATTGCACCTTGGAACATGGCTGAACGCATTATCGACAATGAGGATGGAACTTTCCACATTGAAGTGGAATTTGCGGACGATCCGATTGTTGGAACCTTAGATGAGAAGCATCTGTTATTCACAGGTAGCGGATACACACCACTTGAGATCTACACAGAAGAAGAGATCTGGGTTGACGGTGGTGGAGAAGACCAAGAGGTAAAGGTTCCCGTCTGGACTAACAGCGATCCTACAGGAAATGGTGCAGTCAACTGGAATGGCACTTATCGTTTCGCTCTCGATGGCAATGATGGAAATAACGAGTGTATCGCCACATTCCCAGCAGATGTTTGGGAGAGAATGAAGACCGAGAAGTTCTACGTGCGTTATAGTGCTGCTGATCCTTCATCTTACCAGATTCGTGTTACCAATGGTTGGTGGGATACCCAATGGCTCGGCAAGGACAATGACATCGCACCTTGGAACATGGCTGAGCGCATCATTGACAATGAGGATGGCACCTTCTACATTGAGGTGGACTTTGCAGACGATCCGATTGTTGGAACCTTAGACGAGAAGCATCTGTTGTTCACTGGTAGCGGATACACACCATTGGAAATCTACTTCATAGACATCATCAAAGGTGGTGGCGGTGCAAAGGATGTTTCGTTCTGGGAAGGTGATGGCTCCGCCGGTGCTGTCAACTGGAACGGAACATACCGTTTTGCCCTCGATGGTAACGATGGAAACAATGAGTGTATTGCTACCTTCCCCGAGGATGTCTGGAACAAGATTAAAACAGGCACCTTCTATTTGCAGTACACGGCTGCCGATCCGACATCTTATCAGATTCGCGTCACCAACGGCTGGTGGGATACTCAATGGTTAGGCAAAGATAATGATATCGCTCCCTGGAACCTGGCAGAGATGATTATTGACAATGGAGACGGAACATACACCATTGAGATTAATTTCGGTGATGATCCGATTGTTGAAACACTTGACGAAAAGCATCTGCTCTTCACAGGTAGTGGATTTACTCCTATCAAACTCTTCTTCAGAGAGTAAGTAGAATAACATATAAGAAGAGCGCCCATCGTGATAACGGGCGCTCTTTTTTTATTGTTTCTATTTTTTCATTTTAAAGGTAATGTCTTGATGACAGGACCTGAATAAGTATTAACAGAGAAACGGACAGAATCAACAGCAAGATTCTTCGTCGGAATGCTGACATAGACCTGTGTCGAATAATATTCCGGCACCTTCCCTTGATCATGATGAAGGAAGAAATGAAGGGTACGCTTGTTGTCGGGATGAACCACCAGGGTATCAGCAAGGAAGGCAAGCTGATGAATGGCTGTGGTATCTTCAGTAAAACCGGTCTTCAACTGAAGACTCAGGTTCAGATACTTTCCAGACTTACTCATCCAGATACTCTCGAACTTCACAGGATCAGTACAAACCTCCTTCTCAAAGTCGCCCAGGGGTTTAACAGAAGGACAAGGCACCTGTCCCAAAGAAATAACTTCTGCCTGTGTCTTTCCATCGGTTGCTTGTACCTTATTATAATATAGCATGCAACGATAGGTCGTATCAGCAGTCGTAATCCAAGATGTAGAGATCTGATCTTTAAGCGAGAACTGATCACCATCATCGGTAGTGATGGCATCAGCCTTTTTCTCTGCGTTGACATGCAATTCAGCAAAATCGCCACGCATTAGAGAATAACGGCCCTCGCCCTTCTCATAACTATCCTGTTGGCAGGCATTAAGCACGGGGAGCAGCAAACCAAGTGTGACGGCAGGTATAAGGCGATAAGGTCTTTTCATTCGGCAATCATTTTATTTCGTAAAGGATTGGCATACATCGTCAGCATACAATTGCGCAGGAACGCCTCATCTTTGCCCGGAAAGGTTATCTTGGCAAGCTGTCCTGCCAGATATTGTTCGAAACGCGTCTTATCTGCTGCCGTGTAATGATCTGCATAGTCTTTGCTACCATTCAGCTCATCAAGTGCAATATAGTTACAGGGAAAGAGTTCATAGCCCCGATGAATATGGTCATCCATCCGCTGAGCCAAGGCAGTAAAGAACTCTGTCTTTGGCAGATCAGACAGTTCGTCAATCCACGTATTAACTGATGGAGAGCAATGATATCTCACCCTGCCCTTGTAACCAAAGATACCAGTCTTCATATTATCAAGATCATCCTGACGACTCTTCTTGAAACCAGGGTTATCACGTTTCTGCTGTAGTTCCTGAGCCTTCAGATAATCACACGGGTCATACTCATAACTAATAGTAAGCGGCACAATATTCAGCTCACGCAGACGATCGGCAGGATTCTTCAGTTCATCAGGCGCTCCCATCGCCAGCATCTTCAGCACGGAGTCCTGAGTACGGTCATTAGAGTCCTTGGCCCTACCCTCGCGCTGGGCTATCCAGATGTTCTCTTTCTTCTTGGTAACAGCAAAGTGGATATAGCGGCTCATCAGCTGACTGGAACGCAGCATTTCTTTGGGAGACAAGCCACGGCGCACCGTAAATGCCTTGTTCATTCGCACAAGGCGTCTTATCCACGGATAAATCAGCAGATTGTCACCAATGCCTATCTCAACAGTTGTGGGATAACCATGCTCCACCAACATTACATCAAGAAACGCAGAATCGAGCACAATATCACGATGGTTTGATACGAAGGTGTATCTGGATTCTACATGAGCCTGAAGATCCGAATCGTCGAAAGTACAGCCATCAGTATGTTTATGGATGATATACTTCACAATAGGTTTCATGAAACGCTTCTGGAAGTCAAGCGGCGTATGTACACCCTTGAAGGCCAGTTTAAGAAGTCCATTACGCAGTCCCTTAGGCAACCAAGGAACAAAACCTTTCAGAATCAACTGGAACTGACGATCGTTAAGCAGATCATCGAATGCCTGTTTCATCTCTTCCGGCTCATAGGGCCTAATCTCATCAAACTCCGCTACAGAAGTAATCATAACTGTCAACTATCTGCTATACACTTTCACTAAAAAAGCTGATTCTCAACAATATCCGTCAGTACATCTTTCATTTCGAGACCTGCAGCACGTACCTGCTGAGGAATGAAACTGGTTGCAGTCATACCCGGTGTAGTATTGACCTCAAGCATAGAGATCTTACCCTCCTTTGAAATGATATAGTCGATACGTATGATGCCGTTACAATGAAGGATATCATAGATATGACTGGTAATCTTTCCAACACGTTCCGCGATCTCAGCAGGAATACGCGCTGGTGTAATTTCCTGAACCTGACCATTGTACTTTGCATCGTAATCGAAGAACTCATTGCTGGTCACTACTTCTGTGATAGGGAACAGCACAGACTTCTCGCGGGTCTTGTAAATACCCTGAGTAATCTCAGTGCCTTCGAGATAGCTCTCTACCATAACCTCAGGGCTCTCCATGATAGCCTTACGGATAGCAGGAGCCAGTTGATCCTTATTCTTCACCTTCGAAACCCCGAAGCTGCTACCATCAGCAGCAGGTTTTACGAAACAGGGCATGCCTATACGCTCCTCAATCTCGTCGTCGCTAACCAATTCTTCATAACCCTTACGGATCAGTAGAGAATCGGCTACACTCACACCATAGCCACGCAGATACTGGTTTAGTACAAACTTATCGAAGGTCATGGCTTCCACAAGCAGACTGCTGGTAGAATAAGGCATACCTATCAAGTCAAAATAGCCTTGCAGACGTCCGTTCTCACCAGGAGTACCATGAATCGTGATATAGGCATAATCAAATGTTTTCTTCTGCCCGTCTTCCAAGAATGAGAAATCATTACGATCAATCTTCGCCGTAAGACCATTGGGAAGTTCCACATGCCAGTCCAGCCCTTTGATATCGACAATATAAATATGATAACGTTCCTTGTCAAAGAAGGAATAAAGTCCCTGCGCTGAGCGCAGTGATACATCGTGTTCTGATGAGTCGCCACCACATACGATGGCAATAGTTCTCTTCATGTTCTCCATTATAATTGTTACTTTAATTTTTTCCTTTAATGTATTTTCTCCATTTGTCTATCAATGCAGTCATATCATCCGGCCACTCAGATGTAAAATCCATCTGCACACCAGTGCTTGGATGCACGAAACCCAGGGTCTTGGCATGCAGGACTTGTCGGGGACAGAGTTTGAAACAGTTCTGGATGTAGGACTTATAACTGGCAGTCCGTTCACCTCGCAAGATCTCCGTTCCGCCATAACGCTCATCACAGAACAATGGGTGTCCGATATGTTTCATGTGGGCTCTGATCTGGTGGGTACGGCCTGTTTCCAAGATACATTCCACCAATGTTACATAACCATAGCGCTCCAACACACGATAATGGGTCACGGCTGGCTTACCAATCTCAGATTCTGGTGGGAATACGGCCATGCGCAAACGATCTTTCGGGTCTCGCCCTATATTCCCCTCTATCCTACCCTCGTCTTCCAAGAAGTTCCCCCATACCAAGGCATTATAGCTACGATGAGTGGTCTTGTTGAAGAATTGCTTGCCAAGAGAAGTCTTAGCATCGGGAGTCTTCGCCACAACGAGCAATCCACTCGTATCCTTGTCTATACGGTGTACCAATCCCACCTCCGGATCATTTGGATCATAGCTCTCCAGATCCTTCAGATGCCAAGCAATGGCATTGACGAGTGTACCACTGAAATTACCGCATCCCGGATGTACCACCATTCCTGCAGGTTTGTTGATGACCATCAGATCATCATCTTCATACACCACTTCAAGCGGTATATCCTCCGGCTCTATCGTTGTATCATAATGAGGGCGATCAAGCATCAGGGTGATGACATCCCCCGGACGGATCTTATAATTACTTTTTACCGGATTACCATTGACATGAATAAAACCGGCATCAGCGGCTTTCTGGATACGATTTCTACTCGAATGAGGCTGATGTTCTGACAGATACTTGTCAATACGAACAGATACCTGCCCTTTGTCCACTTCCATACGAAAGTGCTCATAAAGCTGACTATCGTCTGTCTGTTCGGCAGAGTCAACATCAGCCATCAGATCCAGTTCATCGTCTTGCAGGAAATCCATCATTCCACTATTTCCTCAAACTCATCGACATTATTATCCATCATCAACTTGTATTCGGGCTCGATATACTCGATTTCTTCATCGGAATCATACTCACCACTACCAATCATCAGTGTCAAGGGCGAATCAATAGAGACACGATCACCAGTAGAGATCCTGCGCCCTCTGGAAAGGATGCCATAGACCCAGTCTTTCTCACCAGCCACATACTGAGGCGGTAGCAACTTAAAGCCCAAAGCCGTCAACTTGGCCTCAGCCTCACGATAGCTACTATTGTCCACCACATCGGGGATGGTAAACGACGGTGACGATGGAGAATTAACTGTCACATAGACTGTATGCCCCTCTTTCACCATAGCGCCTGGACCTGGACTCTGAGCCAGGATGCAGTCCGCAGGCAAACGTTTGTTATAGCCCGAGTCGCTTACCATAATTCTCAATCCTTCATCCTCTACTAACCTCATGGCTTTAGCATAGACCATACCTTCAAGTTTGGGTATCTTAACACCCTCACCATGACGGGTATAGATGTCCAGTCCGTACTTCACCCCCAACGCAAGCAGAATGACGACAACGGCCATCGCCAGAAGATTCCCCCACAGGAAACCACTTGAAAACTTACTGAAGAATTCCTTTGCTTCCATTCTTATTTCCAATTTCTTCGGCAAAGGTAGTGCAAATCGAGCGAAAAACCAAGAAAAGGGCATAAAAAAACAGAAAGAAACAAAGATTAATCTCTGCTTCTTTCTGTTTTAACTGAATTTTCCTCAGAACAGCGGGTTTACTTTCCGTGATTCTCGTCAGAAACTGTTAACTTCTTGCGACCCTTGGCACGACGTGCAGCCAGTACGCGACGACCATTCTTTGTGGCCATTCTCTCACGGAAGCCGTGCTTGTTCACGCGACGGCGATTGTGGGGCTGAAATGTTCTTTTCATTGCTTTCTACTTATTTTATTTGTGATAATTCTTATGTTTTGGGCTGCAAAAGTACTCATTTCTTTTGAATTACGCAAGAAATATACGAAAATTAGTGCAACTTTTTGTGTTTTTTACGAGATTTTGCTTAACTTTGCACCCGAAAACGATACAAAAGTAATATTTTTAAGGTATATGATTAATTCACAAGACATTAAGAAAGGCACCGCAATCCGTATGGATGGCGGCATCTGGGTGTGCATCGATTTCCAGCACCGCAAGCCAGGCAAGGGTAACACCATTATGATTATCAAGGTAAAGAATGTATCTGACGGACGTGTGTTGGAACGCCGTTTCAATATCGGTGAAAAACTGGAGGACGTTATCATCGAGCGTCGCCCCTACCAGTACCTTTATGAGGACCAGTCAGGCCGTATCTTTATGAATCAGGAGACCTTCGAGCAGATTCCTATTGACAACGAGCTCGTAATCGGTCATGAGTATATGAAGGAGAGTGATATCGTGGAAGTGGTTTCTGACACAACCGATGGTACTATTCTTTATGCAGAGATGCCTGTGAAGACCGTTCTCCGTGTGACTCATTCTGAGCCAGGTATCAAAGGCGACACAGCCACCAACACCCTGAAGCCTGCCACACTGGAAACAGGTGTTGAGGTACGCGTTCCCCTTTTCATCAATGAGGGTGACCTGATTCAGGTTGACACTCGCGATGGTAGCTACCTGCAGCGCGTGAAAGAATAATATATAGCAGATAGTGAATAGTGGATAGTTGTGATAACATGACTAATCACTATTCACTATTAACTAAATATACTTAAGCACTATGAAATACTCCATTATCATTCCCGTTTTTAATCGTCCCGACGAAGTCGATGAACTCCTGCAAAGTCTCTGTGAACAGACGGAGAAGGATTTCGAGGTGCTGATTGTGGAGGACGGTTCTCAGCGCGACTGCAAGTCGGTAACAGAGAAATACACCGGCACACTGGACTTGAAGTATTTCATGAAACCTAACAGCGGACCTGGTCAAAGCCGTAACTATGGTGCAGAACGTGCCTCTGGCGACTACCTTATTATTTTAGATAGCGATGTCGTTCTGCCTACTGGTTATCTGGAAGCGGTTAGCCAAGAGCTCGTCCAACACCCCACTGCAGCCTTCGGTGGTCCTGATGCTTCCCACCCATCGTTCACGCCTGTTCAGAAAGCCATCTCCTACTCTATGACCTCCTTTTTTACAACCGGTGGTATTCGAGGCGGAAAGGCCAAACTTGATAAATTTTATCCCCGCTCCTTCAATATGGGCATCCGTCGAGATGTATATCAGCAATTGGAGGGATTCTCTAAGATGCGTTTCGGCGAGGATATCGATTTCTCCTACCGCATAGTAGAGGCTGGACACAAACCATGCCTTTTCCCTTCGGCATGGGTGTGGCATAAGCGCCGCACAGATTTCCGGAAGTTCTTCCGACAGGTCTATAATAGTGGTATAGCCCGCATCAACCTTGAAAAGCGACACCCAGGCACACTCAAATTGGTTCACTTATTACCTACAGTGTTTACAATTGGTGTCATCGCCTTAGCACTACTCTTCGTCTGCGGACTGATGCTCAGTAGTTTCGGCACACCCGTTATCAAACAGCAAGGTCGTTTACTCTGCCAACTCTCCCTACTGCCCCTTACACTTTACGCGTTAATCATCTTTATTGACTCAAGTGTTAAGAACAAGAGTCTCTATGTAGGATTACTCTCTATCCCTGCCGCCTTTGTTCAGCTCATGGGTTACGGATTAGGATTTATCGAGTCATGGTGGAAACGGTGTGTCAGAGGTCAGGACGAGTTTCAAGCCTTTGAACGAACGTTCTACAAATAAAATTCACTCCCCCCAAAAACTTAAATCTCTATGAAAAAAATCACAATTGCAAATTGGTCTCAAGATGACCAACCTCGCGAAAAATTACGCGACAAAGGGCCTCAAGCGCTTAGCAACGCTGAATTGCTGGCCATTCTCATCGGCTCAGGAACTCCAGGTATCAGCGCTGTAGAGTTGATGCAGCAAATACTTACCGGGTGTAACAACAACCTCAACACACTTGGTAAGATGACAATCCCCCAATTAATGAACTACAAAGGTATCGGTGAGGCTAAGGCCATCAGTATTCTTGCAGCATGTGAACTTGGGAAGCGCCGTCAGATGGAAGCCCCTGAAGAACGGCCCGACCTTGGCACTGCAACGAGAATCTATAACCACATGCATCCAATCATGCAGGATCTCGATGTTGAAGAGTTCTGGGTGCTATTTCTGAACCAAAACTACCGTCTTATCAAGAAAATACGCATTTCGCACGGAGGAATTACCGAGACTGCCGTTGATATTCGCATCATCATTCGGGAAGCAGTAATAGCCAACTGCACTGTCCTTGTTGCCTGTCACAATCATCCCTCTGGTGGTCTTAAGCCCAGCACGTATGACGACCGACTTACCACCTCACTTGCTAAAGCCTGTCAACTAATGAACATCCGTTTTCTTGACCACGTCATTGTTACAGACGGTGCCTACTACTCCTATCACGAACAAGGGAGATGTTGACTACTTAATAGCCTTATAGAGCGTTGATGCATCATATTTCCCTTCCAGCACATCCAGTATTTCCTCTTCGGTAGAGAGGTTGAAGTCGCCCGGAATCGTATTCTTCAAGGCAGCGGCTGCCAACGAGTAATTCAACTGCATCTGCTTATCTTCTGGGTACAGGGAAATAGCATGTAGCCAGCCACCCATGAAGGCATCACCGACACCTACCGGGTCTATCACATCGGGGATGTCCATGATCGGTGACTGCAGAAGTTTGCCTTCTGTCCAAAGTAGGCCTGTCAGTGTGTGATGTTTTGAAGACACCTCGTTACGCATACCCATCATCCAATTCTTTACACGGGGGAAGTTATGGTGGAGTTCGTCGAACCAAGCCCCATACTCGTCCATCTGCATCTTGAAAGAAGAGTCAACCGCGGTAAACGGAGGCTGAGCGTGTTGTGTCAACCAGTCGAACTCCACAGCATCGCCAAACATCATGTCGCAGCGGGAAAGCATACGGCTCAATGTCCCTCTGGGATCAGCACCCTCATACTTCCAGAGATTCTTACGGTAGTTGATGTCAAAGCAGACTGTCACCCCTAACTCATCAGCAATGTCGAGCGCCTCGAAGGTGGCATCGGCTGCCTGTTGGGAGATGGCTGCCGTGATGCCTGATACATGGAAATAGGCACAATCATTGAGTATCTTGCGCCAAGGAATCATGCCAGGCTTCAGGTCGAAATAAGCCGAGTTGGCACGGTCATAGATGACCTTCGGAGCTCTCATTCCTGCAGCAGGCTCAAAATAGTAGGTGCCGATACGTTGTCCGCCATAAAGCACCTGGCTTGTATCAACACCCAGTTGCGCCAAGTTCATGGCACCAGCATGCCCCACAGGCGTGTCTGGAAGACGGGTGATATAAGTAACGTTCTCGCCCTGAGTAGCCAGTGATACTGCTACATTAGCCTCGCTACCACCATATTTGCTGGTGAACATGTCACCTTGTGTCAGTCTGAGTTGTCCGGGTTTTGAGAATCGAAGCAAAAGTTCTCCGAAAGTTACAATCTTTTTCATCACGATTTAGTTTTGAGTTGAATGAATTTAAGGACGACTCTCGCCCTCGATATATTGCGACATCAGCAAATGGTTACCATCGTAAACTACGTAGGTGAAATGACTTATCCAGTCGCCAAGGATAATCATACGTGCTTTTTTAGTCAGTTGCAAGTCCAAGTCGATATGACGGTGACCATAGATAAAGTAATCTACATTAGAATGATACTGGATATATCGTTTGGTAAAAAGCACCAGATGCTCACGATTCTCGCCCATATATGGCGGTTCCTCACCATTAGGCCGCTTCATCCGGCTGTGCTTAGCCCAGTTCAAGCCGAACCACATAGCCCAGCGTGGATGGATGTTGGAGAAGGCCCACTGACATAGCTTGGAGTGAAATATAGCCCTGATAACCTTGAACTTCTTGTCAGGGTCGCCCAGTCCGTCACCATGAGCCAGGAAGAACATCTTCCCATAAATCTCCGTCGTCTCAGGCTTCTTATGAAGAATCACGCCACACTCCTTCTCAAGGTAATCATAGGCCCAGATATCGTGATTGCCTGTGAAGTAATGCACTTCCACACCCATGTCAGTCAGTTCCGACAGTTTTCCGAGAAAACGCGTAAAGCCCTTAGGAACTACATACTTGTATTCGTACCAAAAGTCAAACATGTCGCCCAGCAAATAGATGGCCGCAGCTTTATCCTTGATGGAGTCCAGGAACCGAACAAGCCTACGCTCCTGCATCCGTCGGTGAGGAACGGCAAGCGAGCCCAGATGAGCATCAGAGAGAAAATAGATATTCTTCATAACGATCCACTATTTGTTATCAACGAGTCATTAGTCGAAGCCTAATTCGACGCGGGCTTCTTCACTCATCATCGATTGATCCCAAGCAGGTTCGAACACGAGGTTCACATTAGTAGATTTAACACCATCAAGGCTATCCACCTTAGTACGTACATCCTCCAATATATAATCGGCAGCAGGACAGTTCGGAGCCGTGAAAGTCATGTCTAGCTCTACCGTCGCGTCGTCCTGAACGTCAATCTTGTAAATCATTCCCAGGTCGTAGATGTTGACGGGAATCTCAGGATCATAGACCGTTTTCAGGAGATCCACAATCCGCTCCTCTATTTGAGTTTTCTCTTCTTGCGTCATGATAGTTACAATTTCAGCGGCAAAGGTAGTGAATAATCTTCAAATAGCAAAGGAAAACGAGGAATTACAAAAAAAATGGAAGAAGATATTACAAAAATCCCCGCCTGATAGCGGGGATTTATGATAATAAAAGAGAAAATCCTTGATTATAGAAGGTTCATCGTATCGGTAGCGATCATCAGCTCCTCGTCTGTAGGGATGACAACCACCTTTACCTTTGAATCGTCGGCAGAAATAATGGCCTCTTCGCCACGAACATTGTTCTTCTGCTCGTCGAATTTCACACCCAGGAACTCCAAGCCCTTGCAGACCTCAGAGCGCATGCTGACCTGATTCTCGCCAACACCTGCGGTAAAGACGATGACATCTAAGCCACCCATAGCAGCAGCGTAGGCACCGATATATTTCTTAATACGATAGAAATACATATCTTGAGCCAACTTGGCACGCTCATCACCACTCTTGGCAGCACTCTCCACATCACGCATATCGCTGGAACCGCCAGTGATACCAGCCACACCACTCTTCTTGTTGAGCAGGTTTGACATGCCATCAGCATCAAGACCAAGCTTCTTCTCAATGAAGGTCACTGCACCACCATCGATATCGCCGGCACGGGTACCCATCACCAAACCCTCCAGAGGAGTCAGACCCATTGAGGTGTCGATGCACTTACCATCAACGACAGCTGCAATAGAACCGCCATTACCCACGTGACAAGTTACCATCTTGGTACCCTCAGCAGGAATGCCGAGGAACTCGCAAGCACGGGCTGACACATAACGGTGAGAGGTGCCGTGGAATCCGTAACGACGGATGCCATACTTCTCATAAAGCTCATAAGGAATGGCATACATATAAGCCTTAGGAGGCATTGTCTGATGGAAAGCGGTATCGAACACACCCACCTGAGGCAGGCCAGGCATCAGTTCCTTCACAGCATTGACACCCTTCAGGTTTGCGGGGTTATGCAGGGGAGCCAGGTCAGAGCAAGCTTCGAAAACCTTCAGCACCTCATCGGTGAGGATAACAGACTTATTGAACTTCTCACCACCATGCACCATACGATGACCAACGGCATCGATCTCATCAAGGCTCTTGATCACACCTATCTCAGGATCAGTGAGCAGAGAGAAGATGAACTTCACACCCTCTGTGTGCTCAGGGATATCGTGCATAATCTGCTTCTTCTCGCCATTGGCCAACTTAACCTTTACAAAAGCGCCATCCAAACCTACGCGCTCAGCACCGCCACTGGTCATCACGCTCTTGTCGTCCATATTGTACAGAGCGTACTTAATAGACGAAGAACCACAGTTTAAAACTAATATCTTCATGATTTCTTAATTTCTAAATTTAATATCTTCTTTACTACTCACTTCTTTGCGTCCATGGCCTGACAAGAGGTGATGGCAATCATGTAATAGATATCATCAACAGAGCAACCTCGTGACAGGTCGTTGACAGGACGAGCAATACCCTGTAGAACGGGACCGATGGCGATAGCATCACCCAAGCGCTGAACCATCTTATAACCGATGTTACCTACCTCAAGGTTAGGGAATACCAGCACGTTAGCCTTTCCTGCAATATCAGAGCCTGGAGCTTTCTTGGCACCTACTGATGGTACGAGAGCAGCATCAGCCTGCAGTTCACCATCAATCTTCAGGGAAGGATCGAGTTCCTTAGCCAGACGAGTAGCCTCAATCACCTTATCGCAAACCTCATGCTTGGCTGAGCCTTTTGTAGAGAAGCTAAGCATAGCTACGCGAGGCTCTTTGAAACCAGCCACAGCCTTAGCCATCTGAGCAGTGCAAACAGCAATCTGTGAGAGCTGATTTGCATCGGGCATTGGGGTAACAGCCACATCGGCTACAACAAGCACACCATCCTCACCGTACTGCTTCTGCTTTGAAATCAGCAGCAAGCCACCGCTAACACAGGTGATGCCAGGCTGGCACTTGATAATCTGCAAAGCAGGGCGCAAGGTATCGCCAGTCGTAGATAGAGCACCCGAAATCTGGCCATCTGCACCTTCGGTCTTGATAATCATACATCCCAGATAAAGAGGATTCTTAATAAGTTTGCGAGCCTCCTCAATGGTCATGCCCTTCGACTTACGGATCTCAGCCAGTTTCTCTGCCAACTCTTCACTCTTCTCGTAGTTCTCAGGATCGATGAGAGTGGCCTTACCAATATTGGTGAGTCCTTTCTCCTTTGCAAGAGCCTCAACCTTGGCGGGATTACCAATGAGGATGATGTCTGCGATATCATCACCAATAGCCTTATCGGCTGCACAGAGTGTACGTTCCTCCTCTGCCTCGGGGAGCACGATGCGCTGCTTGTTACTCTTAGCACGCGCTACAATTTGACTTAATAAATCCATAGTTTGCTTTATTTTAAACGTTCTTAGATTGCATTTTGTAACATTGGGTTTGCAAAAGTAATAAAAATAATCCGAACTGCATCAACAATTCGGATTATTTTTAGAAATTTAAATGAAAACCTTTACGTTTACTCTAATTCCTTAGTCAGAATACTCTCTAGTTCCTCTGCTGACAAACGCAGACGGAATGTGCCTTTGATAGCAACAGAGATACTACCCGTCTCTTCTGAGACGACTACTGCCACAGCATCGCTCTCCTGAGAGATACCCATTGCTGCACGATGGCGAAGCCCGAGTTCTTTCGGGATGTCAAGGTCATGGCTGACCGGTAGGATACAGCCAGCAGCCTTAATACGCTTCTTGGAGATGACCATCGCCCCATCGTGTAATGGCGAATTCTTAAAGAATACGTTCTCTATCAGACGCTGGTTGATGCTAGCATCGATCACGTCACCCGTTTGGACAATATCATCAAGCGGCACAGACCTTTCAACTACGATAAGCGCACCGACTTTTCCCTTACTCAAGTTCATCGACGCCATGACGATAGGCATTATCATCTCTTTCACCGCCCGATCGCCCTTCTCCTTATTTCGGGAAGAGAACAGACGGGTAAACGCCCGAATCTGACGATGGGCACCAAGATTGAACAGAAATTTCCGAATGTCATCCTGAAAGAGCACAATCAGCGCCAACACACCTACGCTTACCAACTTGTCGAGTATGGAGCCAAGAAGTCGCATTTGCAGAACCTGTGACACGAACAGCCACAAGACAACAAACACCATGATGCCAATAAACACATTCAGTGATCGCGACTCCCGCATCAGCCGATAGATATAGAAAAGCATCAGCGCCACCAGCAGGATGTCAACAATATCCTTGATTCCAAATTCGAAAAACATAGTTATCTGACAATTGAACGATTAAGTGATTTGACTATTCTGACACACTCCACAGCCTCTTTCACATCGTGGACTCTAAGAATACTGGCACCCTTCAGTAATGCTATGGTATGCAGTACAGAAGTTCCATTCAACGCATCATCGGCAGTAGATTCCAACAGCTTATATATCATCGACTTACGGGAAACGCCCACCAGCAGTGGCAACTCCATCACCAACAGTTTCTCCAGTTCGTCCATCAACTCATAATTTTGCTCCAGCGTCTTCCCGAAACCAAACCCAGGATCAATGATGATATCCTTTGCTCCCATATCGCGCAACTGCTGCACCTCCTCGGCAAAACCCAAT
>Ga0310695_10005238_pt1 | contig 22862 bp, 12 predicted proteins | sample RumenRJG_04DNA_FD_203882 | JGI IMG/M metagenome (GOLD analysis project Ga0310695, IMG submission 203882) | Bovine rumen microbial communities from Lethbridge, Alberta, Canada - RJG_04 (v2) (version 2) | ecosystem: Host-associated > Mammals > Digestive system > Stomach > Rumen | place: Canada...
AGGGATCGTTGCGACCCACCTTGGGGCCAGCATTGACGATAGGCGTCGTAGGACGCTGAGGAGCATGCGATGCGCCGCGGGCCGCAGCCTGTTGTGCACGGGCGTTAGCAGCGACAGCATCTTCCTGGCCACCACCGCGGCTTTCCTGATAACGAGGCTTGCGCTGCGGTATCTCGCGGTCCTGAACATTCTGCTCGACCTGCTGCTGCACCGGAATCTGACCGCGCATAAGGATTGAAACAGTCTTGGCGTTCATCTCACCCACCATCTGCTTGAACATGTTGAACGACTCGACCTTGTAAATCACAAGCGGGTCCTTCTGCTCATAACTGGCGTTCTGCACGCTCTGACGCAACTGATCCATCTCACGCAGGTGTTCCTTCCAACTCTCATCAATGGTGAGCAACATCAATGCCTTCTGCCAAGCCTTCTGCAGCGACTTGCACTGTGTCTCATAGGCTTCCTTGATGTCGATGACGATACCAAACATGCGCTTGCCGTCGGTGATGGGCACGCGGATGAGTCCTTGTGGCTCCATGCCGTTGGCCTGCTGGTCGGCAACGATGTTCTGGATGACTGGATTGGCGACCTCGCTCAATCGCTCGGTCTTGCGATTGAATGCCTTGAGCACCTCATCATAGAGTGCATCAACCTTGTCCTGCTTGTCGGCACGACGGAACGTTTCCTCATCGATAGGAGTCTCGAGGGCGTAGGTGCGCAGCACCTGCATCTTGTAATCCTCATAGTCATCGGGGCCAAAACGGTCGGTAATGTCCTCAACGCTGTCATAGAGGGTATTGATGATATCCAGCCCGATGCGCTCACCGATGAGTGCATGGTGGCGGCGGGTGTAGATAACCTTGCGCTGCGCATTCATCACATCATCATATTCAAGCAAGTGCTTGCGGATGCCGAAGTTATTCTCCTCGACACGCTTCTGCGCATTCTCAATGGCATTGGTCACACGGCGATCCTCGATAGCCTCACCATCCTTGAGCCCAAGGAAGTCGAGCATCTTGACCACCTTCTCACTGGCGAACAGACGCATCACCTTGTCCTCAAACGAGACGAAGAACACACTCGAGCCCGGGTCACCCTGACGGCCCGAACGACCACGCAACTGGCGGTCGACGCGGCGCGACTCATGGCGCTCTGTGCCGATGATGGCAAGGCCACCAGCCTCGCGAACCTCGGGGCTGAGCTTGATATCGGTACCACGACCTGCCATGTTGGTTGCAATGGTGACCACACCCTTGCCATCAACCTGCTGGCCAGCCTGCGCAACAATGTCAGCCTCCTTCTGGTGGAGTTTGGCGTTCAGCACCTGATGCGGAATGTGACGCATGCTGAGCATGCGGCTGAGCATCTCGCTGATGTCGACCGATGTTGTACCCACCAGCACGGGTCGTCCCGAGTTGCGCATGAGTTCAATTTCCTCGATAACAGCAAGGAACTTCTCCTTGGCTGTCTTATAGACGCGGTCGGGCATATCATTGCGGATGACAGGCTTGTTGGTGGGGATGGTCACGACATCCAGTTTGTAGATGTCCATGAATTCACCAGCCTCGGTCTCGGCAGTACCGGTCATACCCGCCAACTTGTGATACATGCGGAAGTAGTTCTGCAATGTAATCGTGGCAAATGTCTGCGTGGCAGCCTCAACGTTCACGCCCTCCTTGGCCTCAATAGCCTGGTGCAGTCCGTCGCTGTAACGGCGTCCCTCCATGATACGTCCCGTCTGCTCATCGACAATCTTGACCTTGCCTTCCTCGTCTACGATATACTCCTCGTTGATATTGAACAGCGTGTAGGCCTTGAGCAACTGTGTGACAGTGTGCACGCGCTCACTCTTGAGCGTGTAGTTCTGCAGCAATTCGTCCTTCTTGGCCAGTTTCTCTTCCTCGCTGAGGTTCTCATTGGTCACCTGCGACAGCTGGGTGGCAATGTCAGGCAAGATAAAGAACTGCGGGTCATCGGTGCCTCTGGTGAGCACATCGATACCCTTATCGGTCAACTCAACCGTATTGTTCTGCTCCTCAATGATGAAGTATAGCGGATCGGTGACAATGTGCATGTCACGACTGTTGTCCTGCATGTACACGGCCTCGGTCTTGAGCATGGCGGCCTTGACACCCTCCTCGCTCAAGAACTTGATGAGTGGCTTGTACTTGGGCAGACCCTTGAAGGCGCGATAGAGCAACAACGTGCCCTCCTTCTGCACCTTCTCGTCGTCACTGGCCATCATCTTCTTGGCATCAACCAGCAGTTTGGTGACCAGTTCGCGCTGGGCGCGATAGACACGCTCGACGTTGGGCTTATATTCGTTGAACATCTGGTCCTCGCCCTTGGGCACAGGACCCGAGATGATGAGTGGCGTACGAGCATCGTCGATCAGCACCGAGTCGACCTCATCGACGATGGCATAGTTGTGCATGCGCTGCACCATGTCCTCGGGGCGCATAGCCATGTTGTCACGCAGGTAGTCGAAACCGAACTCACTGTTGGTACCGAAGGTGATATCACAGTTATAGGCCGCACGGCGTTCGGCCGAGTTAGGCTCGGTCTTGTCGATACATGCCACCGATAGCCCATGGAACTGATAGAGTGGACCCATCCACTCCGAGTCACGCTTGGCCAGATAGTCGTTGACAGTCACGACATGCACACCATTGCCGGTCAGTGCGTTGAGGAATACAGGCAGCGTAGCCACTAGCGTCTTACCCTCACCTGTCGCCATCTCGGCAATCTTGCCTTGATGCAACACTGTACCACCAATCAACTGCACATCATAGTGCACCATGTTCCACACGGTGTCGTTGCCACCAGCCACCCAGTGATTGTGGTAGATGGCCTTGTCGCCGTCGATGTTCAAGAAATCCTTGCCTTCGGCCGCCAGGTCGCGGTCCATCTGTGTGGCAGTGACAACCACATCCTCGTTCTGTGCAAAGCGACGCGCGGTCTCCTTGACAATCGAGAATACTGTGGGCAGAACTTCGTCAAGTTTGTCCTCGAGCACATCGAGGATTTCCTTCTCAATTTTGTCGACCTTCTCCCACAGCGGCTCGCGCTTGTCGTAGTCAAGGGTCTCAATCTCGGCCTTGATGCGGTCAATTTCGTCGCGTTTGTCCTGCACAGCATCACGCAGTTGCTGCCTGATGTCGGCAGTGCGCTGTCGCAGTGCATCGTTGTCGAGCGCTTCAATCTCGGGGTAAACCGCCTTGATGTTCTCGACGACGGGCATCAATTTTTTTAGGTCTCGGTCCGACTTGGTACCGATGAGTGATTTCAGAAAATCTCTAAATCCCATTATGTTATTATATTTAGTTACAAGAACATTGCTTTGTCCACAGCTAGGGCCCAGAGAACTCCGGGAGTCTGAGACAAAGAACCGACAAAGGTACGAAATTCTTGCGAATTACACTTTATTATTTATAAAAAAATTGAATGAGCGCAAGGCGGGAACTGCCATCAGCGGGAAGAAAGCCGCATTGGCCACCTGCGGCAGCCAGGGCCATGACAAGGCAGTGAGCAAGATAACTATCAGGTTGACACCATGATAGACCCTGAGTGGACGGCGCATGCCCTTGAACCACACCGACACGGCGGGAAAGAGCATCAGCGGATTGATCCACAATGCATTGTAGTTGGGAAATGTCGCCTCGCGCACCGAGCAGAACATCAGGAAGAAGAGCACGCATCCCGCCAAGCCGAAGATAGCGAACAACGCGGTGTCAAACCAACGGGTGACCTTGCGCCGACGCAGGTCGCGTACCGTCAGCAACACTGTCAGCATCAACAACAGGCAGGCTGCCGCCATCGGGCTACGCCACCAGGGAGTGGGAGGCAAAACAGTGCCTTGCTCGCTTCCGTCGACCACCACCTCTGTATCGCTCACCAGTGGCACTTGGCGACCATCACGGGTGACAGTTGCCTGGCCCATCGCCTGCATCAGTGCCATGGGGATGAACATGCGCTGACGCACATCGAGAGGGGCGTCCAAACCTGAGCCCAACACCAAGTCGATGCCAAATTGCTCCCATGGATAGTTGGCAGTATAACGTGACATCATGTCACGATAGGTGACAGAATCGGTCAATGATGCGTAGTGGATGCTATCGCCCAGAGCCATCTCAATGATGTCGCGCGGCCGTGTGGAGCAATTGTCGCCCAGATATTGGTAGACATAGGTGTTGTTGCCAGGTTGAGAATTGATGATGAGGTAGTCACGCACACGCCTCGCCTCGTCCTGAGTGAGGTCAAGCCGCTGCTCGACCATGCGCCGACCTTCCATGCCATAGGTGGCATACTGCGGTTGCAACGGCGCGCACAGATACTCGGCATCGCCCTTGACAAAGCGATAAACAAAGTTTGGCGTGTTGAAGTCAAACACACCATAATTGTAGTAGTAATCAGCATCGCCTTGCGTGACCCGCAACTCGGTGTGGCCAAAGAGTGAGAACACCTCGCTGCCAGGATAGAAAGTGACTAGCCGAACAATGACGGAGTCTTGCACAGGTGGCTGTATATTGTTCTGAGCCTTGAACGGCTGCCACAGCATCGCGACCATGAGCAGCAACAAGAGCCTAGTGTTAAACGTGTGATGTGCCATAACAATTTCATCATGATGCAATAATGATGCCAAGGCAATATGCGATTCATGATTACTTGCTAAACAATTTGAGAGAGTTGAAATATTGGTATGACAAGGGTGATGCTGCCGGACAGGTGACTAGGATCCTCACCAACACCACCTTCAGTATGCCCGATGCCGATATCACTATTGAGGCCACGTTCTGGTTGCGCGGAGATGTGAATGATGACGGCAAGGTCGATGTTACCGATGTCAACGAAATCGTTAACATGGTGCTCGGTAAGACCGCAAAACGCCCCATTGCCGACCTTAACGGTGATGGTGAGGTCGATGTGAGCGACATCAATATTGATGTTAACATCGTCTCAGGCAAGGAATAACGCCAAGGCATATCAAGTTTGCGACCTCACTGAGAGTTCGTCAAGACAAGGGGGCTCCAAAAGTTTTTCCAACCTTTGGAGCCCTCCTCGTTTTAGTTCCCGAGTCGACGGGATAGCCAAGCAGGCTTAATGTCTACTTGCCGAGCATGAGGTTAATGACCGCATTAACATCGGCGATGTCAATACTACCTTCTCCAGTGACATCACCTGCTGCAGTCTGGCTAGTCTTGCCCAGCATCATGTTGATGACTGCGTTGACATCAGCGATATCAACCTGACCATCACCCGTGACATCGCCCGTGACACCCGGATCAACCGGTTCATTGGGAGTAACCCCCTTGCCAATCTTGTAGACAGCCATGCCGTTGTAGCACTTGTAAGTGAACAGCGTGACGCACGGCTCACCGCCTTCCTCACCATACTGCACATTGAAGCAGTGCACACGGTTTCCACCGTCGGACACCTCGCCCAGGCCATTGGCCGGGATGGTCCAATAGAGCTGCATGCCGGGAATGGACATACCCTCGCCCAGCTCGCAGATGTTGGCCTGGCAAGCACGCATGAGACCCGCATCGGTTGTGCCTGAGTACTGCGCCATGGTGTAAACCAAGAAGTTGCGGTCATCGAGCGTGAACTCGGCGCATCCGTTGGCTCCCACCTCATAGGGTGCCAACTCAGGTGCCACACCGTCGAACGAGTCGACCAGCGTGCCAGTCAAATCGTAGAGCGCAGGTGCGCCATTGAACCCATCAACATAGAAGAGCTCGCCTGCATAGGGGTCATCGGCATAGGGGTCATAGCACATCTTAACCGTCGGACCATAGGCCCATTGCGTGACTGTCTCGGGATAGAAGTCGACGATGTCAAGATAAGTGTCGCCATCAAATCCACCCTCAACGTACTCAAAGCTGTCGCCCTGTCCAACATACCAGCGGTAGACCGTGGGCGAATTGGCTGCAGCACTCATGATGGTGCAGCCTGCCTCCTGCAGGGTGATGTCGCCCAGCACGTCGTAGTAGTCGGTGCGCAGGACAATGTCCTTGGGCAACTTACCCAGCAGAGTCAGTTCGCCACTCTCGGTGTTGAGGCTATAGAACGGCACCTCGACCGAGCCCTCGGCCTCGCTGGTGTAGGGCGCTACCCAGACGTGCCCAAAGTTGTCGACACCAATCGAATTGACACCCAGGAAAGCCATATAGGGCTGTCCGTCCAATGTGACATCAAGCGGCGGCAGCTCGGTGCCATCCTCGACCTTGAAACGGTAGATAACCGATGCACTGCCCAGGGTGTCGGTGCCCTGAACGATGGTTTTAGCCTCGCTGCGTGCCACATAGATGATATCACCGGCCATGACGGCGGTGCGCGCACGCGTGTTGCAGGCATCCAGTGCAGGGAACTGCCCACCGTTGTGGATGCGGTCCAGGACCCACTGGTTGGCGATGTTGATCCCATTTACGGCATCATACTGCTGACCGTCGATGGCTGCTGAGGCACCCAGGGCCAGCATTGCCGACATTGCGGCAAAGAGTAGGAATTTCTTCATAGTTGTCTGATTGTTTATTGGGTTATTAATTACTAAGAATTCATTTGCCTAGCATGTTGTTGATGATGGCGTTGACATCAGCAATGTCGATACCCCCGTCACCGGTCACATCGCCTGTGGGTAATGGCTCAGCTTTGCCAAGCATCATGTTGATGACGGCGTTGACATCGGCAATGTCGACCTGTCCGTCACCGGTGACATCGCCTGGCTGTGAGGCATGATAGACATAGGTCATGACGGGCGAGTAGTCGGTGTATTGCGTGATCGAGCCAGTGGCCACAGTCAGGTAGGCAAAGCGAGTGCGCACATAGTAGGTATTGCCGTCTTCCTGCCTGCCCACACCCGTGATGTCCTGCAACTCGACCGAGCTGAACGAGCCGTCGGTGACCGTCCCTTTGTAGGTCTGGCGTGTGGAGAAGGTGCTGGAAGCGCTGACCTCGACACGCAGCGATGTGATGCCAGCCTGGGGCTGCACCTGGATGCGCGATGTGCCATAGAGTACTCCCCCATCGACTGCAGGTACCAGCACGACTGGCACCTGGGGGATAACCTCGACGGTGCGGAAGGCGACCACCGGCGACTGCTCGCTGAGTTGTCCCTGCGTGGCCGTGAGACGTGCATAGTAGGTGGTTGCGCCAGCCAACACATAGGCCGGCACGGTGATGTTCGGCTCACTGGTGGTGACGCTATACTTGACCGTGCCCATGTTGGCTGCAGTCGAGAGTTCGAGCAGATAGGTCGTGCCACCGCCCAGGTCGTTCCAGGTGATGGTGGGCGTCAGCGACACATCAGCGGCATCGCCTGCCGGACTGGTGATGGCAATGGCACCGAGTGTCATGGCACGCGCATCGCTGGCATTGTCCCACAGATTGACACCACGCGCCACCACGCGCCACCAGTACTGCTGGCCCACATTCAGCCCATTCAAGGCACTGATGGGCAGGCTGGCCGAGTCGACCTCAACGCGGGTCACCTGGCTGGTGAGTGCCGCGTCGTCATAGACCTCGACAGTGAATAGCGTGGCTCCCGGCGCACTCCATCGCAGCATTCCCAAGCGCGACACAGTAGACCCGTCGTCGGGGGTGACAATCACAGGCTTGGGTGCCTGCTGTGGCGTAGCTCCCAGCATGACCGGAGCGTACTCATTCTCCCATCGGTCGAGGATGGTGACGGCATAGCGGTGTCCCGTGCGGTGTGCTGCATCAATGCCATAAGCCGGACTGTAGCTGATGCCCAACATATAGTCCGGTTGACAACGGAACTGCGCATCGGCAACCGAGTCGGGGATTGCGTAGACAACATAGCGCACATTGTGCTCGGGAGTCCAGCGAAGCGAGTCGCCGTCAAGACGCACATCGCTCACCGTGGTGTAGTCGCGATCGGGCTTGAGCCATGCCGGCACAGGACAGATGGCCGGTGTGTTGAATGCATAGCGTTTGAGGTAGTGCCGCAACTGCGTTACCCGTCCATCCAAGGTCTGGCTGAAGTTGCGCCAGGTGGTGTACTTGAAGTAAATCATGCCATAAACCCCACTAGTCATGGCCTGCCGCATGACGTTGACCTGCAACAGATATTCTGGCAAATCCCAGCCTGTGACAGCCGACTCGCGGGCATAGCCGCTGATGTAGACGTGACGGTTGAACTTGTGTCCCACCATGCCCCACCAGTTGGTGACCTCGTCGTAGGTGCCTGTAGTGTTCCAGTAGACCTGTGGCGAGATGAAGTCGATGGTTCCTCGCGTGATCCATGCCATGGGATCGCTATAGATCTGATTGTACTGCCAGTCGCTGCCCGGGCTGGGCTCCACACCATATTGAGCGGCCACAGCCGGACTGCTGCACGCCACACCTGCCGGGCTGATGCCAAATCGCACCCAGGGCTTGGTCTGCTTGACCATCTGGTTGACATCATGCACCATCTGGTTGACATTCTCGCGCCGCCAGTCAGCCTGGCTCATGGTTCCTCCATCGGCCAGATAGGCATTATACTGCTCGGCATCGAGGGTCATCGACGGATTGTCCTGATTGTAAAAGTAGTCGTCGAAGACCAGCCCGTCGACATCATACTTTGAAATGATGTCGCGACAAACATCTACCACGCGCTGGCGCACCTCGGGGATGCCCGGGTTCAGCACCGTCTCATAGTCGGTGGCCAGTAGCCACTCGGGATGAGAGTTCTCATAGTTGCGAGGGTCGTCGCCCCAGGTGTCGCGGTTGCGCGGCTTGTAGCGATAGGGATTGACCCAGGCATACAACTCGATGCCGCGCTTGTGTGCCTCCTGGACGATGAACTCCAGCGGGTCGAACGCCGGCGCGACACCACGGGCTGTTGAGCAATAGCTGGACCACGGCTCGTAGGCCGAGTTATAGAGGGCATCGCACATGGCACGGACGTGAAAGTAGACCACATTCATGTTGTTGACTGCCAGCGTGTCGAGCATCTTCTGACAGGCCTTCTTCATGGTGGCTGCATTACTGGTGGTGATGGCCCCGCTGGGCCAGTCGCTGACGTAGGCACTCATCCACACACCTCGCGCCTCACGCTTGACAGTCTGTGCCGTGAGCGTGAGCGCGAACAGTGCGATGAGTATCACAATTGCTTTCTTCATCTTTTTCTAGAAGAGGTTGGTCAATCGCGGGTTGATGCACACACCCAGAATCTTGTCCTTGTTGCCATTGAAGTTATACACCTTTCCGTCGTCGGGGTTGAAGTAATAGAGTCCGGTGGTGTAGTTCTTCTCGGTCGAGGCGGCACGGAAGCCGAAGTAGACGTAGTGCGTCTGCTGGTCAACAGCCATCTGGGTGGTGTAGACTCCCTCGGCATCGGTAGTGTTGATGGGGTCGGCATCCATCTGAATGAATTGCAGATAGTTGTCGTAGGTGACAGTGGCATTGTCGGCCGGCAGCGGATACTGGCCGAATCCCACATCGGGTGTCGTCCCCTTGGTCATCCACACATACATACATCCCAGATCCTCGTCGAGGGTGAATGCACGTGGTTGTGTGGTCTCGAGCACGATGGGATAGGGAATGGGGTCGCTGGCTTTGGCTCCACCAGCCACGATGTTGCCTGGCTTGAACCGATAGATGCCATAGCCCGAATAGTTCTTTCCCCACCAGAACATGCCCTTACTGTCGATATAGATGCCGGTGTGTATGGCACCGTATGAGATGCCCTTACCATAGTAGGCCAGCTGATTGTTGACCACAAAGTAGCCCGTCGTACTATTGAAGTTGGTCTCCTCGATTGCTCCACGCGTGTTGAGCGGCAAGCGCCTGATGCCCGTGTTGCGATCGGTATAATAGAGATACTCGCCATCGGTACATCCCTGGAACGGATCATTAAACGCCTGGCCACCCACATTGGTCACCATGATGTTGACATTGGTACCGTCGGCACTCATAGCGGTAATCTTGCCATCGCCCAGCACACTGTTCTCATCGTTGACATAATAATACTGTTTGCCGCAGTCCAGGATATAGACAAAATCTTGTTCGAGTGTACCTTCGTCGGTGGCCGTTTTCTCTACTCCGAACACCAGTTGTGTTGGCATATTTCCAGAACTAACTCCCATGTCGAACGCCATATTCTTGGTTCCTTGCGGCAACAAACTCATGTCGACCAACTTATAAGCCTTGATGTTTCCGCCCAACTCGGCATAATAGATGGTCGGTGCCGGCACGCTCGACCCCACCTGCACGTTGACATAGGAGTCCTCTAGCCGTCTGTTCTCGCCCTCGGTGTCAAACCAAGTGTGCAACTCGATGCGCTGCGAGCCGATGTTGCTGAATGTGAGCGCACCCGGGTTGGAGATATTGCCTTGAGCATCGCTTGTGCCGTCAAAGCGTGTAATCTCGTTGCCACTGGCATCTCTCGTTCCTTCAGGGAAGATCCACTCATAACGGCACTTGAGATTCTCGGGGTTGGGCAACTCCACCCCCAGCAGGACGGTAACATCGTTGATGACCACGGTGGGGGCACTCTGCTCGACTACCGACAGTGTGGGGGCAATATCATAGATGAGCAAAGGATAGGTTTGTGTGCCCACGCCGTCGATTGTGAGCGAGACCTTGTATAACCCGGCTTTGTCAAATTTGTGCTTGGGATTGGCATCGGTTGAGGTGTGCCCATCCCCAAAGTCCCATGTGATTGCTCCCGATTTGGCCGACGTATTATTGAACTGAATGGTCGACACGACATAGAAGTCGAGCATGTACTCGTCACCATCAACATTGTAGGTGAAGTCGACATCCTTGCCCGGGAAGTTGCCATAAGTAGGCTCCTTATCGACACAAGCAGACAGCACGCATGCCAAGAAAGCAATTAAACTAGTTATTTTAAGAACTTTCATAGTCATAGGGTTTAGTTAAGAGAAACTTCCTTATTATCAGAGGTGATGCCCGCCTTGCCTGTAGCCTTGTCATAGACACGGAAGTCGGGATTGAGCGTATAGTTGCGCGTGAAGTTGACAGAATAAGTCTTTTCGGAGGTGTTAAAAATCCATGCGGTGAAAGGAATCTGCTCAAGCAGTTCCTTCCAGTAGGGCATGCACTCGCGCCGCACACTGGTGATTTTTCCGCCCGTGTCGTCGCTATACCTGCACAGCAACCACTCAGATGACTTGTAGACCTCATAGACATTGACTCCCGCCGGAGCCAAGTCGGCCGAGGCGATCTCGTGGATGGTGGTCACGCCATTATCGACCGAGATATAGTAGTAATGGTCCACCTCATCGGTTGTAAACCAGGCATCAGACTTCTGACCGCTCTCGACCACAGTGGGATAATTGACATTGTACTTGGCATTCATCGCCTCAAACTGCTCTTGCGTGAAATCATAGTTGATGTAAATGTTGCGCAAGTCGTTATAGTATGTGCTGTCCTTGGTCAAGGCATTCACCAGATAGGAACAGAACTCATCCTTGAACGTGCCGGGATAGTACTCGTTGAACTTCTCGTCGTCCCACTCAAGCGGATTGCTCCATGTCTTGGGTTCGAGTGTTTTAGAAGTCGGGAACGAGTCGGTCAGCACATATTCATAGCCATCCCACACGGCATTGCTGTGCGGATAGGTAGCCAACTGCTGGCGACGCACCGTGTCGACAGTGGTGACGGTCTTGGTGTAGGACAATGCGGTGGTCAAGCGCGCAGTTGCCGCAGCCTCGTCGGTGCGCTTGGTCTGCGCCCACACAGCACAGTGGTCAATCTCGTTTTCAGACGACGTGTAATACATGGCCTTGAACCCCGCATAATTGCCTGCCTTGATGGTCACAGAGTTCTGCTCCCAACTGACCGTTGGCAAGACCACACCAATTTCCATGTTGTCGGCAAATGGGTCGTGCACGGCACACGATGTCATCAACACCGCCGCTAGTGCACCCACACTCACCAATTGATATATCTTCTTCATCGTATATTCTATATTCGGTTAAACAATACACATCTATCATTCGCCGGTGAGCGACGTGATCTCCCCAGCCTTATGAGCCCATATCATGGGTTCTTGCAGCCACTTGTAGTTCTTGTAGGCTCCCAGTCGCTGCAGTTCGGCCCGATTGTACTTCTCCTCGGTCTCGGGGTCGTAGTTGAGTCGCTGAATCCAGGTGTTCTCCTTCTGCGACTCGGTCAAGCCATCAATCCAGTAGGCGGCATACAAGTTGTATGGGCGGCGCAACTCGGGATAAACAATCTCGTTGGCATCGCCAATGCCATAGTTATTGCGCTTGTTACTGTAGTGATAACGTCGCATGTCGGTCCACTGTTCGGGCTGGAGATACATGGCGATGTACTTCTGCTGCATCAGGTCGCTGAGCGAGAACTCACTGGGATTGAAGAACCAGTGCTTGTTTCCGCGGTTCTCCACCTTGTCGACCGATGGCGTAGAACCCGAGCGGAAGTAGTCCTCATTGTTGAGGAAGGCGTTGACCTGAGCCTCCCAGTACTCGGCCTGCTCATATCCAGGTTTTCCTCCTGCCACCGAGTTGCCGGGATACTTGTTGTCGGTACGCTCGTTGTAGTTGGGATTGGGATACTTCTCGAGGAAGAAGTCGAGATGCCGCTGGATGTTCCACTGTGTGGCCTCCTTGGCCAGTGCGCATGCCTCGGCCTTGTGTCCCATCCAATAGAGTGCCTCGGCCTTGATGAAGTAGAGTTCCTCCATGGTGAAGATGGGATTGTAGGAGTCGGTCGCACCAGCGTAGGCCCCCATATAGAGGTGCGGATAGTTGGCAATCTTATAGGATGTGCCCATGCCGATGTTGTTCTCGAGATAGCGCATCTTGATGACCTCGCTGGCGACGGCGGCATCACGCGGACCGGTACGTGCAATCATCAACAAGACACAACGTGGGTCGTTGGCAAAGCCGTCGTGCGCCCGCTCGCCATTGTACATGCCGCATTTTGCCGGGTCGGTGGGCTTGCTGATACCCAGCAGGTCGACCATGAACCACTTGGACGGGATTGCGCTACCCAGCAGGTTGCCACGCGACTCCCACGAGTTGATGATGGGTTGTGCCACACTCCACACGGCATTCTGCGTGTTGGTGCCACCATCCCACTTGTAGCGCGGCTCGTTGCCGAACCATGCTCCATGCAGCAGGTCGCCCTTGCGCCACTGGTTGATGGCCGCGTCGGCCGCTGCTACAATCTGGTTGCACACCTCGGTGCCGGTGTTGACATTAGGTATGTTGCGCAGCAACAATCGCGCCTTGATGGCATACACCAGTCCTTTCCACTTCTCCAGGTCACCGCCGTAGACTCGGTCTTCCTTGAAAGTGATTTCTTGATTGGTTGTCGCCTGGGTTATCTCGGGATTCTCATACATGGCAATCAGTTCGTCGCACTCGTCGAGCATCCACTTGTAGATGGATGCCTGTGTGTCGTAGGCCGGCGAGTTGCTCACATAAGCCTGGCTGCGCGGCATGTCGCCGAAAGCATCGGTTGTGAGTTGCGTTGACATCAGTTTGATGGTTCGAGCAATCAACTCGTAGTTGGGCGAATTGATTTGCTGCGCGTTTTCAACCAGGTTAACACAGTTCTTGCCGATGTCGTAGAAGTGGCGCCGCCACATCGGGTGACGATTCATGGTCAGCATCTCCCACTCACACTTGTAGGAGTAAGCGCCGACCGAACTCTTCCCACCCGTTGTGAGCATTTGCGAGAAGTAGGCATAATACTCCGCGTGGTCATACACCACTTGCTGAGCATAGAAGACAATCGTGGGCAAGCCCACTTTGGCATCAATAGAATGTGGCTTGTCGGGGTCAACATTCTCATCAAGCATATCATTGCAACCAAGCGTCAGCAGTGACAATGATAAAAGCAAGGAAAATTGTAATATCTTTTTCATCGTATTCAGTCGGTTTTAAAATGTTGCTTTAAGCGTGAAATTAAAACTACGTGTCGATGGAACAGCATAGTTGTCGATGCCCATTCCGCCCGGACCGCCAGCCGTCGAAGCCAGCACCGCCGGATCGGAACCCGTGTACTTGGTGAGCAGGAACAGATTGCGTCCAGTCAAGGTTGCGCTCAAGCCCTTGACTGCCCACGTCTTCTTGAACAGCGGTGTGAAGTCATAGCCCAAGGTCACATAGCTGAGACGTATGTATGATCCGTCTTCAATGAAATTGGACGACACCGTACTATAATATTGAGAGATAAAATTGTTGTCCAGAACAATCGGTGTGCGGTTTTTCTCATAGGTGACTGTGCCATCGGCTGCGGTGACGGCTTGCACACCATTGAAGATGATCTCGCGGTTGCGATACTTATCATACAAGTGGTTCATACCATTGGTGATGAGGCTTCGGCCAGTGACATTGACCACATCGCCACCCTTGCGTGTATCGAGCAGGAATGACAACGTCGCATTCTTGTAGCGAAAACTTGAGCCCAAACCCAGCAGGAAGTCCGGCTCACGGTTGCCGATATACAACCCCTTCTGCGGACTGATGATGGGATATCCATTCTCGTCACAGATGACATTGCCGTTGGGATCTCGCTCGTAGTCCTTGCCCGAGATGCCTGTCGAAGATTCGCCCAGACGAGCCACCGGGAAGATGTCGCCATATTGCGTGCCCTGAATCTCGATAATGTCCTCGGGCAGCGAGATGACCTTGCCGCGGTTATACGAGAAATTAAGCGTTGCCGTCCAGTCGAAATCACGATTTTTGATAATGTCTTGGGCCAGGGTGATTTCCATGCCATGATTCTCCAACTCGCCCTCGTTGCGAGTCTGCAAGATCATACCCGATGCCGGCGACACACGCACAGTCACAATCTGATTGCTCACACTCGTGGAGTAGTAGGCCAAGTCAAGCCGTGTGCGACTGTTGAAGAAGCGCAAGTCAGCACCAATCTCCCACGAGCTGGTCATCTCGGGGTGAAGGTCATAGGCTCGGCCAATGGTGGGATCGACACCATAGCCGCCATCAGGGAACATCACCCACTGCTTGTAGGTGTCGGTAAACTTGTATTGTGGGCCATCCTTGCCGACCTTGGCCCAGTTACCGCGCAGCTTGCCATAAGAGAACCACTTGTTTTGCAGATGGAACAGCTCACTGAAAATCACACCACCCGTGACCGAAGCGTACGAGTAGTTGGTCTGCGGTGCCTGCTTGAATCGTGAGGAGCCATCCATGCGGTAGGTGGCCGACAGTTGTGCCATGCCCTTGTAATCAAATCTCAACTCGCCGAAGTATCCGTATTTGTTCCACCTGCTGTGGCTCAACACCGAACGATTGAAAATCACCAGATTGGCGTTCTCGAAGTCAACATTGTTGTAGCTATAGTATTCACCACCGAGTTGGAAATTCTCACCATAGATGGAGGTACTCACGCCTGAATACTGCTTCCACTCCATGCCGTAGAGGATGTTGAAGGTAAAGTCCTGGGCAAAAGTTTTCTTGTAAGTCGCCAAGAATTGAGTCACCCATTGCTCACCCCTCGAGGGCGAGAAACTGTAGGAGCCAAATAACGACTGGGAGTCGGTGAGCGCAGCCTGCACGTTTGTGTCATCAGGATTGAGCAAATCGCCCTCGTAGATGCGAGGCACCGAATAGCCATCATAGATTGAATAAGCCTTGTCGTAGGTGACTTTGCCCGTAAACTCCAGGTCGTCGATGGGGCGATACTGCACCATGCCATTGATGATGTAACGTGTGTCCTCGGTGCGGGCTTTGTCCTTGTATCGGCCATAATAGGGCGACACGCCTGCGTTGATGCGCTCAAGATCGGTCAACTTGTCCCAAGCCTCATAGCGCGCCCACCAGTTGACATGACCTTCAAGCGTTTCGTAGTCAGACATATCCTTGTTGCGCCCCCAATTATAAATGGTAGAGATGGGACTGCCCGAGCCACGTGCGGTACTGTTCTTCAAGTTGGCCGACAACTGCAGTGTGACCTGCTTAGAGGGGTGAAAAGTACCCTTGATGAATGCTGTGAGTTGTTTCTTGTAGTCCTTGGGGATAATTCCCTGATTGTTCATGTAGGAGACCGAGGCATAAGCGCTGAACTTCTCTGTTCCGCCCGACACCGACGCGTCGTACTTCTGCATCACACCGGTGGTCAAGAAATCTCCCACGTTGTCATAGCAGGTGTCCTCGGCACGAAGGTAAGGCCCCCAACCACCACTGGCGGTATTCTCCTTGTACATGCCTCGACTTCCAGGCATAAACATGGACTGCAACTTGGGCACACGGGCTGCACGGCTCACCTCGAGGGTGGTCTGCACATTGACGCGCACCGAGCCATCCTTGCTGCCATTCTTGGTGGTAATCATGATAACACCATTGGCCGCCTCCTGGCCATAGAGTGCCGACGCTGCCGCTCCCTTGAGCACAGTCATGCTCTCAATGTCATTCGGGTTCAAGTCGCCCAGCGATGAGCCTTGTCCGCGTATGGCCACGCCGTCGACAATCATCAGAGGCTCATTATTCTGGCTAGGGTTCATCGACGAGATTGCTCGGATGATAACCTGCGTGCTAGCATTGGGAGAGCCTCCACCTGTCGACACTTGCAGACCGGCAACCTTGCCCTGCAGCGAGTTGGCAAAGTTGGCCGACCCTCCTGCGGTCACTTGGTCAGAATCGAGCTGCTGCACTGCGAAGTTCAGTTTTTTCTTCTCTTGGGTCTGTCCCATGGCGGTGACCACGACCTCGCCCAGCACTTGGGCATTCTCTTTCATCTCGATGTTAATTACCGTCTTGCCCTGGGTGACACGTATTGAGACTGGCTCCATGCCCACATAGGTCACATCAAGCACATCGCCGTCGTCTACCTCAATCGCGTATTTTCCGTCCAGGTCGGTGGCGGTGCCGCGTGCGGTGCCATGCACCTGGATGGATGCGCCGATGATGGGTTCTCCGTCAGATGCCTGCGTCACCACGCCGGTCACCGTACGGGCCACGCCCCACACCGCCGTCAGCCAGAACAACAGTAGCATTAGTAACTGTTTTCTCATCATGTTCATCATTTTATGTTAATACTTTGCTTGTTTCCTTAGGCCTACAATTTCCCTTACGATTTGGTTGTTTTAGGGATGTATCACGCTACAAATTTACACATTCTTTATAAAATAATGTACACCTTTTATTAAAAAAGGTGCACATTTAAGTTTTTTTATATTTAACTACAAGAATTTTTCTATTTTAACAATTCTAAAATCAAAGTGTGGCGCGCGTGCCCATTGCAACATACGATGTCACACCCCCATAGCCTATTTGCCCAGCATAATGTTAATCACGGCATTAACGTCACTCACGTCGACCATGCCATCACCGGTCACATCGGCAATGGGGCTTGATATTGCCTTGCCCAGCATCATGTTGATGAGGATATTGACATCGGTGACATCAACCTGCCCGTCGCCGTCAACATCGCCCAGAATGCCAGCCGTCAAGGTGTAAGCAGCAACACCGTTGCCAGGCACATAGACATAGAGGTTCTTCTGGTTAGGCCGATCGCCGTCGGTGACACAACATGGTGCATCCCATGTAGCGCTGTAGACATCGCCAAGACCCTGCTGGGGAAACACCCAAGTTAGATGATAGTCGGCATAGCGATTGCCGTCATCACTCTCGGCCAGAGCGAAGCGGAAACCCGATGCGCATCGATAGTCGCTATAGGGATAAAGCATATAATGCTTGCCTTGCAAGGTGAAGAATGCCGCTCCATTAGCCTCAGTTCCCTCGGGGCAGATTGACGGATTCTTGCCGAAGTTGTCTATCAGTTGTCCCGTCTCAAGTGAATATTGCGACAGGTGCGTCGACCCACCAGTGACATATACCGTGCCATCATAGCCCGGATAAACTCGCGGAGCCAAGCCAAAGTAGGTAGCACTGGCAGGATAGAATGATGATGTGGCCATGACCTCGGTATTCAAGACATAGCTCCCACCGTTACCCGCCACCTGCCACTTGACCACCTCGGTGCCGTTGCTCAAGGCCGCATAGACATGATAGCTGCGTGCCATGATGTCGCCACTCACATTGCAGTGGTCCACGCGCTTGCCAGTGGTCTCGGTCGTAGTCATCGAGCCGACAAGCGTGGCATGTCCCGAGTCGGGGTCAACGTGATAGAGCAGAATGGGCGCGGTGGAAATGTTGAGCACCAGGTTGCTGATGAGCACATGGCCGGCATCGTCCTGAAAGATGTCGTTGCCGGGGTAGTAGGAACACTGCACTACAGGGTCGACTGCCACACGCTTGAGCAGTTCGCCAGTCTTGGCACTATAGTGTAGGATGTAGACATCAGCATCACTGGCCCCCGCACTACGCCCGACAACCAGCACACGGTCATTCCACACGGTGAAGCCACGGTTCATCAGTCCGTCACTATCGAAGGTCATGTTGCCATAATCAGTCTTGACCGAGCGAACCCAACGGTTGTCCAGTCGCAGACTGCCCAACGCCTCATACTGGCTCACGTCACGCTTGATGACATAGCCCTGCTCAATGTTGCCCACCTCACGCTCGCCGGTAATCAGCGTCCATACCTGTGAGGGCGTGGACAAACAACCGCGTTGCTGGGTGATGACACGCCAGTAGTAGGTGGCTTCGGCCGACAACGTGTTCAGGTCGACAACCGCTTCACTCGTGGTCAAGCCCTTGACATCAAGCACAACATAGGCAAAATCAGCATCTGTCGCCACTTGCAGCCGGTAGGTGGCATCTGGGGCATCAGTCCAGTCAAAACGTTGCTCCCACTCAACCGTTGTGCCATCGACCGGCGACAAGAGCGACACCGCATCGGCCTGTTCGCTGGGCGCATTGACATAGGCTGGCTCATACTCATTGCCCCAGCCGTCGACCTGTGTCACTGCATACCAGTGATCAGAGCAGTACTGTTCGGGCAGTTCGAAGGTATTGGTAAACAACACCTTAATTAAATAGTCGCTCTTGATGCCATCAAACTGCTCGCTCCAAATCTCATCGGCAGGCACCGAATTGGGAATAGCATAGACACCATACTTGACGGGCCGCACACCCGGGTCGTCCCAAGTGAGGACATCGCCCATGATGGTCAAGTTGTGCGGAGCGCCCAACTCGAAACGGTCTTTCCAAGTCAGGGCCGGAGCCAGGGCCTTGTGGGTGAACAGCGTCTGTGACAGGTAGTCACCGAAGCCCGAGCAAGTGGGGCCGCTGATGTACTTGGCACTGTAGAAGTTGACACCCGGCGCATTGTCCAGGTTGTACTGGCGGCTGTAGCGGATTTGCTGCAGAATCTCGTCCCAGTCGGCCTGTGTGTTGGTCGATGCCATGAAGTAGATGTTGTGGCTGGCATAGTGATGCCGCCCGAAGTGGTTGGCCACATAACTCCACCACTGTGTCAACGGGCCGAAGGGGTTGGTCGCATGGTTGGTTTTCCAGTAGAGTTGCGGCGAGATGTAGTCGATGGTTCCTTCCTCGAGCCAGGCCAGCGGGTCGCTGTAGATCTGGTTGTACTGCCAGTCGCTGCCGGTGGGGCACGGGTCCACACCATGCTGCGCTGCCGAGGTGGCACGCGTGCCGGCAACACCAGCCGGACCGATGGCAAACTTGACACCGGGACGGGTGGTCTGCACCATGTCATAGACATTGCGCACCATCAGGTTGACATTAGCGCGGCGCCAGTCGGCAATCGACAGAGAAGTGCCGGACTGTTGCCACAACTGGTAATCGGGGGCTGATGCATCGGTGGGCGTACCATCACCGGGATAGAAGTAGTCATCGAAGATGATGCCGTCGATGTCATAGTTCTCAATCATCTCGCGACACACGTCCACCACACGCTGACGCGAGCCTTCGAGGGCAGGGTTGAACACCACGCGTGTGCCCACTTGCATCAGTAGGCCTGAGTTTTTCAGATCCTGGTCCTGCGGCGTGTTGCAGTCATTGCCACTGCTGTTGCTGAAGCGGTAAGGGTTGACCCACACATGGCACTCCAGGCCGCGCTTGTGACACTCGGCGACGGCAAACTCCAGGGGATCCCACCCGGGGTCTTGACCACGCGTGCCGGTAAGGTAACTGGACCACGGCTCATAACTCGACTTGTAGAATGCATCGGCCATGGGACGCGCTTGCAGGCAGATGCCGTTCATGTTAGCAGCCTCAAATCCGTCGAGCAAGTCGGTGAGTTGCTTCTTCTGCTTGGCAATGACATTTGCGCCGGTGCCACGAGACTGTGGCCAGTCGATGTTGCTCACCGTGGCGACCCACACGGTGCGCATCTCACGCTTCTGAGCCTCTTGTGCCGCTACACTGAGAGCCATTAACAATACAATCAAAGAAAATAAAAATTGTTTCATATTCATTTAGTCTTTAGAGATTTATGCTGCAAAGTTAGAAAATATTTGTAATTTTGTCACAACTTTTGCAACTTTTTCGCACACTCGATGCGTCTAATGCACGAAAACAAACAATTAAACATATAAAAAGATGAAAAAGTTCACATTACTGATCATGGCCGCAATGATGGCCATCATACCCCTGAGGGCCGACAACGTCAGTCTGCAAGGCGATACCCTGATTATCGCTAGCGATGGCGACACGGTGCTACTGACCTCATCGCAGATCACCAAGAAACTGGGGGTGCTGCTCGATGACACAGTCATCAACATGACTGATGAAGTGGCAGAACCCATTGAGCGAGACAACGAGAACGACTGGCGCGTTAGGATGCAAGAGGTTTGGTCGAGCACTGCCGAAGTCATCGGGCTGGCCTTCATCTGGGGCATGGTCTGCCTCATCGCGCTCATTATGCTGTTCAATTACCTCAAGCGCCGCCGCAAGTACAAGATGGTAGAGAAAGCCATCGAGAACAACTACCCGCTGCCGCCCTACATATTCGACGGCCATGCACCGACACAGCCCATGTGGAACACACCTGCCACACAGCAGCCCGTTCAAGGCATCCCCATCAACGACGGCACGCCCGTTGAACCTACAGCCGACGATGAGGACACGCCCACTCCACCACCCTTCAATGTACAGAATGACCCGTGGAATGAACAAGCCACACAAGCGCCACAGCAGCCAGCCATGGGCAAGCCGCGCATCAACTGGCGCGCCTTCCAGAACAGTTTCATCCTGGTGGCCGTGGGACTGGGACTGATGATTATGTTCCACGAGACCATGCTGGTGGGCATCTTCTCAATCCTCGTGCTCATTGGCTTGGGCAAGGGCTTTATCGAGTTTCAGGAACAACGTGACGCCATCAATGCCTGGCGCAACAAGTGAGGTTAAGGGTTAAAGATTAAGGGTTAAGGTTATGGCTTTACTCCCTCTTGGATCTAATCTTTCTGAGAATTCTGAGAAACAATGAAAAAAATCGACGACCTGCGACTGATAGCGCAATGCGCACTGGGCGACAGCCGGCAAGCCTTCGGGCAACTGGTTGAAGCCTATCAGTCGCAGTTGCGCCGATTCTTGATGAACCTCACCAGTGGCGACGAGGCACTCACCGACGACCTTGCACAAGAAACTTTTCTCAAGGCCTATGTCAACGTGCGCAACTTCAAGGGACTGTCGAGTTTCGCCACCTGGCTCTACCGCATCGCCTACAACGAGTTCTACAGCCATGCTCGGGCACAGCATCCCACGCAAGAACTCGACAATGCCACGACTAGCGAAGCCATGACCGACCGCTCGGCTATAGCCACCGAAGCCAGCCTGACGGTGCGCGCGGCACTGGCACAACTCGACGAGACCGAGCGCGCCATCATCACCCTGTTCTATATCGAAGACCTGCCCATCAAGCGAGTGGCTCAAATCGTCTCGATGCCCGAGAACACTGTCAAGTCGCACCTGCGGCGAGGCAAAGATAAAATGAAACAACTGATTAAAACACCCTACTGACATGAAACACGACGAAGACGACATCCAGTTTGGCCAACTGCTCAAGCAAGAAAGTTACCCAGCGAGCGACAACCGCTGGTTCACCCGCCGCGTGCTCAACCGCCTGCCCGCACGCCACCACCGCAGTTGGTTCATGACTGCGGTCTATGTTATTGTGGCGCTGGTGTGTGCCTTCAGTTGGCGGTCGATGATTATGAGCCTTGACGGCACAGTCACCGTGCGCGACCTGCTCTACATGGCCATCATGGCCCTGGTCACGATGTATGCCATTGTCAGTGCCGCCGCCACCGTCATCCGCACCGAGTGATGGTGGCTCGCATCACTTTAGGTTAAACTGGTCTTTCCAGTATTGTTTAACCTTGGGATCGTCGACGGTGCTGATGGCGTGCTTGAGGCGATCGGCATCGACTTGGTTTTCCTTGACGGCATCCATCAGCAGTTGCTTGACACGGCTGTCGGGGTGCTCATAGAGCCACCGCAACACCGACCACGGGGTGAAATCCAGACGCAGCAGCAACTCGATGTCCAGATAGTTGTTGGGAATCGCGTTGGCCTGCGCCAAGGCCTCAAACCGCGCCATCACCTCCTCGTCCTGTATCGGTGACCAGGTGATTTCCTCGAGTTGGCGTTGCTGAGCAAAATCTGGAGCCACATCCGCCTTGTCAACGGTGCGTCCGAGCAGTGTGATGATGCCCGTGACGGGGTCAATCTGGTAGTCGAAGGTGGTATGATGGATCCCAAAAATCATTGACCCATCATGGACAGGCTCAACCTCTGTGAGCGTACGGTCAAGCACAAACTTGCCGCCACTGCCCAGTTTCATCACCGTCGAGTCGACACCAATACTCACCATCAACCTTTCATAGCGAGTGTTCACGCCTGCCCAAGTACCGGCGTTCATCAGGTCGACGATGACACCATCCTTGTCATAGGTGGCCAGCACCACAGGCGAGTGGTCGCCATAGTAGACCTGAAACATTAGCAGAGTGACCTCCTGACTGACAGGATGGATGCCCA
>Ga0310695_10005239_pt1 | contig 22860 bp, 12 predicted proteins | sample RumenRJG_04DNA_FD_203882 | JGI IMG/M metagenome (GOLD analysis project Ga0310695, IMG submission 203882) | Bovine rumen microbial communities from Lethbridge, Alberta, Canada - RJG_04 (v2) (version 2) | ecosystem: Host-associated > Mammals > Digestive system > Stomach > Rumen | place: Canada...
ACTCTTGGCACAGACTATCATCACTTTATGATGCTGACGAGGCGAAAGCCATCGTCCGTTGGGTGCTTGACGTGCGCTTCGGTTTGTCGTTCACCGATATTCTTTGCGGCAAAGTTAGTGAATTATCTGCAGATGACCAAGAAGAACTGGAAAAAATTATGCTCCGTCTCGAAAAAGGCGAACCGGTGCAGTATGTCATTGGTGTAGCAGATTTCTGTGGACGACAGTTCCATGTGGCCCCTGGAGTACTAATCCCGCGCCCTGAAACAGCAGAGCTTTGCCGCTGGATCACCTCACATGGGGACAGACACCTTGTGAGGCCGAATCTCACAGAGTGCCTGTCCCCATGTGAGGTATCCCCATGTGAGATAATTGATATCGGAACGGGTAGCGGGTGTATAGCAATTACTCTGGCTTTGGAGATGCCAAAGGCAAAAGTTACAGCTTGGGATATTTCCGATGATGCATTGCAAATCGCTCAAGAGAATGCTAAGGCTCTCGGAGCCGACGTTACATTTGAGAAGAGGGATATACTTTCCTCTTCCAACACCATTCCAACTCTCTTCCATATCCCTTCCAATGAGTACGATATAATAGTGAGCAATCCGCCTTATATCTGCGACAAGGAGAAGGTGTCGATGGAGAAAAATGTTCTTGAACATGAGCCGCATCTGGCATTATTTGTTCCTGACAATGATCCGCTGCTCTTTTATAGGGCTATCGCAAAATATGCTATTGAGGCCCTAAAGCCCGATGGAATGTTGTTTTTTGAGCTCAATCCCATCTATGCTGGGGATACAGAGTCGATGCTCCTCGATTTGGGATTCAGACATACAGAACTGAGAGAAGACCAATATGGTAAACTACGTTTCCTTAAAGCCACTAAGATATGAAAAAAGAAAAGACTGAAGAAGAGGCCTTCCTGCAACTCGCCTCGTTATGTGCTAATGCCGAGCATTGCCAGTATGAGATGCTCGAGAAGATGAAACGCTGGGAACTCTCCGATGAGGCTCAGGCGAGAGTTATGGCTCGGCTTATAGAAGAGCGATACGTTGACGACAGACGTTATGCCCGTGCCTTTGTGAAAGACAAGATACGCTACAATAAATGGGGGCGTAGGAAGGTTCAGCAGGGTCTCTGGATGAAGCGTATAGACAAAGATATACAGGACGAAGTTCTCGACGAAATCGATGAAAAAGAGTATCTAAATGTACTCAAGCCCCTCTTGAAACAGAAACGGAAGAGCATAAAGGCCAATAGCGACTATGAACTGAACCAGAAGCTTGTGCGCTTTGCTTATGGACGAGGATTCACGTTCGACATCATCCGTCAATGTCTCGATGTGAGCGATATCGACGAAGACGATTTTTCTGAAGATGAGGATTAGTTTCTGGACTCGTCTCTTAGACATGATATCGCCAAGGCTATGCACCGTCTGTGGCGAAAGGTTGTCTGTTACAGAGGAGGTGCTCTGTGGAAAATGCAATCTGCACCTGCCTCGTACCGGTTTTCAGCGTGACCCTCAGGAGAATATCATGGCAAAGATGTTCTGGGGACAGATACCCATCGAACGGGCCACAGCTCTCTTCTACTATGAGGCTCATGCTAAGACGGCAAATATCATCTACGAACTGAAATACAAGAACCATCCTGAGATAGGAGAGACGATGGGAAGGATGATGGCCCGTGAACTGCAAAGAGCCGATTTCTTCGATGGAATCGATGGCATTGTACCTGTTCCACTAGCAAAAAAACGTGAGCGGCAGAGAGGCTATAACCAAAGTACGGAGATAGCAATGGGGGTGAGTGAAATAACCAATCTACCCATATATAATAAGGTTATAAAGCGAACTACTTTTGAGGGAAGCCAGACTAGCAAAGGCCGTTGGGAACGTAACGAGAATGTGGATAATGTCTTCGAGCTCCTTGATGGTGACAGTATCAGAGGGAAGCATCTTCTCATTATCGATGATGTCGTAACAACCGGAGCCACTATCATTGCCTGTGCCAAAGAAATAAGTAAAGCCGAGGGAGTTCGCTTCAGCATACTCTCCCTCGGCTTCGCTAAGAGTTAAAAATACCCTTAAATATTTATCATGAATGACATACCAATGGTATAATAGTTCATCTTCTTTGTCTTTCTGAACTCAATTGGATCAAGATAATTTGAGTAGTCAGACACGAACTGAACCATGTCGAAGGCATTTTCAGTAAGACCATCCTGGAGATAGTGATACGGATCGTATTTCATGGTGAAGTTCTTCTTTGAGTAATCGTAGTCCAAGAACAGTTTCCATGCAAAGTTTGACTTGTAACGATAGGTAAGCGAAATACCAGTACCCCATGTGGTAGAACTCTCTGAGCCAAGAGTCAGATAGTCCCATTTTGAAGAGTATTTTTCTCCAGCGCTTGTGTTAAAAGGATATGATAAATAGCTTTCATCTGCAATCAGTTTTCCGTCTTGGAGAACCAGACGATAATTAACATCCTTAACGTAACCGGAAGCATAGCCATCGATATCAAGCTCCTGAGTAAACGAACGTCCGATAAGGAACTTTGTTCCTAATGAGAAACGATTGCTCAGAGGCAGATTCAGATACAGACCGACGCTGGCAGAAAACTCAGTCAAGTGATCGCTCTCTACGACACCACCCAGATCTTCTATTGGACTTCCACCTTCTACGGCCTTCTTATAGAACTCATCCTTGTTAGAATAAAGTCCGCCCACAACCTCATACCAGCCGTAAGCCTGATCCTCAGCTGCAAGTTCTGTATATTGTCCGAACGACTTTGCTGACATTGCACGAACACGTGCACGACCACCGATACCTATATATTTATTGAAGAAATATGCTCCTTCTACATCAACTACAGTAGCCGGACGGAAATGAATATTCGGACCTTCTTCATCCTCTAAGGTCTCTTCGTCGTCATAGCCGATGTCTGAAGCCTTATAACGCTCTGCGTTGACAACATCTTCTATTCCGAAACCGATATTCTTCGTTCCCAATCCGAGACCCATTGATATAGCGAAGAACGATGGATTCTCCGAGTCGGATATGAGGTCATTACGAAGTAGACCATTTCCCTTGAAGAGGATGTCGCTCAGGGCATATCCCAACTCGGTAGACATGATACCGATACCTGCTCCCGACATCACATCGCTGATCCAGTGACGGTTGTTCAACACACGCATGATACCTGTAGCTGTTGCAACACCATAACCGGCGATAGAGAACCATGGTGAACGGGTAAGACCATACTCCTTATGCAGAATGGTTGCACCCACGAAAGAAGTAGCGGTATGACCAGAAGGCCATGAGTTGGCAGTACTACCGTCTGGACGCATCTCCTTGGCAGAATACTTGATACCGTTGACAAAACCAGCCATGATGGCATACGACATACCTGCTGAAGCCAACAAGCGGCCCCAGTCACTACGTCCCTCATATCCTCCGAGCTTAAGACCAACAGTCATGACAGGGCCGAAAAACTGTGTATAGTCATCAATACCCGTCTTGAAGTTGGTAAGCAACTGGGTATTCTCCTTACCTTCTTTATTGTTTACGCGGAACATAGCCTTGTCGCCCTTTACAGCCAAGCCTGCAAGAAACAGGGGCACACCAACAAACGTCAGGTCGTCCATGACCTTGTAAGGCTTAACACCTTCGTTGGTGCGATTCCAGGTCATGCGGTATTTATTGACATCGCTTACTCTTGTAGAACTATTGCGTAACTCCAGTTCGGGACGATAGTCGCGGTTGGGTATAGCCACCAATTCCGGCTTCATCTCAGGAGACTGCAATTTCAATGGTTCCATATTCATGTAGTTTCCTGCAACAGCACTTGTAGTACCGCAGAATGCCATGATGGCAACCAGCAAAAGGGATTTGATTTTCTTCATTTTTGTTTTTTTTTAGTTGTTATTTACTTTTCCGTCGGCAAAGATACGAAAAAGAAATTAAAAACAATAAAAAAATGAAAAAAAGTTGCACCTATTCGCTGATCCATCGGAACACAGCACCATTTCTACGGGCAGGGTCGGAGCCTGTGAAGTCCATAGAGTAGGGGCTGCCAGTAGTCGGACTCTTGCCGATATAGCGGTGGTTTCGCATCGACATGAGCATGAATTCATGGTTCAGATAGTCTTGCCAGAGGAAGACTTCTGCCTTGGATTCGTCAGTAGTAAGACGGACATCACCAGCGATCCCAAGACCTGCGCAGAAGATATAGCGGCCGTCCTCACACTGAAGGATTACCTTATTCTGCCCCTTGTCTATGACGCGGAAACAGGTCTGAGGAGTGTTGTCTTTTGTATCTGTGTCATATAACAGACCATGAGCTTGTGCCTTCATGGGTTTCTCTGTTGCAAGGTTAATGATCCGTATAGACTTGCCGAAGGGGATGTTCTGACTGCGGTCTGCCAGAGGTTCTTCTACTGTGAAGTTGTCGAACTCTGCATAGCCGCCGTTCTTTCCCTTATAATTGAAGGCGAAAAGGGCATGACGTGAGCCTTGGAAGGAGATAAGCTGATATGATAGCGGCATCTCGCGACCTAACTGTTTATAGCTCGTGCCATCGAGAGAATACTCATAGTGGGCACAATCGTTGTCGAAGTCGCCAACCATGCGTAGCCAGAGTTTATCAGTTTTTTCCAAAGAGACATCAATAGTATCGTTGATGGCTTGCTCAAAGCAACGCATAGTCATCTCCTTTCCATTCTTTACTATACCTATCCATGAACAGGGAACATTGATATTGCCCAATCCGGCTACATCGCCGTCCTTCATTCCTTTAGTGTAAAGTTCTACTGTAGCGATGCTTTTTGGACCGATGACTCTCTGAGTGAGAGAGTTACGCGCCCACATGAGTTGCTCTGCAGGCATAGATTGCAGACGTAATCGCCCGTTCTTAAGCCTCCATTTGCTGTCGTCTGGGTTGTGATTCCATTGCCATACCCGACCAAGAGCTTTCCCATTGAAATCCTCATTGCGTTCATATGGAGCATGATGTTTCTCGTTTAAGCTGATATTGGGTTTGAACCATGTGCGAGGTGCACGGCCCAGGTTCCCTTCAAGACCAAGCATAGGCCAGCCGTCTTTCCATGTGACAGGAGCAAGGGTCACTGTACGACCGATGGAATGGAAGTCCATCATGAGCAGTGCCCACCATTGTCCGTTCTGGTCTTCAACGATACCGCCCTGATGGATGTTCGTACATGCTGTTGCATCTTTGTCTACCTGGGGAATACCAAACTTCGTACCATCCTCACCGATACGGTATTTTTCTCCTCGTGGCACCTGAGTCAGGGGTGCTGCATGATAGCCGAATGTCTCGTCGGCAGTGATAGTGATGGTTTCGTAAGGGCCCCAGATACTCTTTGAACGGCTACAGAGCGTGCGCCCGTTGGGCTTATAGTCTGTTGAGATAAGGTAATACATTCCGTTTATCTTATACATGTGATGCCCTTCGCCAACAGCATTGCCTTCGGGAATTATCGTACGTTCTGTTTCCTCGATAGGTCCGCTCATGTCGGGTTTCAACTCAGTACACTTCACTTCACCATAGCCATGGATGGCATATATCTTACCATCGTCGTCGAAGAGAACAGACAGGTCGTATATGCGTCCTTGCATATTATGATGTTTCCAAGGGCCGCGGATATCTTTTGATGTATAGCATTGCAAGCCCTTGCCATTGATGTTGGAGAACACATAAAACTGTCCGTTGGCATAACGGATGGCAGGAGCCCAGATGCCCTGACCATAGATCTCCTTGTGATTCTTTAGTGAGAAGGCATCGTCATCGAAGTCGAAACGGTCAAAGCAATATGATATGTTCTCCCAGTTTACCAGGTCCTTGGAGTGCAGAATCACCAATCCGGGAACAGTGTGCATGGTGGTGCCGGCAAGATAATAGTCGTTGCCCACACGGATGATGTCAGGATCAGAGAACTCATCATAGAATAGAGGATTGGTATATGTGCCATTGCCATTGTCGGCAGTCCACGACTGGGCGGCGGAAAAGTCAGATGATAAATGATAAAGGATAAATGATAAACTTATCACCATAATCCATTTATTGTTTGACATAAATAATTTCCTTCTCATATTATTCTCTATTACGTTTATCATTTATCCTTTATTATTTGTCATTTATTCAATTGTTGGCCATCCGTCTGCGGTCCAGGTGATAGGCCGCTGAATGAGGATAGACGCGCCCTTATGTGCTATGCTGTAGCCATGGCAGATAAATATGTCCTCTCCGTCTATATGGTATGCTGCACAGTGACCGGCTGCCTCAAATACCTTTTTGTCGCCCTCAATAAACAGTGTTCCTCCGCCTTTTGCCATATCTTTTCCATCACGGTCGGTGTAAGGTCCTGCTACATTCTTGCTGCGTCCTACTGCTACGCGGTAGTTACTCTTAGCACCACGGCAGCAGTAGTCCCATGACACAAAGAGATAGTAATAGCCTCCGTGCTTGAATATAAATGGTGCCTCGATGGCGTTAGTACCGGCAAACTTTGATGTTGGGTTTGGCTCTGAAGGTTCGAACCCCGGAGCATAGCGCCGTGCGATGGTACGAGGCTTCTCTCCTTTAGCTATATGCATCGTAGTGTCGAGACGAGCAAGTTGGATACCATCCCAAAAACTGCCCCATACAAGCCAGGGCTGGTCGTTGTCATCGATTACGAAATTCGGGTCGATGGCATTCCAGTTGTCTCGTTTTTCTTGGGATGTCACAATGCTCCCTTCGTCATCCCATAAACCATAAGCCAGTTTTCGTGTAGACATCAGACCGATGGAAGATCCGTTCTTTCCGAATGTGGAACAGCTGTAGGCGAGCCACCAGCGTCCGTGCCAATGGATAATGTCCGGAGCCCATACATGATGCGTAAATCCCGGTACAGAGTCGCGTGTCCACTTTGGAATCACCGACATCACCGGCTCTGGCTTTACCGTCCAGGCCTTCCGGTCCTTGGAACTCATCTGCTGTATACCCATGCCTGTGGCAAAGATATAATATGTGCTATCTTCATATGCCATCACAGGGTCGTGCACCATAGGCGTATCGGTTGTGAAGGGCATACGCTTTAAGTGATGCCGTTGCCCCTGTGCCATCAAAGTGACGCTCATGGCTAACAGCATCAAGGAAATGACAGGTTTCCTCATTTTTCTCTTTATGGTTAAGTTATGTTTTATTTTTTCTTTCCCCAATAGGTCTTGCTGTTTGTTATGCCGGCATATACGATGGTATGCTTTCGTGGACTTGCCTCCCAGTCGCATTCACGTTGCAATAATAATTCAACACCATTGGCGGTTAGAGTGTTTGTATCTGGGTCGAAGCTCCATGTGCCATTCTTCCATGTACCAGAGGTAATCTTGTGGTCAGCACTGAAAACCATATCTGACGAGGCTTTCTGGTTACCATAGTTATAGCCCATGTCTATATGTTCCCATGTACCTACTATATCTTCTTCTGTGATCGGAGTCTGTGGCACCGCTGCATAGCGTTCCGGCATAACTATTGGCCAGCCATCTTTGGTCCAGCGTATGCTTCGTACATGTCCGAGCATAATGGCATTAGGAGCCCATGTATCATAGTTTTCCGGATAACGTCCCTGTGAACAGTAGTACCAGTTGTCGTTTCCGTCATTCCAGACGGCACAGTGCGATATTCCCACCCAGCCATGATCATTGCCAAACTTGTATGGATGGGTCATTAGGGGCAGTGCATCTCCACCATTGGTTACATTTGTTCCTGCTATATTGAAATATGGACCATCAATCTTTTCTGAACGCACAACTCTTGTGTTATATGGCACTGCTAAGCCATCGTATGCCATAAACATGTAATAGTATCCGTTTCTGTATATTACTTCAGGACCTTCTGACCCCTGCCAGCGGTTGTTGGAAGTACGGGTGTATACTCTTTTTACAACAGAATTCAGGGTCCCTAGTGTAGTAAAGAATTCTGGCATTTCTTTTAATGTTTTTCCGGTCTCAGGATTGAGTTGTACGGCAGCAAAGCCAGAGTGCCATGAACCGTAAATCATCCAATGTTCGCCTTCCGGTGTGATGATAAAGGTTGGGTCGATTGCGTTATAGCGGAAATAGCCTTCCCAATCACTGGTACTGCTACGAGCCCAATTCTTGCCTCTGTCTGACATTGAAGATAGAACAAACCCTTTATCCACCCAATTGTTGGAAGCTGGATCATCCGTCTCCATTAGTCCAATAAATGCGCGTTCTCCCCATGAGCCGTCAAAAGCCTCAGATGCAGGTTTGCCTGTCTTGATATAATTATCAACTACGATGCAATAATACATACGGTAAAGCCCCGACTTAACTTTGCGTGCACAAGGTGCCCAGTATCCATATTGTGGATTCGTTATTAATGGAAGCCCCAGACGTGTACGGCTAGCATCGAGCGTATCTTTTACCCATGATGGGACAGTTGGCATGGTAGCACCCAGATATTCCCAGTCTACCAGGTTCTTGGAACGGCGACCATGGAAATGTCCGTTGCCATTGTGAACATTGCCGAATGAAGCGTCTGTCTGGTACATGTAGTAGTATCCATCATCTGCTCTCATAACGGTCGGATCATGTACGTTGGCAAGATTCCAACTGCTGCGCTTATCCCATCCTGAATTGTTGCGATAGTCATCATTATAGTTGGGAGCCTTATATGCTGCAAGACGCTCTGCCATCGTAGCAATGGAAACAGACTTTACCTTAGAGAGTTCAAGGTTGTTATTGAACTTGTCTGTTCGTGATAGACTCCAAACATCTCCTGTTCCATTCTGTATGACATTAAGTTCATAGTCCCATTTAACGACGTTGCCATCATTCATCTCTATGACATACTGTGCTTGAGCCATGTTAACCACGGCAAGAAGAGCTATTATCAATAACTTTTTCATATCGCAGTCTATTTCTTTATGAACTTAATACTGTTATTGCCCAATCTGAGGATATAGATGCCTGAAGGCAGACCGATAAGAGAAACTTCATGGTCTGAGGAAGTTACAATGGATTGTCTGACAATTTTGCCACCACTGTCATAGACAAAAATCTTTGAGCCTTCAGCACATCCCATAATCTGTAGTGATGAGGAAGCAGGCAAGACCTTGAAAGAAGCTTCTCCGGAATCATCTGTTATATCGGAAATGCCAGTAGGTTCTGCTATTTCGAATGTGATTTTTGCCACGTTGTATATCACTATGCCGTTGTTGCATACAATGCTAAGCGACTCTGAAGCATCTGATGCAAGCATAAAACTTACATTGCTCATAGCTATCTTCTGTCCGGAATCGGCAACAATGCACCACACTTTCTCTGCTGCATTGAGCGAAAGGACTATACACAGTAATAATAAAGTAAATAATTTCCTCATCATAATCGTTTTTAAGTAAGAGAGGGGCAGAGCAGTCAGCCCTGCCCCAAAAACTAATCAATCAATTAACAAATCTATTCTGAAACAGTCTCAGATGTATCGTCATTCTTCTTTGAAGAGAGTTCCCAGCCAGAGTTCTGGTTCCAGTTGCTGATGGCCTTAATCTCATTGTCTGGTATCGGGAAGTAATAGTTCTTCGGACTGCGGAATGCACGAACGGGATCCTTAAGGCTCTTATTGTAGCTGTAAGACCCTTTGAAAGAACCATCTGCTTCTGGGGCACTGTCAGGTGTAACACCATAGAGATTATATACCTGCTTGTACATTGGCAAATTGGTCTCACTGGATGCTGTTTTGCCCTCAAAGAGTTTCCAGCGGCGCTCGTCAAAGTAACGGTGATCCTCGAACACAAGTTCAATGCGGCGTTCATTCTGGATCCTTTCCACGAGCGAAGAACCGGAAAGACCGCTATATGCAGGCATGCCTACGCGTGCACGTATCTGGTTCACATACTCCATGGCTTTCGATGCATTGCCGGCATTAGCGTATGCCTCAGCAGCATTCAGTAGAATCTCCCCATAGCGGAAAATAGGGCACGCATGGCGATATGAGGTAGGACTCTTGAACGACATGTTGTTGACGAATTTCTTAGGATAATAGCCCGTTACGGTTCCTCCGTGAAGCTCAGCATAGTCAATGCCGGTAGGACATACGTCTATGGCACGCTCCTCGCCATTGACCTTGTCACCCCAGATAGAACCATGATGAAGTATGGTCTGCTCAAGACGTGGGTCACGGTTGGCATAAGGGTTCTGCTCGTCATAAGTGGGGTCCTGGTCAATTGGCAGACCATTGATTGTCTCATAAGAGTCAACGAGATTCTGTGTAGGGTTGGTACGGCCGTAGGCCTGATTGCTACCAGCAAAGCCACACGGTGAGCAAGCCCATTCGATAGCGTCAGTTGTCCATACGGAACGTGAGAGGATGTACTCTGGATTAAGTACAGGATTGGATATGAAGCAATTGTAGTAATCACTGTTAGGATTACCTGTGCTATAAAGGTGATAGGCACGTGTTCCAAGAGCACTGTTGGCTGAGATGAAATCTTCAGCAGCCTGAGCGGCTGCCTGCCACCAACTTTGATCATTGCTGGTATTGTGCAGTGGAGAGGCCTTGTAGAGCAGGGCACGACTCTTGAGTGCATAGACTGCTGCACCATTCACACGTCCCCAGTTCTCGTCTTCGTTCTGATAACGGAAAGGCAGAGCATTCTTGATAGCGTCACACTCAGACACAATCCAGTCGACTACATCTGTAAAAGAACTGCGGTCTGGCATCGGGTCGCTCGTATTCATGATATATGGCTCATTTTCCCCAGTAACGAAAATCGGAGTATCACCAAACCAACATGCCATGTCAAATGTAAGTATTGCGCGAATAGCACGAGCCTCTGCAATCCAACGGTCGCCTAACTTGTTGTCATCACCAGTCTTTGCTGCATTACCGATAACATCGGTACGGGCATTTTTAAGGAACTGGTTGCAGGCACGTATACCTCTGGTGTCCAGATTGTAATAGTAGTTGGCAAACTGATGGTTCGTAGCATCGAAAGCATCGTTATGCACCTGATGATAGTAGTGCACGTCCCAGTATGAGACGGCATTGTCGGTCATGGCATCCTTTGATGCATTCAGATACTGTCCATCGGTATATCCGTGGAAGGCATCTGGCAAATATGTATAGATGTTAGCCAGGAATCCACGCGTATTGTTGTAGTCGCTGAAAATATTGTCAGCCTGTTGCGTGAGGTCTACTTCCTTGTCGAGGAAGTCTGAGCAAGAGATAGTGGCTCCTGCCAGGACGAACACCATTGTGGAAATCAATATATTCTTTTTCATATTCTCTTAGTTCTTAAATCTTATTGTCTGATTAAGCGAAACTTAGAACCCAATGTTTACACCGACGTTGAAGATACGTGTCTTCGGATACCACCAGCAGTAACTCATAGGTTTCTCTGGATCCATGCCATCAGGCAGCTTACTCCAGTTCTTCAGGTTGTAACCGGATACATAGATACGGCACTTCGTCATACGGGCCTTTGCGATAAGTTTCTTAGGTAGACTATAGCCGAACTCGATATTACGCAGTGCGAAATAGTTACCATTTACAATCCAGATATCGTTCTGATATGTACCAGTACCACGGTCAGAGTCGATAGCGTTGTAACCACCCCATACAGGACGCGGGTACTTTGCATTCACGTTACGAGGGTCGTCAGGGTCGTCTGTGTAATAACCCCAGAAGTTCACACCCTCATGTGTAGACATGTTAGACCATCCGGAGAATGAAACTGCAGGAGAGATGAATACGTTACGATTCAGGTATGCCGTACCGACAACCTTAAGGTCGAAGCCTTTATACTCTGCACTCAGTGATATGCTTGGAGTAATTTCAGGAATGATAGTGTAGCCGATAGGCATCATGTCGTTTGAGTCAATCTTGCGGTCGCCGTTGAGGTCCTTGAAGACAGCTGTTCCAAGAGGCTGATTGCCTGCAGATGCGGTGTTATAAGGATACTTCTCCGGATTGGCAATGGCGTCTTCATGAGATGTGGCGATAAGAGCGGGATCAGAAGCCCACTGAACGAACTGATACTGGTTCCAGCCACCGACAGTTCCATTGAACACGCTCTCATAAAGAGCCTGTACTGAGGTCTGTTCGAAAATACGCTTACCGGTCTTGCGGAGCCACTCTTCATTAGGTTCGAGCTCGTCCATCTCGGTGATGCGGTTGGTGTTCCATGCTACACTGGCCTCAATGTTATACTTGAAGTCACCAATCTTGTTCTCATGACCGAGGACTGCCTCGATACCCCAGGACTCTACCTTGCCATAAGAGTCTTGTGCAACTGAGATTCCAATTCCTGCAGGTATGGTGTTACGGTTAATAAGTATATTCGAACGCCATTCCTTGAAGTAGTCGAATGAGCCATAGAGCTTGCCATCCCATAGACGCCAGTCCATACCGGCATTTACCATCCTTGAGATTTCCCACTTGTTGTTGGTATTACCAGCCAATGTCTCTGCCATACCGTCTACCCATGTGGCATTGGTACCAAAGGCATATCCTGTGCCAGAGCCAAAAGTAGACTGGTATGGATATCGGCCGGTATCGGCACCTGTCGTCTCACTCTGACCAGTCTTACCATAGCTTGCACGGATCTTCCAGAAGTCGAGCCAGTCGCGCTTGAGGAATTTCTCATTACTCAGGATCCAGCCTAATCCGACTCCATAGAATGTGTCCCAGCGGTCTTCTGGTGCATAGTTGTCATTACCCATGTAGGAGATGCTCGCGTTCAGGATATAACGGTCATCGTATACATAGTTGGCATAACCGTTCCAAGAGAGGTTTCTGCGTGATGACAGCATAGCCGGCTGGTGATTCTCAGAGTCGAGGGTGTTCACACGGTTACGATAGGCACGCAGGAAAGCACGGGCATCAACATGGTGCTTGCCGAAGTCACGGTCATATGAGAAACCGTAGTTGAAGTTGATGTTATAGCTGTTGGCACGCTCACGGGCAGTGGGATTGCTCAACTCTGCATAAGTGTTAGTACGTGTGTAGGTGAAGTCCTCCACTCTCTGTACATCGGCATTGTTGTAGTCGTATGTATATGCATCGTATGTATTTGACTGATAAGCCATAAACACGTCGAACGCATCAAATGAAATCAAGAGGTTAGTCTTCAGCCCAGGGGTGATAGAACCAAGGTCACCTGTTACATTCAGTGTAGAATAAAGGTTGCGGCGACGGTTCTTGTTGATACCACCCGATGCCATCTGCTGGATTGGGTTTCGGGCTGAGCCGGAATAAGCACCGGTAGAATAGACTGCTCCGTTAGGACAGAATACTGGAGCCATCGGAGTTGCCTCAACAGCACCGAAAGTTGTCAGGTCGAACACAGAAGTTCGTGACTGTTGGATATTATCGATACGTCCACCGAGGTCAAGGCCTACAGTGAGGTACTTGTTGACGTTGATATCGATGTTTGTGCGCAGGTTCCAACGGTTCAGCGTGTGGTCGGTAGAGAAGTGATCGTTCCAGCTGGTAGCTGTCTTGTTCCACATACCTTCCTGACGGAGATAAGAGAAGCTTACATAGTAGCGTGCGCGGTCATTACCACCAGAGATCTGGATGTTTGACTTAATGACAGGTGCCGAATTACGATAGAGTTGGTCGAACCAGTTGGTATTGAAGTACTTGTAGCGGCGAATGTCGTCATCTGCATACTGTCCTCCCTCTGAGACGAACTTGTACTCGGCAATCTGCTCTTCGCTCCAGAGAGGATCCTGGCCGTTCAGATACTTTACACGGTTCTGAGTCAGAGCCATGTTGTAAGAGTTCTGGTTTTCCATCTTGTCGGTAAGCATCTGGAAACCTACCTCCTGGGTAAAGTCAATCTTTGTCTTACCCTGCTCACCACGCTTTGTTGTCACGAGGATAGCACCGTTGGCACCACGCATACCATAAATAGCTGTTGCAGCAGCATCCTTCAGTACGGTGATGTTCTCGATAGGGAATGCATCAAGGAAAGAAAGGTCACGCTCCACGTTATCAACGATGATCAGCGGGTTACGTGCACTGCTGTTCATGGTACGGATACCACGGATATACATCTGGGTCTCTGTCCATCCAGGCTCTGATGACCACTCATAAGTCTCGACACCAGGAAGAGTAGAGCTGAAAGTGTTCTGCAACACAGTCACAGGATAACGCTGCAACTCTGTACCTTTCACTACCGAACGGCTTTCAGTCATATACTTCTCCTTTTTGCTACTGAAGGCTATAGGCATCATCTTTTCCATTGGCTGGAGAGAGTACTCAAGTGTGATGACAAACTCTGAGGCGTTGGGGTCAACTTTCACCACAGCGTTCTCGTAACCGAGGGCGGCAGCACACACGTCATCATCGGCCCTGAAGCCTTTCAGTGTGAAGAAGCCGTTCTCATCGGTCAGCACAATTCTGTTGTCTTCTGCCACATTGACTACAGCCCCGACAACAGGTTCTCCGTCTGCATTTACCACACGACCCTTGAGGACGTTGGACTTCTGGGCTGCGGCCGTCAGGGAGAGTCCCATCAAGACTGCAACAAGCAGACACTTTGCTATTTTATTGATTCTAATATTCATAATCGTCAAATTCATTGTTAGGGATTACCAACCAGCATTGTTTGCGATATCAGCCTTCCAGACTTCTCCTTCGGGTATAGGATAGAGATACATTCTGTCCTCGAATACGCGGGTCTGAGCCACCTTACGGGTGATAGTACCATCGGTAGCCACGTTAATGCCATAGATAGGACGTGAGAGAGCTTCCTTGGCACAGTTCCAGCGACGGACATCCCAAGGGCGATGCTCCTCGAATGCCAGCTCTACTGTACGCTCCTTATGGATGAAGTTACGCATAGCCGACTGTGAGTTGAGGTCGTCACGATTAGCAACACTGCCTTTGATACCTGCACGGCTGCGGATCTGATCAAGCAGACTGCAAATCTGGGCTTTGTTAGCCTCAAAACCAACTTCGTTGAGAGCCTCTGCATAGTTGAGAAGAATCTCTGCATAGCGGATGATAGTCCACAGACGACGGGCTGTACCTCCGTGGTTTGCAGAAAGGATAGTCTCCGGGATATACTTGCGCATATAATAACCGGTAGGAGTGGAGTTGGCATTGCTGGTCATGTTGTCTGCATGTCCCGCAATAACATCAATCTCACGGTTATTCCACAGAGAACCATGATAAAGTATCGTAGCAGCAAGACGCGGGTCACGGTCTGACCACATGCTCTGGTCGTCGTAGCCGCTGGCAATGTTAACTGAAGGATAGAGACCGTTATATACCGGGGCTCCTGTAACGTCATAGTTTGTGAATGGAGCACTGCCGTCAATCATGTCGTACATATCGACAAGATTCTGACTCGGACAGTTTCCACCGCTTCCACCTTCTCCGATAGGTGTATCAGCACTGATACTTCCCCATCCAATGGTGTTATCGTTACGGTAGAAGATAATTTCATTATTACCGCCAGTATAGGGGTCACGTATCAGGGCATAGTAGTTGTTCTGAACGTCAGTATTTGCAGCATCCTTATAGAGCTGGTACTTGTCACCCCATTCCTCTATAAAAGTCTTTGCTGCATCAGCAGCCTGTTGCCATGTGATACCGCTTTCTGAAGCGTAGCGTGGGCTGGCCATGTAAAGCAGTATGCGGGTGAGCAATGCTGCGGGCACAGCCGGGTTCAGACGACCTGCACGGCTTGAGGCTGTAGCATCCTCATAGCTGAGCATACCGTTGCCACATGCGTTCAGCTCCTGAATAATAAAATTAATGTACTCGCGCGTAGAGGGGCGTGTCTTGTAGTTGCTCAGCAGGTCACCCTCCGGATCAAGAACCTCTGTAACCAGGGGTACAGGACCATAGCGGAGGAAGAGTTCCCAGTAGAACCATGCACGGAAGAATCGTGCCTCACTCTTCACCTGAGCCTTTTCACTTGCAAAGAGTTCTTCTGTCTCGTCAGCAGGTCTCTCAACATTGTCAACCTCTGCCAGAGTCATGTTACACTTACGGATACCGCGATAGCGACTTTCCCAAAGACTTGTGAACTCAGCAGCACCACCGCCACCATAGTAGTTTCCGATATTGAATGATGTGCGTGTACCAGCAGTAGGGATGGCGCATTCAGATAGGTCGGTAGCTGCATCGAGCCATGAGTTGTTGACGCGAAGAGCACCATGCAGCAGGAAATTATAGGTATCCCAGTGGAACTGCTGTGCTGTAGTCCATCCGCTGAAGGTGATCTCCTTTGACAGGTCGTTACTCGGCTCTTTGTCGAGGAAGTCGCTGCAAGAAGTTGCTGCCAGCGAGAATACCATTGTCGATATGATTATATTCTTTTTCATATAATTGGCAAATTTAGAATGTTACGTTCAAACCGAAGTTAACCGTCTTACAGATTGGATAGCGGTTGGAACCGTTGCTCTCAGGGTCAACCAGATCATCGAGGTGATCCCATGTAATCAGGTTGTTGGCATTCACATAGAGACGGCACTGACTCATGCCTACATACTTAATCCAGTTCTGAGGCAGTGTATAACTCAACTCAATATTCTTCAGACGTACGAAAGCACCGTTCTTAAGGAAGAAGGAATTCTGGCGCTGATTATGATCACCGTTTGAAGCATAATGAAGCAGTGGATAATCTGCATTTGCAAGATTCTCCTGTTCACTGAGAGCCGGGTTCCAGCGGTTAAGATGGTGCTCCTTGACCTTTCCACCATTGATGAAGGCATACATAGCCTCTAAATCGTAATAGCGGCTAACATGGTCAACACCTTGGAACATCACTGAGAAGCCCCATCCTTTATAGTTAGCTCCCAGAGTCAGTGCGTATGTATTCTCCGGTACATCGCTATAACCGATGAATGTCTCATCACGGTCATCGATAAAGCCGTCGTTGTTCATGTCAACATACTTCAGGTCACCTGGCTGAAGGCGGTTGGTGATGAACGTTGCCTTGTGCTGGTCGATGTATCCGCCCTCGACACAGTCGGCAGCTGTCAGGAAACCGTCGGCAACGAGACCGAAATACTGACCGATTGGATGACCTTCACGTTTGCGGTAGTCTGTTGTACCGGCAGGCTCGTCTCTTGAGAGAATCTCATTCTTTGCGTGAGAGAATGTAAGACCTACATTGTATTGGAAGTCCTTGCCGATAGTATTGTTATGATGAAGTTCAATTTCAAGACCGGAGTTCTTGGTCTTACCGAGGTTGGCTACTGCCATTGTTACTCCCACCCATTGTGGACGGGTCAGATACTCTGTAAGAATGTCGTTACGTTTCTCGTAGAAGTAATCGATATTACCGGTAATCAGGCTGTTCAGTAAGTTGAATTCCAGACCTACATTGTACTTCTTGGCGCGCTCCCAGGTTACATCGAAGTTAGGATACTGCTGCTCATAGATACCTGTTGTTCCTGTGGTACCGAAGTAGTAGTCGTTACTAATCTGACTCCATTTCTGCTCATACAGGAAACGCTGGCCTGAATACTTGTCATTACCGACCTCACCATAGCTGGCACGGAGTTTCAGGTTCGACAACCAGTCCTTTGTTCCTTCCATGAATTTCTCATTGGTGATTCGCCAACCCAGAGAGAAAGCGGGGAAGAAACCGAAGCGCTTGCCCTTGACAAAGTTCTCAGAGCCGTTGTAACCGGCATTGAACTCAGCATAGTAACGCTCATTGTAGCCATAGGTAATACGACCAACAACACCCTGGTAGCGTTGTGCCAGTTCGGAGTTGTTACGATAGTCGTTCTGCATGTAAAGCACCATCGCTGTCACATCATGTACCTCATTAAATACACGCGCGTAATTCAGCTGTGCTTCCATGTAGAGTTTGTAGATAGCATATTTATCAGCACTGCCGTCACTGGTATCAAAGGAGTTGGTCATATTAGTATCTGTATTATACTTGATATATGAGTCCATATTCTGATAGTTGCCGTCATTGTAGTTAGCACGGTCGGCAGGCTCGTAAGTGGCAAAGCTGCGTGTGAAACGGTCACGGTGGTAGTTGTCGTAGTCGAATGACATCATTGCCTTGGCCGACAGTCCCTTTGTCAGCCAGTCCATCTTATAGTCAAAGATGAAGTTGGTCTCATTGATGGTGTTGATACCTTTATAGTATCCGGCATCTGACAGACGGCCAACGATATTGTTCTGATACTGTGCGTTACCTCCCCAGAGAGTCTTTGTGGTCTCACCATTCGGAATCTCATACTTAACGGGATAAACCCATCCTGGCTCGTGGTTCAGCTCGTAGAAGGTCTCGCTATAACCAGCTGTCTCGTTGGTGTTTGGACCTCTGCGCTCCTCAAAACGGGTACCGAAGTTGACAGAGAATGTCAGGTCTTTTGTCAGGAAGAAGTCGGCATTGGCACGGAATGCATAACGGTTGTAACCCATACTTGATGAGTTTCCGTAAGCGTCACGGCTCAGGTTCTTGAAAAGAGAGCCTTGATTATAGTATTCCAATGATGCATAGTAGCGCATGCGCTTTGTTCCACCGCGTACAGATGCATTGTAACGCTGGGCAGGAGCAGAACTTTTCAGGACTTCGTCATACCAGTCAACATTTGGATAGAGCAGTGCATCAGCACCAGTGAGCTGGCCATTGACGCTCTTTTGAAACATGTCTATGTCATGGGCAGAATACTGAGATGGCATACCATCGTTTGCAAGAGCCTCTTCAAGTAGCTTAACTGTTTCATAACTGTTCAGATAAGTGTTCTTGCGGGTGGGACTTTGCCACTGGAAGTTAGCTGTAAGACTAACTACTGGCTTCTGTTCCTTACCACGTTTGGTGGTGATAAGCATAACGCCGTTAGCACCACGCACACCGTAAACGGCCGTAGCAGATGCGTCTTTAAGAACAGAGATTGTCTCAATATCGTCAGGAGCAATCTGAGAGAACGAACGCTCAACACCATCCACAAGAATCAGAGGCTGTGCGTCGCCTGCGAATGTGGCACGACCACGAATGAAAATCTGTGCATCATCGGCACCTGGAGCACCTGATGTCTGTGAGGTGATGACTCCTGGAATCTTACCGGCGATGGCCTGGGAAACGTTGGCTGCAGGAGTAGAGAGCAGGTCCTTAGATGTCACCTGAGAGATAGCACCGATCACACTCTCCTTCTTCTGCTGACCATAACCTACGACAACGACCTCCTCAAGGGCTGTCTCGTCACCAGTCATGGTGATGTCTACTACGGACCGGCCGTTTACCTTCACTGACACATCCTTATAACCTATATAAGAGATGTTCAGTGTAGCATTCGGACCAACCGTGATTGCATAGTTACCGTCGAAGTCAGTAACGGTGGCATTCTTGGTGCCCGCCTCCCTGACAGTGGCACCGATGATCTCTTCACCATTGGCGTCAACCACCTTTCCGGTAACCTTGCTCTGAGCCGATGCTCCCAAAGAGAGGAGCATCAACCCTGCGAGCAGGAAAAATCTGAATATCTTGTTGTTCATATTCTTTCTTATATTTAAATTAATACTGCTTCAAGATAGCCTGAATGTCAGACTCTGAGAGAGCAAAGTCAAAGAACTGGATGTCATCGAAGGCAAATCCGGGATCATTGTCACCCCAGTTCCATGCCTGATTACCGCCAAGACAGATATACTTCAGGTCTCCACCTTTGCGGAACAGACCCTTCTGGGTATTGGCTGTTCCATCCATCTGCCATTCGTTCTTTAGAACTCCATCGAAATATACTTTTGCGTTTTCGTCATCGAATACTACTGTATACAAATGCCACTGCTTGTCAGCCAACCAGTCGGTCTCGTTGTGATATAGTGTGTTGACACCAGCTACGTTCTGAGCATCGGTATAGTCTGTCCAACCGTCGTTGTTTAACTGTAGGACTCCACGATACTGACAAGCGAACATTGGCCATGTGTTCTCACCGTTAACAGGTGCAGCACCGTAAGCCATGAACAGAGGTGCCCACATATAGTCTGCCGAGGCACCAGCCTTGGATGCGTTAACCCAAACGGAGATACTGAGCTGTTCTGACTCGGCAGAGTGGGTGAGAAGATCCTCTGGCAGTAACAGATAGTTCTGTCGCATACCACCTGTGATATTCTGGAATACCTTTCCGTGAGCATCGCCACTATCTACGAATGAACCACCGCCAACGATTGTGACACCGTCTGCATCCTCGAACTTATTACGGTAATAAGCTGCAGGACCAGTCTCACCTTGTCCTCCACCTCTCTTTACAGTCATAATGTCCTGAATATCAGATGCAGTCAACGCCATGTCATAGATTGCGATATCATCGAATGCAAATCCCGGGTCGTTGTCACCCCAGTTCCATGCCTGATTACCACCAAGGCAGATGTATTTCAAGTCTGCACCATTTGTGAACAGACCCATCTGGGTGTTATTGGTGCCGTCCATCTGCCACTCGTTCTTCAGTTCTCCATCGAAGTAAACCTTAGCATTCTCACCGTCGAATACCGCTGTATAATAGTGCCATTGCTTGTCAGCAAGCCAGTCGGTCTCGTTATGGTAAAGAGTGTTTACACCTGCTACATTCTGAACGTCGGTATAATCTGTCCAGCCTGCGTTGTTCAGCTGAAGGACTCCACGATACTGGCACGCGAACATCGGCCATGTGTTCTCACCATTGTTTGGAGCTGCTCCGTATGCCATGAAGAGTGGTGCCCACATATAGTCGGATGATGCACCAGCATTCGCTGCATTTACCCAAACACCGATTGACATCTGATGTGTCTCTGCTGAATGAGAAAGGGCATCCTCTGGCAACAGCAGGTAGTTCTGTCGCATACCACCGGTAATATTCTGGAATACCTTTCCGAAATATGGGTCGGCGTCAGTGGTAAATGAACCGCCTCCAACGATGGTCAGGCCAGATGTGTTGTCGAAGTTGTTGAAGAATACGGGCTCTGGCAATACTATGCCGCCGCCTCCGCCTTTCGTCTTGTTATCAATAATCTTCTGTACCTGATCTATATTGAGGGCTTTGTCATAAACCACGAAGTCATCGAATGCGAATCCTGCATCCGGATCACCCCATCCCCATGCCTGGTTACCACCAAGGGCAATATAAGACAAATCAGCACCATTGTTGAACAGACCGGTAACGTTCTGACCGTCCTGTGCAGGATCGAACTCCCATTGGTTGGTTATCTGACCGTCAAGATACTGAGTTACCTGGGTTGCTTTGAAGCTGATTGCGAAATAGTGCCACTGGGCATCATCGAGCCAGTTCCTTACGAAATTATATGCGCCATCACCAGCCTCCCATGCGTTCTTATGATATATATTAACCTTACCATCAACATGCTGGGCACCGGTAAAGTCACTCCATCCGTTGTTGTTGATCTGAACGGGACCTCGGCTCTGAAGAGCGAACATAGGCATACCCTGATCACCACCGTTAGGAGCATGGTTAAATGCTGTAAGGAATGGAGAATAGGTATAGCTGTTCAGGTCACCGGCATTGGCTGCGCTTACCCAGAAACCGATTGTCATCTCCTGGCTCTCTGCCGAGTGAGATAATATATGACTGGGCAGATGCAGGTAGTTTGTGCTCTTATCACCTGCGATGTTTTGGAATACCTTACCGAAACCTGTGGCTTCATCATTACGCAGTGAACCTCCACCGATGATTTCGGCTTCGCCTAAACCACTATTAAAGTCAAGCAAGTAGACAGGTTCTGGTAACTTGACATCTCCTTTCTTGATAGCAGGACGGGCAACGTCTTTTTCCGTCATTTGATTGCGGATAGTCGTGAAATCGTCGAGTCTGAACTCACCGGCTTCTGATCCGACAATGATTTCAGATGAAGAATTGACTGCAGCAATTAATTCTTTGTTGTCAGAATCGTTTGTTGCCATTACTGCTTCACCATCTTTGTATATGGTAAAGCCTGTCTCCCGGATCTGAACACCGATGAAGTGTACGTAGCCATCTTCGAGGCCAGTGATTCCTGTGGCAGGAAGAATGGATGTTCCGTCAGCAAGAGTCAGCATCTGACTCGTGGTCTGATCCTTTGGAGCTCTGAGCCAGAAAGTAAAGCCAGCTCCGTTTTGCAGCTTTACTGCTGTGAGCGGATTTGCCAGATGAACCTTCGCTCCATTGAGATGAAGCGACTGATTGTAGAGGGAATCATCATATTCTGCCTCTACACCTGCGTCGTACGCTGTGACATAGGCCATGTCATCGATACTCTCCTCATTAAAGGAATAGGTATCGAGTTTCTGTCGAGTTGGATAGACGTCAGTACCCGGTTCCGGGTCCATCTTTCCCCAATCCTCACAAGAAACAAGACTGACCATAAGTCCAATCATGCCAACAAACGCAATGAATGATCTTTTAATCTTCATACAATTCGTTTTTTTTTGTTAGGTTGTTATTAAAAATTAATTATATTAGTAAAAATTTACCGCAAAGTTAGTTGTAATTCATTTATGTTAGGTGGACAAAACGATTTATTAGGTGGACAAAACGGTTTATTGCCGTTTATGCGTGCAATTTCCACCTCTTGACATGTGTCAATGATGTAAATCAAGCACAGCCACCTTGGCGCTACCCTGACACTAAAGCCTCTCTACCCCGACACTAGAGGGTGTTTACCCTAACACTAAAAGGTGCTGGGACTCTTGCCGAACATCTTTGTAAAGCAGCGAGTGAAGTATTTGGGGTCGTTGAAGCCTACGGCGTAAGCCACCTCGGTGATGTTACGATTGCCGGTCTTTGCGGAGAGCATCTCCTTAGCCATGTTTAGGCGGTAGTTACGGATAAACTGTCCTGCTGGCACTCCCACCTCGGAATTGAGGTGTTTGCTGGCAACACTCCGGCTCAT
>Ga0310695_10005241_pt1 | contig 22851 bp, 26 predicted proteins | sample RumenRJG_04DNA_FD_203882 | JGI IMG/M metagenome (GOLD analysis project Ga0310695, IMG submission 203882) | Bovine rumen microbial communities from Lethbridge, Alberta, Canada - RJG_04 (v2) (version 2) | ecosystem: Host-associated > Mammals > Digestive system > Stomach > Rumen | place: Canada...
TACATATTTTTATTTGCAACACTAAGATAGGTGAAAAATCTGACATGGCAAAATCCTGAGCAACTTTTTGTTGCTCAGGTACTTAAAAAGTTATATTTGTAATAGTGTTGCGGAATTAAGGGTATTATTCTATCAGCAGAAGAACTGATGACCACTTGAAGCCTGTTCTTACTCCCTTGAATACCATAAACAAGACTACACCTAAGCAGAATACCGACAGGAGGCCTTCATAAACCTCCTGCGGTATACATCCACATAACGATACTCCGTCAACCCCTCACCAATGATAGCAATGCTCTTCCGTACCTTCCTATTCGCCGCTCTCCTCTCCATAGTACTCGTCCATATCCATATAAATACTATCCAGGAAAGGCAGGTTCACAAGTTTCTCCTGCCTATATGCATTGTACACTGACAGCGTCTTGTGCAACCCGAGTGTCGATAGCCTCACCAGCTGCGTCTCACCGCCATCGTTCTTGTCTGTAAACCAGATTACATCCCTGCGGATATAGTCCTCGTCCAGTAAGTTGATGTCGTGCGTCGATAGCACCAACTGCCCTCCATGCTTGCTGTTCACCAAGAACACCTTGATAAAATAAGAAAGCAACTCATAGTGAATGCTCGACTCCACCTCATCAATGGGCAGGATTAAACCACGAACCAAAAGGTCATACAGCAACGTAGCCAGCCCCATATACCGCTTGGTGCCCCTCGACTCCAATTCCTCATCCAGTTCCTTGTCGCCATTACTGGTATGATGCACAAAATACATCTCGTCCGAGTGAAGTGTCCCCTTCTTAAGAATTTCCTCCTTCGCCTTCTCCGGCATAGCTGGCGTATTCTTTATCATTAACTCCATCTCCGGAGTAATGGTCATCTCTTCCTCGTGAATAGAAATATCCGAAATATTGAAGTCTGATGCCCGTAGGAAATGCAAAATAAACTTCTTAAGCCGTCCATCCTTATTCCTTTGTATACGCCGTTTTGTAAAACTCATCAGACTGCTCTGCGGATACATGATAGGAGCAATCTTGCTGGAAAAGAACTCATACACCAAATTCAGCCGCGACTTCTCCACATTCGATTTTCCGAATGCGGCGATCACCGTCTGATTATTGATGGTATTACCAATGATAGCCTCCCTACTTTTTTTCACCAGCCCCACCTTACCACCAAAAGCGATCTCTGTTGATGCCGTTTCAGCATTGTAAGTACGCTTATACAACAGTGTAGGCTGAACAGAGGAATAAACCTGCAAAGTTTCTTCGTAGATAACCCTATTGTTCAGCACAAGATTGAGCTTATACTTTTCGCGGTTCAAGTAGAACGTCATTTCAAATGACGTCCGCTCCTTCTCCGACACATCATCCAACAAGAACGGCACCACACCTATTTCGTCGCCCTTTTTCAGGCTGTCATTCACCATAAACTGCGCAAAGAAATCCAACGCCTTCAGGACATTAGTCTTGCCGGAAGCATTGGAGCCATAGATGCAGCCTATCTTCAGCAGCGACACGCCATCAGCCACCTTCTCGGTATATATATCCCGCGACGTATCGTCGTTTGTGGGGACGAAACTCAGCGTCTGCTCTTCGCGCAATGAGTAGAAGTTTCTGATTTTGAATTCCGCTATCATAATTGTTCAGTTTTTAAAGACGGCACAAAGATACAACAAAATTCCCAAATCGCCGAATTTATTCGTAATTTTCGATAATTTTTTCACGAATTTTGTAGATAAAACCTGCCATCTTGTCACTCTTTGACGCTCTGGCACGTCAATTGCAGAAAACAAATGGCAGCTAAAGTTCCAGAGCGCCTATGCTGTCCAGGTAAAAAGCTCGCTGAACTGTCAGGGAACAGGAGTTTCAATAATACTTAAGTATTATGACATATCTTGTACATAATCTTCAGGAAGGTAGCAGACCAGGCAGCTGGATCAAGTATTGGGAAGATGCTACTGGACAAAAGGCTGGTTTCTGCCACAAAGTTGGTTGTCTTGCCCTGGCAACTGATGGTGCCCATGTCCAACTTTCCAATTCAACTGACCGCAGATGGTGGATTGTCCCTCTATGCCATTCGTGCAATTGTCAGTTCGGTTCGGAGTTCACTGTCACGGGACCACTGGTAAGCGCAACTGATCCCAACGTCATTCTCTGGTAAACCTTCAAAACAGCCACGATAGTTACCGCTACCGGGGCTGTTCACACCAAAACGGATAGTCCAATCCGAAGTCAAACCCGAAGGCCTTGGACAAGCCTTCACAGTTCGTCTGAAAGGAGCAGCAAATCGACTATGGCTCGTACAGTTGAAAAAGCAAGAAGCGCGAAAACAGGTCGCTTCATCCCGATGAAGGAAGCAGAGAAGCATCCTCAAACAACCGTCGTTGAAAAAGTAAAAGTTGGCCCAACGAAGCACCACAAGTAACTTCTCCAATGTACTCTGATTGCAAGAGGGCTTATCAAGGTGGCAGCCAAGATAAGGCCTCTTGTTTTTATATCGTCTCCCCTTCAAAAGTCATTTTATTCTATATTCATGCAACACTGCTCCTTCAAAAAAGCAGCCAGCTTCACGTGCGGTTTAAGAAATTCGTCAAATGCCTTCTGCGCGTATGGTGCCAGCCAACTCTCACATCCTTTTGGAGGGGTCATTCCTATATCAAGGCAGTCCGTATAGTCCGATGCCATCATATATGGCCCGTTCATATAGAACATAAACGCGATGTGCACCATCATTATTTGATTCAATATCACCGAGGCATTTTTCAACTGTTTCTCCCTGCCCTGCAAATAAATGTCTGGGCAGTTCAGGAGTATGCTGTAGTAACTGTCGGCATGAACGTGATTATCCAAAAATCTTCTGTTTTTCTTCAGATACGAATCCCATCCAAAGCAAGGATATAACTCTTTGGTCGATTTCGATTCTTTCAGTACAGTCAGAATTTTCTCTGTTTTCGGTATCCAGTGCTGGCTTTTGAGCCACTCGTCCACGTCTTTCACCACCCGATTTTCCTTCCAGTCAAATTTTTCCTCCCTCACCACGTTCAGGTATATTTCCACCAATACCAAGTCAAACAGCTTTCTGATTAATACGAAGGCATCTGATATATGACCTTCCTTCAATAGCATTTTTATACTCTCCAGCGTGCTATGAATAGACATATATATTCTTGCTGCATAGTTCCCTATCGTCATTGTGCCGTTGGGCATAAAGCTGAAGCTTGTATCTGAAAGCCCTTCATAGTAGTCCTTCATCCTATCGATGAGCCCAAAAACCTCGTGCTTATGATAGGTTTCGCATTTCACCTGACTGTAATCAATATACATACATGAATATAATTAAAAAAAAGCCGAAAGCTGGCCATTTCTCCGATTTGCTGAAAAATTACAGTTTTTCAATACCACGTAATGCTCCAACCAAAGGTTTCAAGAATGATATCGTATCATCCATTTCTACTTTCATTAGCTTAGGAAACTTACAATTCTTCTTTCCTTCCAAAACAGCCTCACTACTGATGCAATAGTTTTCAGCACCATCCTTCGTCACTTTTTCGAATGAAAGCAGTTCAGAATGTGCACTTTCTCTCCTATACGAATAATCTTGATTGAGTATCTCGGGGTCATCATAAATCAACATTTCACCCACATAGAATACCGCAATAATCGGTACACCACTTTTAATCTCTTCAGCTATCTCTTGTATTTTCCTATAAGTTGTAGTTTTGATACTTGCGTAATACATCACCATCGATAATGTACCATCTTTTCTCAAGGATAAAAGTGTAGGAGCTATCTCCCTTTGTTGGTGGAATGCGAAACAATGCATCTTCTCAAAGGCCTCAAATGTCTCATCGATAAAATCTCCTCGTTTCTCTACTTGGAGCATTTTGCACAAAATGGTGTAGGGAACAGCCACTTTGAAAGGTGTTATCAATTCGAATCTTTCACCCTTCTCAAAGACTCGGTTTTTGCTATAAAAAACATAATCATCAATGAACCAAAAATCCTTTGGACCATTATGAAAATGCAATCCCTTGATCTTCTGTAAGACCTTTTCTCTTGCCACGGATGATTCACTTCTGATCGTTTTGCTCAGATTATCTAGCAACCCCAACACCGAGTCAATGCCCTTGTCTATAGTCGTAAAGATGTTTCTTTCAGATCCGACCTCTCTATAAATAAATTCTACAGAAAAGAAAACTTCGATGGCCGGTATCTTCTCAATCACATCCTTTATCATTTCAATAAGAGAGGAATAGCCAACCTCGTCAGCAATAGTGTAGGAATCCGTTGAAAACACGCCAGCACCATTTGGATGATAAAGCGTCAGCCTCAATATCTTCTCCAGGTTAAATGGCTTTTCTTTCAGGACTTCATTTCTCTTCGCAACCAACCATGAGCAATCATCGTTCTTCAAATGTTGTTCTCTTAATGCTTCATATTCTCCGAAGTGATCCGTATGCGCCAACGACTTTTGCAGGACAAACGTAACATTTCGGAATTCCGACAAGAACGAATCCAAGCAAGCTATATTCTCAAAAAGATCCTGCTCTTTATTGAACCGTTCAAGGTTTTGCAAAGCTGCAAACAATTTCTGATATGCCGGCAACAACAAGTCTTCCATAACATACCCTTTCAATACAACGCCTTATCGTCCAAAGCAGAATGAAAGACTTCCTTATTGAGCCCATACTTCTGCAGCACGTCCACAACCAGTTCCTTGAACCACGATTCTGCCATGGGCGACACAAACACCGATTCTATCAATTCGTCCAAATCAACGGGGAGCAACATAAACTCTGGTGGCGTCGGGGATAAACCACCATCAGTAATAACCCTGACTCTCACCTCGTGTTCGTATTCAAACGACAGCCTTTTTCTCCACAAAGCCTCATTGGCGTTTGGCCACTCCTTGGAATAGTCAATATATGATATTCTACCAATCTCAGCAATGCGGCCTATAGCTTTCTTGAGCCGACCGACTGTCGTTTTGATGGCAACACCCTTCACATCCCCTCCAGAGGAATATAACTTCCACATCGCGACAGATTCATATGAACCTTCAAACCAACAATTCAAAAAAGAATTCTTCCTAATCATCTGGATGGCATAATGCTCATTTTGGATCAGCTGTTCGCTAACAGGCCTACCTTCAAGGCATTCAGTATAATAGTCCCTTAAAGCCTCGTCATATTTGTCAGAATCCTCAAGAGAGCATACCGCCCCCTCAAACTGATCTTCAAACTTGTCAGCCCGAGTCATATAAAGAGCTTTTTCCTTCAGCAAAGAAATGAACTTAGCCAAGTCTAGAAAGCGCCAGATCACAGAATCATCTTTAGGAATCTCGTAATCCGTATAGAATAACTCTCCGTCAATTGTTATGGTGTCCTTCATCTTTGGTATTTTCTATCTTAATGCATTACCCCGCTTTTATGGCTTCACCCCATCACTGTCTTCGTCCTTCTTCCCACATATGTCACAAAGAACCTTGGGGCATCCATCGGGAAGATGGCTATCAGGCGGGCATACTCGCCAAGGCGACGGAAGAAGGTGATGCTCTTCTCCACCAGCTTCGGGTATTTCGAGCGGTAGGAATTGTCCTTGTTGTGCCCGAACTGACGGAGCAGCGAGTACAGAGCCAAGCTCGCTTGTGCTTTGTCGAGTCGTGACGGAAGTCGACATCAGTCAAGTTCCCTGCCTCCATCACCACACGGGAGATCCGACGGGCCTTCCGCCGCAAGGACGGTTTAAGGTTCCACGTTTCAGGTTTCAAGTCAAGGTCTTCGTTATCGTTATCGTTAAAACACAGCCATCACATCCCCCTCCCCCAGCGGTTCCCACCGTCCGTCCTTGCACTCCAGCAGCACCGTGCCGCTCCCCAGCGAACGAAGCGAGTGCCGCTGCATCGCGGGCACGTTCAGCACATTGCCTCCAGGCATCATATCCACCATCTCCACCAGAGCACCCGAGTCATCATACAGATACTCCTCGAAATGCCCACGCACGCACACCACCGTCTCCGACGACGACCTGTGCCGGTGGATAGGCATCACCGTCCCCGGCTCGATGGCGTTCAGCATCCGCTGCGAGCCGTCTTCCAGCGTATTCCGCAAGTCGTAGTTCATCCGCAACCGGGGCGAAGCCTTCGCCACTGCGGTCAGGGAGTCCAATATCTTCTGGTCGATAATCATATCCGTATAATCTCTAAACTTTTAAGCTGTAAGCCCATAAGCCACTCTCACCCCAGCCTCGGCTGCCGCTCGAACACAGCTCCCAGCACCCATTCCGATAGTGCCCTAATCCAGGTCATATCCGTGAAGAGCTTGTACTTCCAGCGGGCACGCCAGTAGTTGCCGGCCAGCTGAAGCTTCGCCTTCAGCCCGTGGAGCGACTCGTGCACATCCAGCGGAGCCCACACGTCCGAGAGCATCCGGCGGTCCGCAGGTGTCAGGCCGTCAGCGGTCAGCTCCCCCACGAGGAAGCGGCCCAGCCGACTGTACGAATCATAAAACTTCCTGAAGCCATACTCGTCAATCAAGCCGTCAAACGCCTCCCAGTCTATCTCCTCACGGTGCCTGCGGCTGAACATCGTCCAGTCCAGCACGTGCCTCCACGTCAGTCCCTCGTGCAGGAAATGCGAATACGCGTGCTCAATCAGGAACAAGGCCGACGCCATCACCGGTGGCCGATACAGCCATGTCCCCTCGAAGCAGTCCTCGCCCGCATCTTCAGCAATCATCGCCTGCAGCCGTCTCTCCAATATGCGCAACGTCCTATTTCCCCTGAACGGCGTCATAAACCGGTGATTCTCCACCGCCAGCCCTGGCAGATGGAACGTGCTGTTTTTGTAGAAGCCCCTGTCAACCTTAAACCCAGCCTCTTCCACAATCCAGTTTCCCTTCTCCCATACTTCCTCAGAGACTTGAGTGGTTTCTGTGTCATCTGTGCTTTCTGTGTGATCCTTCAGGAAACAATCCATGTCCACGCTCCGCCGATGCTCCGGCCTCGGGTAGCACTCTGCTACCACGGCCCCTTTCAGCACATACGTCTGGATGCCGTGCTGATGAAGCAGCAGGCCCATCTTCGCCGCAGCGAGCTCCTGCACCGCATACTGCTGCTCCGACTGAATCAACTGGCCGATGCTCTGCAGGATTGCCTTCTTCTCCGGCCTCAGCTCCCGGGGCAGCTTCTCCACCCCGTCCAGCATCACCCCCAGCAGCCCCTGCTCATTCGCAATGCTCTCCAGCGCCTGCCAATCCTTGGCAGACAGTTGTGGGATCAGGTCAATGGAATAATCAGCGCAGCCTAGTCCAAGCCGCACCAACCGCAGGAATAATTCGTGAATATTCGTCGTCATTCGTGTTTTCAAACCTCATTCCGCACTTGATGCGGAATCTCTGTGATTTCTGTGCTATCTGTGTGACACAATAGCCCCATAAGTATTCTCCACCGTATAGTTCGCCTTCAGGAACTCATACCCCTTCTCGCCCATCGCCTTGCGGTCTGCCGCAATCATCCTGTCGAGGATGGCAGTGAAGGCCTCCACCGAGTTGCTCTCGCACCAGTAGCCGAAGCCGTTCTCCTCCGCTATCCGTCCCATATCCGTGTTCGGGTCCGTGGCGCACAGCACCGGCATCCCATTCTCCAGATACGACAGCAGGCGCGATGGGAAGTTCGGTATCGTGAACCGATGGTCAAGGAATATCAGTCCCACATCGCACGACCGTACCAGCATGTCATAATCCTCCTTAGGCAGTCCCTTCATCACTGTAACGTTAGTGTGATTCATGCCATTCGTTTTCACATCATACCACTCCTGCAGTTTTGGCAGTTCTGTACCTGTTCCCACCACAACGAAGTGACAATCTGTTCTACCTTTCACCGCATCCAGACAGTTAATCAAATACGGTATTCCTTGGGGCTTACCAAGATTGCCGCCATAGATAAAAATAGGTTTATCCTTTGGTAGCCCATATTTTCTCCGTATATAGTCGCTCTCCACCAGTTTCTTGTTGCGCGCGTCAACATCTTTCAACATACTTTCGTCAATCAATTCGATTGAGTTTGGAGCTACCTCCACTCTCTCCCGTGCAATCTCCGGGTTATGCCGCAACAAGTACTCCACATTCGCCGGACTCATACACCCGATATGGTCGCTCATTGCATACAATTTCTTCTCCTTCCTGCGGAAGAACCTATACAGAAGACCTTTCACGCCTGAAGTACTCATCATCCCCAGGTCCACCGCATTTTGTGGAAAAATATCTTTTAGCAGCAAATACGTCATCGCTTGCGGGTTCTGCCGCTTCAGATAGGCAATCACCTTCGGGAACGTGATGGGCGGCGTTGAATACAGCACCAGGTCAAACTTTACGTCTGAAAAAAACTTCTTGATAGCAGATGTAAACTGATCCTCCACCAGCACCTGCCCCAGCCCCTTCTCGATAGCATTCGTCTTCTGCAGGTTCAGCGTCTGCACGCCAAGAATATGTACCCCTCCCCTACCGTTAATGTCAAGGTTATCGTTATCGTTAACGTTAAGGTTATCGTTAACGTCAACCAACTTTGTTGGTTCCCCCAACCTCCGCTCACGTGGAGTCACGATATACACCGTATGCCCCTCATCGCGGAACTTCCGCATCAGGTCTTGATAAATTCCCCTGGACTCAATGCCAGTGATACGTACCATCGTAAGAAATATAATGTTCATCTTGCTGTATTATACTTTATGGCCGGAAAGAATCCGCTTCCCCTCGGCCAACCTTAATATCCGTTCCAAAGACTGTCGTGCAAGCACCTTGTCTGCATGAGGCAACTGCGTGTTGACCTTCACCCCGGGGATATAAGCATCGCCCGTAAATATCAAGTCGCCCACCACCATCGTCAGGCAGCCGGGATTATGCCCTGGCGTCTCGTAGAACACCATCTGCGGCTCATCCTCAAACAGCCGCACCTCGTCACCCTCATGCACCACGACCACGTTGTCACCTTCATACCGCATCGGGCTCTCGTGATAGCGTGACATATTCAGCTTGTCCGAGGCCAGCGACTCCTTGCCGTATTCGGTAGCATAGACCTTGCAGCCCGGAAAATACTCTACCAAAGAAGGCAACCCGTAGATGTGATCGAAATGCCCGTGGGTGATCATCACGCCGGCAACGGTCAGCCCCTTCTCCTTCAAGAAAGCAAGCACCGGCTCCACGTCACCTATGTCCACTAGCCATGCCGACCCACGCCCCTCCTTATAGAGGATGTACGTCTTCGACGTGAAGATGCTGTTGACAATCTCTTTAATCCGAAGCATTATTGCTCCAAGCTCTTCTGAATCCTTCCAATCAGACCCGTCAGCACCTGACCGGGGCCGCACTCCACAAACTCCGTCATCCCGTCGGCAATCATATTCTTCACGCTCTGCGTCCAGCGCACGGGCGAAGTCAGCTGCTTCAGCAGATTCTCCTTGATTTCCACGGGGTCAGTGTGCGGCTTTGCATCTACATTCTGATACACAGAACAAATCGGAGCGGCCACGGGCGACTTCTCAATGGCCGCAGCCAGTTCCACCCGCGCCATCTCCATCAGCGGCGAATGGAAAGCACCACCCACGGCCAACGGCAACGCTCTTTTTGCACCGGCCTCTTTCAGCTTTGCACAGGCCTCCTTCACAGCATCCACATTGCCCGAAATCACCACCTGCCCAGGGCTGTTATAGTTTGCAGGTACCACGACGCATCCCTCTTTGCTCACCTCTGCGCACACCTTCTCAATCGTCTCGTCGGGCATCCCGATGATAGCTGCCATCGTCGAAGGTGCCGCCTCACAAGCCTTCTGCATGGCCATGGCACGGGCATAGACCAAACGAAGGCCATCCTCGAAAGTCAGCGCACCAGCTGCAACCAAAGCGGAAAACTCGCCAAGGGAGTGACCGGCCACCATATCGGGACGGAAATCTTCCATGCAGAGTGCCGAGATAACTGAATGCAGGAACACAGCAGGCTGAGTCACCTTAGTTTGCTTTAGGTCCTCATCCGTGCCGTTGAACATGATGTCTGTGATGCGATAGCCCAGGATCTCGTTTGCCTTGTCAAACAGTTCCTTCGCTTTCGCGTTACTCTCATATAGGTCTTTGCCCATTCCAACGAACTGGGCTCCCTGACCGGGGAATACGTATGCTTTTGCCATTATCTAAAAATGTAATATATGCTTAGTCCTAACTGCCAAAACCTATCCACTAAAGATGGTTTATAGCCAGATTGTTTCATCAGTTTCACGACATCTTCGTAATAGGCTTTTCTCTTTCTATTTGCCAAGGCATAACCTATAGCGAAATGATACCGCTTATGGAAATAATCCCAATCGAAGATGTCTTTATACTGTTCCTCTTTATTTAGGAAGTGCAGTGACAGCATCGTTCTGCGACATTTTTCACAGCGTCCGCAATTCAACACTTCAACATTGCTCCGGTTGTCGTTATAATTGTTTTTTAGAATCTCTCGCCAGCAGACATAGAGTCTGTTATACGTTTCAGGAAAGTCGGCAATATACTTCGTCTTATCTACTCTGGAAAATGCGGCCTGACCAATTAACAAATCAGTATTTTCTGTTGAAAAGTAAGGCACCAGTGCGGATTCGAAATACGCTGCATCGTGCTTTATTTTAAGGTGACTGACATCAACCGTTGATGCGTAATAATATCGTCTAAACAGTTTCTGAAGAGCAAGTACTGTAGCAGAATTACGTGACTGGTTGCAGTGGTCAAAATTCCACCCTTCATATAATTTCCCTATATTTGAACTAATCCTTACAAGCGGCAGCTGCTTATACGCTGCATACTCTTGTATCATGGGTAAATCATGCTCGTAGCTGACAGTCGCTTTCTCCGTATCGTTTCCCAAAGCTCCAACATTGAAATATGTCAAGTGTGTCAGACGGAAGTTTGTTGGCGTATCTGGTTGCAAGTGATATAGAATAGACCCAAAGCTATCTACACCCAGTGAACAACCGGTACCGACAGCAAATGGCTTTTCCGTTTCAGCCATTAGTACGCTGTTGTCTAGCTGATTGCATGTAAGTTTGATTTGTTTATGACCGAATCCTGCCGAGAGCAGAGGTATCACTTGGTTGACAAGATTGAAGTACAAACGCTCGCTAATAGGTGCCTTCACCTCAATGTCATGCCCTTCTTTCATTGCATATTGAAGAACACCAAGCAAAAAGGCATCTGCACGCTCAAACGTCAAATACTTGCCCCATTCTACAGGCGTTGAATAATATAAAACCTCTTCACGATTATCTATCAGAATCGTGGATTCAACACGAGTTTCAATTTCTCCGCCTTTCAATAGGGGGGGGGGGGTAATTATCAGCATATCAATAAGTTAATCGTTTATCAAATATTCATTCTCCACTCTTACACTTTCAGCCCCACCTCTCAACCGATTCACCAGCGCTTCATTGTCTATCGCCAGACAGTCGCGTTCTATGGCGTTCTTGCTCTCGTTCCACAGGTCATACACTGGCTTAATTCTTGAGATGCCGTCTTCGCCAACAACGTTCTTTATCAGATTGAAGCCAGCCTTCACAAGTTTCTTTGAGGCAACGTCGAACCACGTATGCAGCACGACACCATAGTCTGCCAGCACATTGGGCAGGTAGTATCCTACACCGGGCGTAAAGCTGAGGTTTCCGAGACTCCAGGCCGTAAACACACCGTTGACGTTTTCTGTACGAAGGGGCACATGCGGATGACCGGCCACTATCAGACTTGGCTGCAACTGGCTCATCCAGTCCACCGTCCATTTCGACCAGGCACCGGGGGCAGGATTATACTGCCCGCCTATATGGGGCAGCACGAACACAATGTCCGCTTCTTCCCTGGCCCTGATGATTTTCTCCTTGATGCGCTCAGTATAAGCGACATTGGCTGAATTGGTGATGGCAGCCACACTCACATTGTCGGGTATCATACTGGTGATAATGGGTGCGTCGCTCACACGGCTGGCCACTTTCGAAAGCTTGTTTTGCCGCTTGAGCAAATCCACCCGCCAAGTCTCATCCGCTGGCAGTATCTGGCCGTTATGCTCAGAGTTGGTTCCAAAGGTACAGCAGACGACGGCCACCTTGATGCCCGCTATCTCCTTGACGAACAAACCGTCGCTATCCTCGCGGGTGCGATAAGTGCCACTATGCTCCAGCCCAACTCTATCCAGCACATCCAATGTCTGCTCCATTCCTTCCACACCTCTGTCTAAGCAGTGGTTGTTGGCTGTCTGCACGAAATGGATGCCCGCTTTCTTGATGGCCTCTGCAAAACTGGCAGGCGTATTAAAGCAGATCTGCTCCTCGCTGAGTCCAGCCTCACTCAAAGGCGTTTCAAGGTTCGCTATCACATAGTCGCTTTCAGCAAACAGGGGCTTCAGAGCGGCCAAAGTCTCGTCGTAATCATACCGGCCATACTTACGCATCACGGCTTCGTTCTGTGCCTGCAGGCACATCAGGTCACCGCCAAAGCTGATTTTCAACAGTCCGTCCGTCATATGCTGTAAGCCTTTCCTACTTCAAAGTTATACTCGTACTGCTTGGGACCATTCTCAAAAGAGCGCTTATAGACGGTCACTGCCTCAATGTGGTGCTTTGAAATCCTTTCCAACAGCTCATCGGTATATTCTCCGAACATCGGACCGTTGAAAATCTGCAAGAACTCACAATCAGGGTACTGATTCAACTCAATCAACACGGGTTCGCCCTCTTCGTCGACGGCGATGTCCCACCCTATCAAGTCCATATAAGGAATCGTTTTGTGCAGCCGCAGTGCGGTCTCCAGCACCTTGTCGTAATTGGGTATGCGAAGCCCTTCCAGTCCTTTCTCCACTTTCAGCGAGCCCCAGCCAAAACGACGGTAGTTGTGGATAGCATCTTCTACACTGCCATCATCGTTTATCTTACAGAAGCCGCCTCCTGTGCAGGCATTGTCCCTGTAGGCCCCTTTACCGCCAAACCGGACTGCGCCACCCAGCAGCATATACTCGCTCGTCCCAACTCTTCTGTAGGTGTACAGTCGGCAAGTGTTCAGCGAAGTGGGGTTCAGTTTACTCATCTCAGGATGCTGCGTCACCACTTCCTGAATGATATAGTTGGATTCATAATCATTCAAGATGCTGACAATCTGTATTTCACCCCCCCCTATGACCATTTTCACATCTCGGCCTCTACCTGATTCGATAGCAGGTTTGACGATAAACTTTTCCTTTTTGGATAGGGTTTCCACAGCCTCATCAAACGTCACCTCCTGCATCTCAGCTGTATAGAACCGCCCGCTCATATTGTAGAAGATGGTCTTGGGCTGGCGCACATCAGGGAAATGGCGGAAGTACATATTCTTGTCAACATAAGCCATCGACAGGTTCATATTGACAAGGTATGGGCTTATGTAATAGAAATAGAGACTGGCAGGAATGTACTTGTCAGACACTATGCCATTGCAACGCTTGTATATCTCAGGGAATGCGCTCGACACCTTGAAGCCATACTGCTTGAAGTAGTCAAGCGGCTTGTAAGGCAACTCCGAAGCATCATATCCTTCCGGCAGGAGCTGCTCCTCCATACGGATATTCTCCATCGTGATCTCCAGACCACGAAATTTCTTTGCAGGATTCTGTTCCATCATTCTGCCTCCTTAAAGAAGTCCTCCGGACTGTTGATGATTCCTTCTTCAAACACCTCGTCGGTCTCGATAATCGGAAGGATATCCTTTACGTTCACCTTGGCTGAACAAACGCCCCACGACAAGCCAACGCCAAAACCGCACATCAGGAAATTCAGTTCCTTGTCTTCGTTGCTCTCGCCATAGGCATCACACATCACCATCGGGATGGCCGGTGCCGAGGGATTACCAAAGCGGTCAAGGCAAAGCGGCATCTTCTCCGGTGCCACTTTCAGCTTCTTGCACAGCATCTGGCTGATAAACTTGTTGGCCTGATGGAAGGCCAGACAGTCATAGTCGTCCACCGTCGTTTCCGTCTTGGCAAAGAACTCCTTCACCGTGCGGGGAACCGCCGATATGGTAAAGGCAAACACGTCTTCGCCTTGCATCGTGGTGTTGTAAAGTGTGCGGGTATTTCCGTCGGGCCACACCATATCCTCGGTTGAGGCATTCAGATTGCGGAAACCGCCTGCAGGGGCAATGATGGCTTTGTAGCCCGTACCGTCCGTTTTCAGGATTCCTGCTATCGTGCTGTCCTCTTCTGTCTTTTCGAGAAGTATGGCTCCACCTCCGTCACCGAACAGCATGGCTACCGACTTGTCCTTGGGATTGGTCATCTTGGTCAGCGATTCGCCACAAAGCAGCAGGGCCTTGCTGATGTCGGAATTCTGCATCATCGAGCAAACCACATTCAGGCCATACACAAATGCAGAACATCCCAGACTCACATCAAAGGCCACACAGTCCTTGCCCAGCCCAAGCCGCTTGTGCAGCACACAAGCCGTGGCCGGACGGCGATAGTCCGTGCTGTGGGCGATGAATACCAAAGCCCCAATCTCCTCACGGTTCACCTCCTTGGTCTTGATGATGTTCTCTGCCGCAGCAAAGCACAGGTCAGAGGCGGTCTGATGCTCCTTGGTCTTGCGAAACTGCTTCACGCCCGTTGATTCCTGAAACTTGTGCACTGCCTCTTCTCCGAAACGCTCGTAGAAATCTTCTCCTGTCACTACCTGCGTCGGCACTGCACTGGCCACACAGGAAATCTTGATGTTCTGAAATTTGAAATATGCCATTGTTGAAGTTTTTATTTTAGGGTTAAACCACCATCGATGACCAGCGAATGCCCGGTCACCCAAGCAGCTGCGTCACTGAGCAGATAGATCATGGCGTAGGCCACCTCCTCCGGCTCACCGAAACGGTGCAGAGGATAGTTCTCCATATCTTTCTGCAATTGTTCCTCACTGTATTTTCCACTGTGCACCATCGGGGTATTGATCATCCCCGGGTGGACGGCATTACAACGAATACCCTTCACAGCCAAATCCAATGCCGCATTGCGCATGAATCCGGTGATGGCCGTCTTAGAGGCCGAATACATCTCGTGGGCCACCGTCACGGTATTGTTGCCAGAAATGGACGAGGTGAAGACGATAGAACCGCCCTTGGCCACTTTCTTTTTCTTGATGAGCTGCCTTGTCAGCAATATGGGGGCGATGGTGTTCACATCCAGCACCTGCTGTATCTTCTCGCGGTCAATGAAGGCAATCGGCACGTTGATGGAAATACCCGCATTGCAGATTACACCATCCAGCACGGGCAGTTGTTCCACCAGCGACTGGATGTCATCGTCTTTCTGCATATCAGCCATAATCCATTCCGGCTGTTCTTCTGCATTCGCCAGCTGGCTGTGCGTTTCTCGCAGACGTTCTTCATTACGTGCCGTAATAATCACTTTGGCACCAGCCTTGGAACACTCGATGGCTGCTGCACGACCTATGCCCGACGATGCGCCGGTCACCAGGATTGTCTTGCCCTCCAGGGTAAATGGGTTGTAATTTGTCATACTGTTCTTATCTTGCCGTGTAGCCTCCGTCCACTACGATGTTCTGTCCCGTAATCCAGCGGGCACCGTCCGAGAGGAGGAACATGGCGGTATTTGCTATGTCGCTGGGATTGCCAAGGCCAAGGGGGAATCCGGCCTTGCGCTCGGCCTGCTGTTCCTCGGTCAGCGACTCCATCATATTCTGCATCAGCGGTGTCAGGATGGTTCCCGGCGAAATGCAGTTGATGGTCATTCCTTTGGATGCCATCTCCAAGGCCAGTGTCTTCACGACCGACACGATAGCACCTTTCGAAGCTGCGTATGCAGCCACACCGGGACGGCCCACGACCGCAGTAATAGAGGCAATCAGCACATATTTGGCATTCTCAGCCCTATTGTTTTTCTTTGTCAAATACTTCAGCAGGTTCATCGCACCGACCACATTCACGGAATAGATGCGGTCATAATCTGCTGCCGACAGTTTGTTGTAGGGAAGGGTCTTCTCGATGCCTGCACAATGCAGCATACCGCTTAACAGACCGTTTTCTGCCACGGCCTGCTTCACGATGTCTTCCAGCGATTCGGCATCCGTCAAGTCACAACGGTAGCAGCCGCACTTCACATCGGGATTACACAATCCCTTCGTGACGGCAAGCTGCTCCTCGTTGATGTCCAGAAGCACCAGGTTTGCTCCAGCATTGGAGAAGTCAATAGCACACTGACGTCCAATGCCGGAGGCTCCACCTGTGATGACGATGGTCTTCCCCTCAATGCTTAGAGGATTCTTTACCATAATTACATCTTGCTCTTAACAATTTCATACAGTTCTGCGGGGGTATTTGCTTTGCGCATATCCTCACCGCGAAGGGTCACATCGAATTCTTCGTCAATCATGGCGATGACACTCAGTCCGATCAGCGAGGACCACTCGTCCAGGTCACGGAAATTCTTGTCGGCGGTGATTTCGGAAGCATCCGTCTCGTCAAACTGCTCTGCAAAGAGCTCTACAAACTCGTCTAAAGTCTTCATAACTAATTTAATTGTTTAAAAATGAATAAATATTAAAACTCTGTCTTTTTAGCGGGATTTCCCATATAGAGTTGCCCATTTCTGGGTTTTGTCATCAGTACACTGCCGGCACTCAGCTTTATCTCATCGCCAATCTTCACTTGTTGAAGCACGATGGAAGCGACACCGAAGAAGTTGCAGTCGCCTATCTTCACCTCACCCGATACACGCACGGCTGGCATGAAGGAGTTGTACGACCCAATCTTCGCATCGTGGCCAACTATTACAGCACCATTGAACACATTAAAGTCTCCTACCGACACATCACAGCTCACACGACAGTCTGCCGTGATGATATTTCCGCGACCTATCGAGAATGTTGCCTTGTCCAACATTTGGAAGTTGGGGTGAATGATGTTGGGGAACGTCACTCTCGGGTTGGTAATCTTGTCAACCAACGCCCGAACCGTCTTGGGGTTGCCGATAGATATAACAACCGCCACGTCTTTGTCCCACGCATTGAGTTCATCTATACCACCCAGTATCTCTCCAAAAGGAGAAACCGGCATTCCCTTCTCTTTCCCATCATCAAAATATCCGATGATGTTCCACTCTGGCAGGGTGTTCCTTATCAAACAGGCAATCTCCCTGCCGAACCCTCCTGCTCCATAAATTGCTATATCTTTCATGTTTTATAAGTTTACCGTTTAATGTTTACCGTTTAATGTTGTTCGCTCGGTTTATTGTTTTCCGTTTTCTTTTCTAATGAGGAACGTAGACCATTCATCATTCTTGCAACTATATCAATCTGAGGCTTCAATTCACTAAGATTGCTTGCCTCTATATACCTCAAGTCTGCCGCTATTATCAATTGGTTATAGGCTTCCATCAACGACCCATAGGCAATCTCATAGAAATGCAGTTGCTCTTTTATCGAGATACGACCACTGCCTTCTGCGAGGTTTGAAGGGACCGAAACAATCGCCCTACGTATCTGGTCGCATAATGCGTAATTCTCAAACTTTGGGAAACCGTCAAGCAAGTGATATACTTCGACCACTAACTTACGTGCTTCTTGCCATGCCTTCATATTCTCAAATGCGTACGCCATACTATAAACTGTAAACCGTAAACTAATTATGTCCATTGAACGCCTCCATCGTCGCGGCCGTAGCGGAGTTGATGTCCTTCCGCATCAGCACGTTCTTGATGGTGATGAAAATCACTTTGATGTCCGTCCACAGGGTGCAGTGGTCCACATACCACACGTCCAGCTTGAACTTCTCCGTCCAGCTGATGGCGTTGCGGCCGTGGCACTGTGCCCAGCCGCTGATGCCAGGCCTCACCTCGTGGCGACGCATCTGTTCGGGCGAGTACAATGGCAGGTACTTCGGCAACAGCGGACGAGGCCCTATCAGCGCCATATCGCCCTTCAGAACATTGATAAGTTGCGGCAACTCGTCGATCGACGTCGAGCGCACAAACCGTCCCACCTTCGTCAGTCGCTGTGCATCCGGCAGCAACTTCCCCTCCGCATCCCGCTCGTCCGTCATCGTCTTGAACTTGATGACCTTGAAGATCTTCGCATCCTTCCCAGGACGTTCTTGTAGGAAGAATGCACCTGCTCCTTTGTTGGCAAAATGCAGCCAGATAGCGATGATAATCATTAGCCATCCTATCAGCAGCAACGCCACCAGTGCGATGCAAAAATCAAATAGTCTTTTGAAGAAATGTTTGTACATATAATTGAACCTAATCTATACTATCTTTCTACTTCAAGTGTTCTAACCTCAACTGAATTGATTTTAGAGAAACGCGGTGACACATGTAATGTCACTTCAGTTTTGATATTCACACTGACTAGAACCAACATATAGTGTTTATTCCAGTCGTTATCTACAATAGTGGGAAGATTATCCTCGTCGAAGAGATAATAATCAGCCTTATACATGTATGCATCACCCGATGCCGTTGATGTTACGTCACACTGCACAAGTATAGTCTGGTCTGTTAGCTTCCTGACAGAAGATACGCTGATTTCTTTCACAGAAATATCTTTTATATCTGGATTTTCGAACTCCTGCGGGAAAAGCGACACATCATCACCGTCAGGATAATACCCATTATTAAAATCCTCATTCACTACATATTCGTCATACAAAACTTTCTCTATTTCTTCTTTCACATTAATGCGATTATACTTATAATCTTTTTGCAGTCTCTCTTGTATGACTTTTAAATCCTCAAATTCTTGGTCAATCTTTTCTTTGAAAAACGAATCAACATTCGACACCAATTCTACCACCTCCGACGTAAAACCTAAAGCCTCGAGTTCTTCTATAAGATCAGAATGAAGTTTTCCACTATCGCCAAAATCTTTGGTATTCTCACTAAGGAATAACACTTGACATTCGTCAAACAGCTTTTTTGACGGTATAAGATGTTCTTTCACCGACTCCCAAATCAGAGCATCCCTATATCCTTTCGAGTCGTTCCGGAATGGTTTTCTATGGTTCAAATCTTTGAATACAATCTCCTTATGTGCGACTTTTGGATAAGGCATTATAGTTATCCCCAAATCTTGAATCCTTTGAATGAATGCTGCCATAAACTCATTACATTCATCTTCAACAAACAGCGGCGTATCATAAGGAGCCTTATTCTTGGTGTCAGTCAACTTTCTTATTTGGGAGAGGCTTTTGATATAAGTATTGTGCACCGTCTCAATCTCACAACGATACTGATTAATAATTTCGTCTATCACCACTTCTGGAATCATCAGCTCATAACCCAACTTCTTGGATGCCTCAAAGAGTTTCAAGATACGCTGACCTGTCATCTTATAATCTTGATGAATAATATTTGTGTCAAGAATGATTTTCATTATTGGTACAATTCTTCCATTTGTAGGTCAAAATCATCTATTAATCCTCTTTCAGCACTAAATCAGCTATTGATGATCTAACCTTTACTTCTCATTATCTCGAAGCAACAACGGTTCAAACCGTTCGAAATAGGATTCCGGCATTTTAAGCATCTGCTCATGCTGCTTTATCTCTTCTTCCGTGAAACGCATCTTAATGAATTTTGCAGGAACACCGCCAACAATGGTATAGGGGTCGACATCTTTAGTTACGACAGATCCGGCAGCGACGATGGCCCCATTGCCGATTCTGACTCCCGTCATGATAATGGTATGCGTCCCTATCCAAACATCATCACCGATGTAGGTTGGTTCCAGCTTGTCACGACCAGAGAATACCGTTGGCAATCCTGGCTTCCGATAATTATGGTCGCCTCCTACGATTGTCACCTTACCAGCTAACATCGTCAATTTACCAATATGGACTTTGGGATATATGGATGATCCCGGTCCAATGAAGGAATAAGCACCCGCCTCAATGTCTCTACTAATTGACGACCCAGCTGCAACCATAAACTTTTTACTGACGTTCTTCAGATGATAACGTCTTTGGTTATAAAGCCATTTTAATCGTCTGGCAATCAGGATTATCCTACTTTTACCCCCCCCCCTAATTCATTATCACTCAGCGACATAGCATGATAGTTACGAACATTGTCCGTACCATCATTAGCTAATTCATGACCATATTCAACGACTGTATCAATATAATCTTTTGCTACTGCCACATCAGTCAATTTCAGTGATGTTGCAATAGCCGCATCTGAAATCCTTTTGCGTTCGTCATCACTTAACGCCTGTATCTGTCGAATGATATTTGCTAGTTCCTCAGCATTCCCAGCCTCACAAAGGTATCCGTTAACACCATGCTCAATCACTCCTTCCATTCCTTCTCCCTTTGATGCTATGACAATACACCCTCGCGACATTGCTTCAATATACACCAGCCCAAACACTTCTCCACGGCTGATGAGGATGAACACGTCCGACTTATCAAGAATGGGAATAATCTCCTGACGAGGGATCCTTCCAGTCAGCCGAATCTTATCCGTTGCATCCAGTTCCTTGACCTTTGCTTCAAGGCTTTCCCTCATTGCGCCTTCGCCCACGAGAGTAAGCATATAATCGTCCTTACCATAAACTGAGGCCACTGCCTCAATGGTCTTGTCCGGGTATTTCCTGTCCATCAAGATACCCACCTGGACAAATCGGTTATGGAACGCTCCGTCGCGAGGCGTAACATCGTGGGTATAGTATTCCGGAATGCCGGAGAAGCAACGGAACGAGTAGCGAGGCTGCCCACACACCTTCTCAAAGCTTTCTTTGATTCCCAGCGACCGATAGCCCCAGATGTCAACATCAGCAACCAGCCGTTCCCAATTCTTGAATGTCTTCAGTTTGGGAATATCGCCATGCAACACCATAGTTGTCACTGCTCCCGTCTCCTGCTTTAATTCAGACATCAACATCAACTGCGGATTCACCCAGTGCGAGATAATATGATCAGGTGTGAAGTCCTCCTTCTTGATGTATTCCTTCGCCATCTGACAGGCTTTTTTCAGCACACCGTCCGAATAGTGGCCGATAGGCTTCATCTTCTTCATCGGAATACGGAGCACCTTCACCCCCTCGTGCTCATACTCTATCGACTTGTCGAGCCGCTTCTCTGGCAGAGCAATTCCTTTCTTGTTCTGAATTATTCGCCTCAACCAACCTGGAGCTTTGTAATAAATAGCTGGGAAATAGGTGCAACAGTGAATCACTCGCACGTCATATCCCATCCGAACCCATTCCTTGGTAAAGTAATGGACAACAGGGGTAAAGCCCTTCGGCACGTCGGGGCCAGGATATACAGAGGTTAATACTAATATCTTCATGCTTTCAAAATTAACGTCCAAAACTTTTCATCACTTTATAAATTCGAACATAATGCTTTGGAAAGATAGAGAACAAAATCGACTCCAGTTTATACTTAAGCTGAGGGGCAGATCTTAAGACCCTATTTAACACTTCCCTCTTTGAATAATACACATCATTGAGCTTCTTTTGTTCATTTTTGCTATTCTGTGATATCACAAAGAAAGCATTGTTAATATCTTGAGCCGTATATCCGTCTATTGCGTTCCCGATAGATGTGCCGGCCTCTCCTTTATCCACAACGAAGCGAGAAAGGCTTTCTGCCACAGTAAGATAGTCAAATGCCCGTTTAGCTCTAGGAACCTGTGTAATGCTATCCGGATCTCTATATACGGTGTACAGAACTTCCGGAATCACTTTTATTGATTTGGCCGCATATAACATGCGAGGCGTAAACTCTGCATCTTCGTGATACACACCGGGCATAAATCGCAGGTTGTTATCCAACAAAAATGATTTACGATAGATATAGAACACCCCACATTGTTGCCAGCGACCACAAACCAGAATTTCCTTTCCCGTCTTAACATCAACAGGAATCGCATTTCTCACAATATCAACACCCTCTGTTTTCGCGTAGATAGGAATCACATCGGGTTGAGACGCTATTGCCTCGCATATGAGCTTTACTGACTGTGATGATATTATATCATCTGCATCTACAAACCAAACATACTCTCCCTGTGCTGCATCAACACCATTGTTGCGTGCCATTGAGAGGCCTTGGTTCTTTTGAGACAAGACCCTTACTAGTTTATTCTCACGAGCAATTTCTTCAATGATAGCTGATGAACCATCTGTCGAACCATCATTCACAACAAGGATTTCGTAGTCTCCGTCAGAAGTCCCTTCCTGAGCAAGTAAAGCATCAAATGCTCGACGCAGGTATTGCTCTTTGTTGTATACTGTTAGAACTATTGAAAGTTTCATTTAGAGATAATTTTAAACGGTTGCTGCATATACCGAATAAAGCAAAGTATAAAAAACACCAAATCCAGTTGTCCAATAAACAATATTATACAAATTAGGAACTCGATTTGTTTTCTTCACTTGGGAGAGAAAAACTGCCGCAGGAATCATTGCGAAGCTTAAAGTTCGATAGTATAAAGTATAAGTATTAAAACCCAAATCGAACATAAAAGCGAACGCAATTAAAAAGACCAAAAAGGAATAAGATGAAACTATTCTTGCTGGTCGGCTAAACTCTAACATAAACCCTTTTGACACATAATAAATATATGTCAATGCGACAATGAATAATGGAGCTCGTGTGAAAAACACCGACAAATATGGGCCCAGCCCCATACTTAAACCGCCATGTGACTCGCCGGACAAATATGTGTCACGTTGTCTACCTGAAATATAATCATCATAAGACAAATCCAAGTTCACCTAAAATCCGCAACTATCATCCAATACACGATTAAGGGTAGATTTATGAGTCGTTAGTAGCAGCTTTCAGTAAAAAGCAACAGCACAACATCAA
>Ga0310695_10005242_pt1 | contig 22846 bp, 15 predicted proteins | sample RumenRJG_04DNA_FD_203882 | JGI IMG/M metagenome (GOLD analysis project Ga0310695, IMG submission 203882) | Bovine rumen microbial communities from Lethbridge, Alberta, Canada - RJG_04 (v2) (version 2) | ecosystem: Host-associated > Mammals > Digestive system > Stomach > Rumen | place: Canada...
CGGGGTGAGTTCTTTGGATTATCGTTGCCCGACGGCGAAGATAAGCGGCGCCTCGAGATAAAAAACAAAAAACTCCGTTTTTGTTTTGTTCTCCGCTCGGCTTGCACTATCTTTGCAGATTAGTATTGATCAAAATGAAGCAAACCAAAGAACAAATACAGAAGACCCGCGCCCAACAGGACGCCGATATCACACAATGTCTCAAAGTGTTGAGTGACGGCGGACTGATTCTCTACCCCACCGACACCGTGTGGGGCATCGGCTGTGACGCGACCAATACCGAGGCTGTGAACCGCGTGTACCGCCTCAAGCAGCGCGACGACAGCAAGGCGCTCATTGTGCTCATCGACAGTGCCGAGCACCTGGACCACTATGTGGTGGACGTGCCTCCCATCGCACGCGAATTGATTGATGTGGCCGTCAAGCCGTTGACCATCATCTATGAAGGCGCCTACAATCTGGCCCCGAACCTGCTGGGTCCCGAGGACAGCGTGGGCATACGCATCCCCCACGACGAGTTCTGCCACCGCCTGTGTGAGCGGTTCGGCAAGCCCATCGTGTCGACTTCGGCCAACGTGAGCGGCCAGCCGACAGCCAAGACCTTCGCCGCCATCGAGCCTACTATTGTCGAGGGCGTGGACTATGCTGTAGAGTCCCGTCGCAGCGACACGACGCCCCATGAGCCGTCCAACATCATCCTGCTGAGCCGAGACGGCACGTTCAAAATCATCAGATAACGACGCATCATCATGAAAATCAGGCTCGACATCAACAACAAGGCCCATCTCCAGCGTATCAAGTATGTGGTGGGCGACTACGTGATGTCTAATCTCGCCTGGTTCACCTATAACATCGTGCGTTACTTCATGGGCAACGTGGCCGGCTACGGCAACCTGGGCACCTATCTGTCGAGCAACATGGTTGTGCTTGGCCAGATATTCTTCCCGCTGCTCATGATGGTGACCTACGTCTTCAGCGGCTACTACAACAACGTGTGCCGCAAGTCGCGCGTCCAGGAACTGCTCACCACCATCGCCAGTTCGGGCATCAACACGCTGATGATCTTCTTCCTGGCGCTCATCAACGACGTCATCGGCCTGCGCGGCCACGACTACGAGATGATTTTCATCCTGTGGGCTCTGCTGTTCGGATTCGTCTATCTGGTGCGCTTCTTCATCACCAACAGCGCCTCGCGACAGATCAAATCGCGCCGCTGGACCTTCCCCACACTGATTGTCGGCAGCGGCTCGGCCGCTGTGGCATTTGCCAAGAAACTCGACAGCATGCGCAAGTCTACCGGCCACGAGATCAAGGGATTTGTCAACATTCCCGGCGAGAATCCCGTCAAGGGCAACCCGCTGCCCCACTACGAGTTGGACGAACTCAAGGAGGTATGTGAGCGGGAAGGCATCTGGGAACTCATCGTGGTACCCAGCCGCGATGACCTGCACCAGAACATGAACGCCATCAACAAGTTGTTCGCCCTGGGACTTCCCATCATGATTTCTCCCGAACGCTTCAACATGATGCAGACCCAAGTGCGCATCTCGGACATCTATGGCGAGCCGCTGGTGAACATCTCGCGCAGCAGCATGAGCGACAGCGGCAAGAACATCAAGCGCGCCATCGACATCGTGGTGTCGGTGCTCGCACTGATCATGCTCACGCCCGTCTATGCCATCGTGGCCTGCATCATCAAGTCGACCAGCCCCGGCCCCATCTTCTACCTGCAGGAGCGCATCGGACTCCACAACAAGCCGTTCAGTATCATTAAGTTCCGCTCGATGGTCAAAGATGCCGAGAGTGCCGGCAAGCCCCAACTCTCGTCGGACGACGACCCGCGCATCACTCCCTTCGGCCGCTTCATGCGCAAGTACCGCATCGACGAACTGCCCCAGTTCTGGAACGTGCTCAAGGGCGACATGTCCATCGTGGGGCCGCGTCCCGAGCGCAAGTACTACATCGACCAGATTATCCAACGGGTGCCCGCCTACGCGCTGCTGCACCAGGTGCGCCCCGGCATCACCTCGATGGGCATGGTCAAGTATGGCTACGCCAAGAATGTCGACGAGATGGTCGAGCGCGTGAAATATGACCTGATGTACCTGGACAACATGTCGTTGCTCAACGACTTGAAGATACTCATTTACACCATTAAAATCGTCTTTACCGGACGCGGCATGTGATGGCACACGACAAAGCACCACAACGCAACGCCAGAACTACCGCCAGCGCCACTCCCCACAAGAGAGTCAACTGGTGGACCAGCCTGCTGTTGTGGCGCGAGAAGCACATCCCCGAGAAGACCTTCGTCGTGCTGCTGGCACTTATCGTGGGCATCACAGCGGGACTTGCGGCCGTGCTGCTCAAGACCCTCATCGGCCTCATTGCCGGCTGGCTGACGAGCCGTTTCAGCACCGAGGGCGGAAACCTGCTGTATCTGGTCTTCCCCGCTATCGGTATCCTGCTGGCGAGCCTGTATGTCTATTACATCGCACGTGAGCCCATCTCCCATGGTGTCACCCGCGTGCTGTATGCGCTGGCGCTGAAGAAAAGCCGGCTGAAAATCCATAACATGTACTCCTCGCTGCTGGCCTCGTCGGTGACCATCGGGTTCGGCGGTTCGGTCGGTGCCGAGGGTCCTATCGTGTTCACCGGAGCCGCCATCGGCAGCAATCTGGGCCAGGCCTTCAGGCTGCGGCCTCAGGTGTTGGCCATGCTCGTGGCCTGTGGTGCTGCAGCCGGTATCGCCGGCATCTTCAAGGCCCCTATCGCCGGCGTGCTGTTCACCATCGAGGTGCTCATGCTCGACCTCACGGCCGGAGCGGCCATCCCGCTTATCACGGCCTCGGTGGCTGGTGCGACGGTGGCCTATGTGTTCACGGGCTACAACGTGGAATTCTTCTTCTCGCAGAGCGAGCCGTTCTATGCCTCGCGCATCCCGTATGTGCTGCTGTTGGGCGTGTTCTGCGGTTTCGTGTCGCTCTACTTCATCCACCTCATTGACCGCATCGAGGCCCGCTTCAAGAAATTGAGGAACCGCTGGGTGCGGTTTGCCGTCGGAGGGCTCACGCTGAGCCTGCTCATCTTCCTGATGCCGCCGTTGTACGGTGAGGGTTACGAGGGCATCACGCGTCTCATCAACGGCGACGTGACGGGCATCTTCAACAATAGTTTGTTCTATTCATTCCGCGACAACACCATTGCGGTACTGCTGTTCCTGTTCGCACTGGGCGCCTTCAAGGTGTTTGCCACCGCAGCCACCAACGGTGGTGGCGGCGTGGGCGGAACCTTTGCTCCCTCACTGTTCGTCGGTGTGATGGCAGGTGTCTTCTTCGCCTACCTCTTTAACCATCTGGGCATCTTGGATTCTAATATGCCGTTGAGCATCAAGAATTTCGCCCTGATGGGCATGGCGGGCGTGATGGCAGGCGTGATGCACGCCCCGCTGATGGCCATCTTCCTCACGGCCGAGATGACGGGTGGCTACGAACTGTTCCTGCCGCTGCTCATCGTGTCGGCCAGCAGTTATGCCATCAGTCGCATCTTCACCCCCTACGGCATCTACTCCCGCCGTCTTGCCAAGCGCGGCGAACTGCTCACGCACCAGAAGGACCGCTCGGTGCTGACCCTCATGAAGATGGACAATGTCATCGAGAACGACTTCTCTATCGTCCACCCTGACATGAGCCTGAAAGACATGGTTGACGTCATCGCCCAGAGCCACCGCAACCTGTTCCCCGTGACCGACGACGACGGGCACCTCCTCGGCGTGGTGCAACTCGATGACATCCGCAATATCATGTTCCGCCCGGACTTGTACCGCCGCGTGAACGTGGACCGTTTCATGGCCAAGCCGCCAGCCAAAATCGTTGTCGGCACCCCGATGGAGCGGGTGATGAAGACCTTTGACGACACCGGTGCCTGGAACCTGCCCGTCGTCGACGAGGAGGGTAAATATGTCGGTTTTGTTTCCAAGAGCAAGATTTTCAACAGTTACCGTCAGGTGCTGAAACACTATACATACGATTAAGCCTCCTTTTATTATGAAAAAATACTTCTCGTTATTATTCCTGATGACTTCTGTCCTGTTGCCGATTTCAGCCCAAACGGCAGAAGAAGTGACGGTCATAGAAGACTCGACAGCGACCATCATTGATGAGGCAAATGAGGCTATCAACATTGCCGATGCCCAGCCCAGTGAAGTTGTCGATACACTTTCTTTATACGAAACAAATAGAAATCCAGTTATCTTAGGAGGCGTAGGAGATGCTTACGTGTTTTGGCCAAGAGACAAGTACCGTTTTTACAATGGGCCCGATTTCCATTTCTTCAAAAACACCACCAACGAAACTCTCATGCCCTACAAGTTCATGTACGACCAGACATTCGTGGGCATTCCCGTGTTCCTGGCTGGCTGGATTGCCAAGGGAGAGAAAGAGGCTTTTCGTCAGAACTACAACAATCCGAACACCAATATCCGTCTCGTCAAGTACGATTTCCATAGTGAGATAGACAATTACACGCAATTCTCGGGCATCGCGTTGACTGTTGGCCTGAAAATGGCGGGCGTCGAAGGTCGCTCCAGTTGGCCCCGTTTGGCCGCCTCATCATTAGCATCCTATGCCGTGATGGCCGCCTTTGTCAATAGCATCAAGTACACTACCAGCGAGATGCGTCCTGATGGCTCGACGCGCAATTCATGGCCCTCGGGGCACACCGCTACCGCCTTTGTCGGCGCCACCATCCTGCACAAGGAATACGGTCTGACGCGCTCGCCGTGGTATTCCATCGCGGGCTATTCGGTGGCCACTGCCACAGGCGTGATGCGCGTGCTGAACAACAGACACTGGATATCGGACGTGCTCTCTGGCGCAGGCATCGGTATTCTCTCGACCGAACTGGCCTATGGCCTCTGCGACCTGTTGTTCAAAAAGAAAGGCTTACTGATGAATGACCTCGCTTACTATTCCGACTTGAGAGAGAATCCCTCGTTCTTCTCCATCTCGATGGGTATCGGTCTTGGCAACAAGAATCTGACTTTGCCCGAATTTGACTTCGGCATCGAATACCCAGACGATGACCCTGATACAGACACGGGGCCTCTTGAACTGCAATTCCGCTCTGCGACTGCTGTCGGTGTCGAGGGCGCTTGGTTCTTCAATCCCTATATCGGCATCGGTGGCCGTCTGCGAGTCAAGAGCACTCCCATTAAAGGTTGGTCTGCTTTTGCCGAGATTGAAGAGAAGGGAATGAATGAAATCGCTAATGAACCTGATTTCAAGAATTCCATCACTTACTTCGGCCTCGAAATCGAGAGCGACCACATCACCGAATTTGCTGCCGATGCCGGTATTTACTTTAGCCTGCCGTTGTCATCACGTTTTGCCATCGGCACCAAGTTACTCGTTGGCCGCAGTATTATGGATGACATTGACGTGACTGCCAAGTTCCTGGGTGACAAAATGAATTATGTAAATGAGGATTTTATTCCCACCGATGAGATGGCCTACATGGAATGGGATTACATTCGTGTCAGTGCCAGCAACTCCATGAAATTCGGCACAGGTCTCTCATTAACCTACAGTTACAAGAATTCATTCTCATGGCGCCTGTTCTGCGACTATGATTACGCCAAGAAGACCTACACCGCCAGTTATTCACCCTTTATTTACTTGGGAGATTTCTGCCCTGACCTTGTAAACATGTATATTGAGAGGGAAAACTGGAATCCCCTGCAGACTTTCACTTCCAGCACCCAAAAGCGCTTGCACCAGTGGGTACTGGGCGGTGCCCTGTGCGTCTCTTTCTAAACAAGAAATCTATAGCATCTAGTGAATCCAGAGAAAAAAGAAAAGCATGACTAAAAAGGATTTGAAGATAGTTTTTTTCGGCACACCCGACTTCGCTGTCGAGAGCCTGAGCCGCTTGGTTGAAGGCGGCTATAACGTGGCCGCAGTGGTCACCATGCCCGACAAGCCTGCCGGACGCGGCCGCCAGATTCAGCAGAGCGACGTCAAGCGCTACGCCGTGGAGCATGACCTGCCCGTGCTGCAGCCCGTGAGTCTCAAGGATGAAGCCTTTATCGAAGAGTTGCGCGCATTCAATGCCCAACTGTTTATCGTCATCGCCTTCAGGATGCTGCCCGAGGCCGTGTGGCAGATGCCTCCGCTGGGGACCTTCAACCTGCACGCATCACTCTTGCCGCGCTACCGTGGCGCCGCGCCCATCAATTGGGCGGTGATGCACGGCGACACCGAAACGGGCGTGACCACCTTCTTCCTCAAGCATGAAATCGACACGGGCGATGTCATCCAGCAGCGCTCCTGTCCCATCGGCCGCCACGACAACGTAGAGGCCGTGCACGACCGGCTGATGGTCATGGGGGCCGATATGGTACTCGAGACCGTCGATGCCATCATCGCCGGCACCGTCAAGCCCATCCCTCAGGAACAGATGCTCACGGCAGGCCAGCAGCCCACTCCGGCACCCAAAATCTTCAAGGACACCTGCCGCGTGGACTGGAACCGCCCCGCCGAGGACCTGTACAACCACATCCGCGGCCTGTCGCCCTACCCTGCCGCCTGGACCACGATGACCGACGACACGGGCAACAGCACTACCCTGAAACTGTATGAGACCGGCGAGCCCGAGGCCTTTAACTGCGGCGAGAAACCCGTGCCCGGCACCATCAAGGCCGACCGCAAGACGTTGCGCATCGCCTGTGCCGACGGCTGGCTGCAAGTGCTGTCACTGCAACAGTCGGGCAAGAAGCGCATGGATACCGACGCCTTCCTGCGCGGATTCACCATCACGGCAACCCGCTGTGACTGACAATTTACAACTCATCACCAAACAATGAGCACTCCCCAACATATCAGCCAGGACAACGCCCACCGCAACAGCATTGAGAAACGGTGCACGCTCGTGGGCATGACCAGTGACATCTGCCTGTCGGCACTCAAGATTGTCACGGGCATCGTGGGCCACTCGAGCGCCATCCTGGCCGACGGCATCCACAGCATCAGCGACACGGTGACCGATGCGTTGGTCTATGCGATGGTGCGCCTGTCGGGCAAGGGCGTGGACGAACGCTATCGCTACGGCAGGGGCAAGTTTGAGACATTAGCCGCCTTCCTCATCAGCATCATCCTGGTGGTGGTCGCCCTGGGACTGATGACCGAGGGAGCAAGCGACGTGTGGGAAGCCTTTAACGGCGGCACGCTGGAACGGCCTCACGACATCGCCCTCATCGTGGGCATCGTGGCGGTAGTGGTCAAGGAGGGCCTGTACCACTACACGCGCCTCAAGGGACGCAAGACCAACAGCAGCGCCCTCAAAGCCTATGCCTGGCACCACCGTGCCGACGCCCTGTCCACCGCCGCCACCCTGGTGGGTGTGGCAGGTGCGATGTTCTTGGGTGAGCGCTGGCGCGTACTCGACCCGATTGCCGCGATTGCCGTGAGCGTGCTGATTCTGGTGCTGGCCTACCGCCTGGGACGCCCCGCCGTCGAGGAACTCCTCGAGGTGTCGCTACCCCAGGAGGAGCAGGACAAGATTGCCGGTATCGTCAACGGCATCGACGGCGTGAAAGCGTTCCACAACCTGCGCACCCGCCGCAACGGCAACCTGCGGGTGGTGGACCTGCACATCAAGGTGGATGGTGACCTCACCGTGGCCCAGTCCCACGACATCACGCGGCGCATCGAGCAACAACTCGCCGCGTCGCTGGGCGATGTGATGGCCAATATCCACGTGGAGCCCTATCACGGGCACAACAACTGCGAGAAGAACTGTTAATCAAGAACCCATATCATAGCCTAAGTAAAAATTGGAACGGATTTCACTGAATAACACCCTGCCACGCGTGTTTGCCGGCCACGACGGCATCCACAGCGACGTGTGGCTCCAGGACATCACGCTCGAGCGCGGCAAGCGCTACCTCGTCAGTGCCGAGAGCGGCACGGGCAAGTCATCGATGTGCAGTTACATCTATGGCTATCGCCAGGACTACAGCGGCACCATCACCTTCGACGGCAAAGACATCCTCGGGCTGACCATCGCCCAGTGGTGTGACGTGCGACAGCGGCACATCGCCTATCTGGCACAGGACATGCGCCTGTTCGGCGAACTCACCGCGATGGAGAACGTGGAACTCAAGAACCGCATCACAGGATTTAAAAGCCGCGACGAGATCCTGAGGCTGTTTGAAACGATGGGCATTCCCGACAAGGTGGACAGCCTGGCCAGCAAACTGTCCATCGGCCAGCAGCAGCGTGTGGCCATTATCCGCACCCTGTGCCAGCCCTGCGACTTCATCCTGCTCGACGAGCCGGTGAGCCACCTCGACGACGAGAACAACCGCATCGTTGCCGACCTCATCACCCAGGAGGCGGCCCGTCAAGGCGCAGGCATCATCGCCACGTCGGTGGGCAACCACCTGAAGATGGAAACGGACCATATTTTCAGGCTTTAGATTTTAGCGATTAGGCGATAGTAATCGTACTAAAAACTTAAAACTTAAAACTCAGTAATGAAAGATATCATCTGGAAACTGCTGCGGCAGCACATCAGCAAGGGGCAACTCATCGGCTTTGCCATCGCCAACCTTATCGGCTTGACGATAGTCCTGCTCGCGGTACAGTTTTACCGCGACGTGCGGCCCGTATTCAACGACGAGGAGAGTTTTATCCGCAAGGACTATCTCATCATCACCCGCACCGTGACAGGGGCCGGGGCCATCATGGGAGGAAGCACCGACTTCACCGACGAGGACATCAGCGACCTGGAGGCGCAGCCGTGGTGCCGCCAGGTGGGCCGCTTCCTGAACAGCGACTTTGCTGTCGATGCCCGACTGGGCGTGGGAGCAGGTCACGCGATGCACACCCAGTTCTTCTTTGAATCCATCCCCGACGAGTATATCGACGTGGACCCCTCGCAATGGGGTTTTTCGCCCGACCGCCCATCGGTGCCGGTCATCATCTCGCGCGACTACCTGTCGCTCTACAACTTCGGCTTTGCCGCCACCCAGGGCATGCCGCGCATCAGCGAGGGACAGGCCGAGGTGATTCCGCTGGAGTTCACCCTGAGCGGCAACGGGCTGAGGGACGACATGCCGGGGCGCATCGTGGGATTCTCTAACCGCCTCAACACCGTCATCGTGCCCCAGGATTTCATGCAGTGGGCCAACGAGCGCTATGGCTCGGGCGAGGCTCAACAGCCGCAGCGGCTCATCGTCGAGGTGAACAGCCCCGGCGACATCAAGATTGAGCAATACATGGACAAGCACAACTACGAGATTGCCGGCGACAAGATGTCGTCGAGCAAGGCGAACTACTTCCTCACCGTCATCAGCGGCATCGTCATCGCCGTGGGCATCCTCATCAGCCTGCTCTCATTCTTCGTGCTGATGCTCAGCATCTACCTGCTCTTACAGAAGAACACCCAAAAGATTCAAGACCTGTTGCTGCTGGGCTACTCGCCCGACCAGGTGTCGCGCCACTACATCATGCTCGTGGTGGGCCTGAATGCCGTGGTGCTGGTACTCGCCATTGTGCTGATGCTGGTCGGCCGCCTGGCCTATATCGACATGATTCACGCATTCGGCATCAACGTCTCCAGCGTGTGGGTCGCCATTCTTGTGGGCCTAATCATCATGGGAGCCATCACCCTCGGCAACATCCACGCCATCCGCAGCAAGATCAACGCCCTGTGGCTCCACGAGAAATAAGTAGTCGGAATATTCTGAACAAAACATCAGAAAAGCCTTTCGATTTCCCACTTGATACAAGGGGATGATTGTCTTCTCGCCTTCATCTGGTCCATCCACCTGTTCGGCATATGGCATTAGTTCAACGACCAAACTGTCATTTTTCGGGTCTTCCCATAATTGATAGTTCTTGGGGGCGTATCTGGCTCCTTCGATGATGAAGTAATCAGGAGAAAGGATAATGGAATCACGCTGGATTTGACCATCTTTATTGATGGCGAAACTCACCTGTGCATCACCTTGATGGGTATCGCAAAAAAAAGTCGTCCACTGTTCCTCCAAGGCTTTCATGAAACAATACTCTTCATTTGCTCCCTGAGGGTTCATGGGATCTTTAAGCAATTCATCCTTGTATTTGCCTTCTGTCTCATACAAGACAGGATACTCACCGTATTGGTCCTTACCGTAAAGGCGGAAGAAATACTCTGTCTCAGCATACTTTTTGCCCTCGATCCGAGAAAGTAATATAAGTATAGGATTACCGCCCGAATCCCTATACTTTGTCTTAATTGTCTCTCCAGTGAACAGATAGGACACATCTTCAAACAACACGACTTTTTCATCAATAATGTTATCGCGTTCTTCCGTAAACTTTATGATGGCATATCCTTTTTCTCCCACAAAAGAATCAGTCCCTTCAAACGGCAACGTATTAATAAAGATTGTAATAGCATATAGCACGAGGAAAAAAGGCACAAGCAACCACCAATAGAACTCCAGATAAATGAACACACCAGCCAATCCGATAGCAAGAACAGCGAGCAGGGCACACCATATTCTGTTCCTTTTAACCTCTTCGGGTGTTAACGGTTCATCCCTTGGCTCGGTTGTGTTACAATACACCACTTTGCCGATTGAGGCGGGAATATACTGAAAAACCGAGATGCCCAATTCAATTCGCTCCAGTTGTTCTTCTTTCCATTTCTTATACATAAGCCTAACGTCTTTATGTTTATGTCATCGAGTACGCAAATATCGTGAATAATCATTACATACTCTAATGTGTCAAGAATTATACCTTATGGAGCAACTCTATGCTGCAATTTGAGACGCGTTCAGCCATACCTATCTGGAGTTGAAGCGTCGCGACTATGCCCACCTCGTCATTGATGCAAGCCAAATAGACCGCATCCTCCTGTTCCCTAACATCCTTCCGGCCCTCTGCCAGTCATAGCACCTCAAAACATAGTTTCTCAACTATGGCTTATGCCACTCAGCAGCCAGCCAATCAGGGTGGTCACATCGTTAATGTCCATCAGGTTGTCTTCGTAAACATTAGCGGCCACCACGTTAATGTCAACAGTGCTGTTGCCTAGCACATAGGCAATCGAGTCGGTCACGTCGTTGATATCAAACAGGCCGTCGCTATTCACGTCTCCCTTGAGTGACACCGTGCAACTCTCATCGGCAAAAGCGATTTCTTCACCTGACGGCTTAGTAAACAGCATATTCTTGATTTGGACAATACGTGGAACGCCAAAATTATTGTTGGCAGTGACATCAAAAGTCACCAAAGCGCCACTGTTACCACTGTAAGTCTTGACTTTGAGCGAGTACGACATCAAACGGTAGCAATTTCCGGGGAACTCGTTGACCGTCAACATGTGGCTGGAGCTCTTACGCTCGGTCAGGGTAAAAGAGTCCTCATCCACGCTCAACCCTTCAGGCAAGTAAAGGTCGCACTGAAACGCGGTGTATTCCTCCTCGTTGTCGAGCAGGATGCTCACCGTGCGTGTCTCGCCAGGGAAGACAGCAAAGTCCTCAATATGGAAGCGGTCGGTTGCGGCGGCTCCAAGGGCAACAACCATCGCTAATACTAATGATATATATGTCCGTTTCATTGTCAATCGTCTTTGTTGACCGCCTGCTGGCAGGCGAGAAATTCTACAAATTAAAGAACAAAAATTTAAAACAATTATTTGTTAAATTTCCCGCCCACAGGGCGGTTATAAGCCGTTTAATACATCTTAATTCGTTATCACTGAACACGGATGCCCAACTAAACTCTAAACCCTAAACTTTAAACTTCGAGCATAGCGAGCATCATTCGTCAGTTTCATTTAATGACTTTGGTGGTAGTGCGGGTGCCGTCGGTGTAGGTGGTCACTATCAGAGTCACACCGCTCTCAGGATGGTCAATCTGCTGGCCGGCCACGTTGAAATAATCCACATGGTCAACCTCCTTGCTGCCAATGAGTTCGTTGACGTTGGATGAACTGTCCACGCTGATGGCGAAACTGTCGAGTTTCACGGTGCGGCTGTTACCCGTGACGAGTTCAATGCCGTCAACGAGGATTTCGCAATCAATGGTTGCGGTCGCTGTGACATCAAAGGTCAGCAACGCTCCGCTGTTGCCGACGATGGTCTCGATAGACGGCGAGTAGCACAAGGCACGCACCTTATTGTCACCTATGGCGACCACGTCGAAGGCGTGGCTGCCGGCACGGTCGGTCAAGGCGAAGTTACTTGCCGTCAAGCCCTTGGGCAACGTCAAGTCAAGTTGGAAGGCCGTGTAAAGCATCTCGTTATCGAGCAGGATGCTCACCTTGCGTGTCTCGCCCACTCCAAGGGCAACTCCCTCGCCGCTCATGCGGTCGCTGCCGCCAGACAGGGCAGGCATACGCATGGGCGCGTTCATCGAGGGCGCCATGATCAGGTTGGCAATCAGCATGATGTCGGTCACCGTGATGTTGCCGTCACCGTTCATGTCGGCAGCCTCAAAGATGAACGGGCTCGGGTTATGCTGCAGGATATAATGCGCCGTGAATACGATGTCGGTCACGGTCACCGTACGGCTATCGTTTACGTCGCCGGGGATGTAGGTGTTCACGTGGATTGTGGCAGCAGCGTCAGGTGAACTGTATTCGCTGTAATCGCGGGCCGTCAACAAAGAGTTGCGCAGGAAGATGTTGTAATCACCGCCGGCCTCCTCGGACACGGCGACTGTGATGCAGAACAGGTCGCCCTCGTTTCCGCTGATGAGTTTGGAGCGCGGGGTATAGCAGATGACACGAATGCCGCCGGCGCCGAGCAGGTCCGCCATGATGACGTGGTCACTGGTCAGGCGGCTTGACGGCGTGATTACCGGCTCGTCATCCTCATCGGTCAGGATGTTGAAGCCCTCGGGAAGGAAAATGTCTGTTTGGAAGGCCATAAACGTCTCCTCGTTGGTCATCTTGATGGGAATGACGATGGTCTCGCCACGGAACACCGTTGTGTCACTTATCGACAAGTAGTTATCAGAGTTCACTTGAGGCTCGGTGACGGTCACCGCACACGAGGCACTCAGATTGCTGCCGTCGTTGGTCGTGGCAGAGATAGTGGCCTCTCCTGGTGCAACAGCTGTCACCAGTCCGCTGCTGTTCACTATGGCGGCAGATGTGTTGCTCGATGTCCAAGTCACCGACTTGTCAGTGGCATCCTCGGGTAGCACAGTCGCCGTCAACTGCAAAGTCTCGCCCTTAGTCAACTCTACAATTGCTTGATTCAGTTCAATAGATGTGACAATGACTGTATCTTCCATCTCCACAATTGAGCCGAAGTATTGGCTCCATTTCGTATTAGTTTGATAGGCTGACATGGTGCCAACAGGCACGTGGAGGCTTCGTCCAGCATAGTTACTAGAACTTAGATAAAATACACTATAACCTATGGAAACAGTCTTGGGATCTTCAATAAAACTATATACATCATTCAAACTATTGCAGCCAAGAAACGCACTTCCGCCGATGCTGGTAACGGAGTTGGGGATGGTCACGCTGGTCAGAGCAGTGCAGTAAGAGAACGCCTGATCGCCGATTTCAGTTACCGAGTTGGGGATGTTGATGCTGGTCAGACCGTAGCAGTTATTGAACGCACCTGCGCCAATGGTCGTAACCGAGTTGGGGATGGTTACGCTGGTTAGCCCGCTACATTCATGGAATGCGTATTTGCCAATGGTCGTGACAGAGTTGCCGATGGTCACGCTGGTCAGACTACTGCAGCTGTGGAACGCATATTCGCCGATTTCAGTGACGGAGTTGGGGATGTCAACGCTGGTCAGCCCAGTGCAGCCAGAGAACGCAGAGCCGCCTATTTCAGTGACGGAATTGGGGATGTCAACGCTGGTCAGCCCAGTGCAGCCAGAGAACGCAGAGCCGCCGATGCTCTTGACCGAGTTGCCGATGGTCGCATTGGTCAGACCAGTGCAGCCAAAGAACGCACTTCCGCCAATGGTCGTGACAGAGTTGGGGATGGTCACGCTGGTCAGACCAGTGCAGCCAGAGAACGCAGACTCGCCGATTGAAGTGACGGAGTTGGGAATAGTGACACTGGTCAGGCCACTACAGCTACCGAACGCTTGGACGCCGAGGCTCGTGACCGAGTTGGGGATTACACTCGCTTTGCAACCCATAATTAATGTATTAGTGGCAGTTTCAATGATGGCATTGCAGTTGTTACGAGAATCATATTTCGGGTTTCCGCTTTCCACAATGACGCTAGTTAGGCCAGTGCAGCCAGAGAACGCATACTGGCCGATGCTGGTGACAGAGTTGGGGATGGTCACGCTGGTCAGACCAGTGCAGCCATAGAACGCAGAGCCGCCGATTTCAGTGACGGAGTTGGGGATGTCAACGCTGGTCAAGCCAGCGCAGGCAGAGAACGCATGCTGGCCGATGGTCGTGACAGAGTTGGGGATGTCAATACTCGTCAGACCGCTGCAGTAAGAGAATGCCCATTCGTCGATGCTCTTGACAGAGTTGGGGATGGTCACGCTGGTCAGCCCAGTGCAGCCAGAGAACGCATCTAAACTGATGGAATTGAGCCCTGTGAAGTATTGTAATTCCTCAAACGAAGTGATTCTACGATTGCTCTTGAACACTGTACCAAGATAAGTCACTGCAGCTGCTTCTGTTGTGCTTAACTCACCATCGCCATTTGTATCCCAGTTGGCCACGCACAACTGCTTGACCGTCTCGTCGGCAAACTCAATGACCTGTTCCATCTCTACAATAGAGCCGAAGTATTCACTCCATTCTGCGCTTGCTTGATAGGTTGACACAGAGCCAACTGGTACATGCAGCGTTCGTTCAGTGTAGTCGCTTGGATATCGATTGAATACATTATCACCCACAGAAATAGTTGTTGGATCATCGATAAAAGTATAAACATCATTCAGTCCGCTGCAGTAAGAGAACGCATAGCCGCCAATTGAAGTGACGGAGTTGGGAATAGTGACACTGGTCAGACCACTACAGTTACCGAACGCTTGGAAGCCGAGGCTCGTGACCGAGTTGGGGATGGTCACGCTAGTCAGACCGCTGCAGTAAAAGAACGCATGGTCGCCGATGGATGTGACGGAATTGGGGATAGACACGCTGGTCAGACCGCTGCAACCATCGAACGCAGACTCGCCGATGGATGTGACGGAGAAGGTAATTCCATAGTAGGTCACGGTCGTGGGTATCGTCACAGAACCAGAGTATTCATGAATGTATTCCTCACCAGGCTCATAGTGGGTTACAGTTGCATTAGAACCATTAATGTAGTAGTAGATCCCGTCCACATAGAAGTCGTAGGCGGTAGCAGTGGCTGGCAGCAGGAGAGCCAGCAACAAGAGTAAAAATTTGAAGAGATGTTTCATCGTCGGTTGTAGATATTGAGTTGTTATGGTTGTCTGAAAAAAAGGAAAACGTGGACATAGTTAACGCTATCGTTATCTTGTCGTCACATTACGGTTTTCCTACAATAGGCAATTTAGTTAAAAATGAATATCTGTGGTTTATCGCTGCAAATATAATGAATCATTTGCAGCCATACAATACTTGACCCACAAAATGCAGAGCAACAATATCTAAATAACGTTTTAAGACAATAAGAAGATAAAACAGGTGTCTTCTGAACAAAAACAAAAAAAATTTGTTTGTGTGTTCAATTTGCAGTAATTTTGGAGAAAAATTAACCTTTAAACAAAAAATAACAACTTAAACTACTGATTATCAATGAGTATGGAGAAGAAAATCGTGGAATGCGTGCCTAACTTCAGTGAGGGACGCAATATGGCCATTATCAAACAAATCACCGATGAGATTGAACGTGTCAAGGGCGTGAAACTGCTCGACGTGGACCCGGGCGAGGCTACCAACCGCACTGTGGTAACCTTCGTGGGTGAACCCGACGCCGTGCTCGAGGCGGCTTTCCAGGCCGTGGGCAAGGCTGGTCAACTCATCGACATGCGCGGTCATCACGGTGCACACCCGCGTATGGGTGCCACCGACGTGTGCCCGCTGATTCCCGTGGCCGGCATCACCCTGGAGGAGTGTGCCGAACTGGCCCACAAACTGGCCGAGCGCATCGCCCGCGAACACAATATCCCCTGCTACTGCTATGAGGCCGCAGCCATGAAGCCCGGTCGCCAGAACCTGGCCGTGTGCCGCGCTGGTGAATATGAGGCACTGCCCGAGAAGATGAACACCGAGAAAGGCCCCGACTTTGGCAATCGACCCTTCGACGAGGGCGTGGCCCGCACGGGCTGCACCGCTGTCGGTGCGCGCGACTTCCTCATCGCTGTGAACTACAACCTGAACACTACCTCGACCCGCCGTGCCAACGCCATCGCATTTGACGTGCGCGAGAAGGGCCGCCCCGTGCGTGAGGGCAACCCCATCACGGGCAAAATCGTCAAGGACGAGAACGGCAACAACGTGATGAAGCCCGGTACCCTCAAGGGCACCAAGGCCATCGGCTGGTATATCGACGAGTACAAGATCGCACAGGTGTCGATGAACATCACCAACATCAACGTGACACCGCTGCACGTCGCCTTTGACGAGGTGTGCCGCTGTGCCCAGAACCGCGGCATCCGCGTGACGGGTACCGAGATTGTGGGCCTGATGCCCAAGCGCTGCCTTATCGAGGCCGGCAAGTACTTCCTCGAGAAGCAGCAGCGCTCGACGGGCATCCCCGAGGAGGACATCATCAACATCGCTATCCACTCGATGGGTCTGGACGACTTGAAGCCCTTCGACCCCAACGAGAAAGTGATCGAGTTCATGCTCGAGGCCGACAATAAGAACGGCAACCGCCTGGTGGACCTTACCGTGACCGGCTTTGCCGACGAGACCTCGCGCGAATCGCCCGCTCCTGGCGGTGGCTCCATCAGCGCCTACATGGGCGCCCTGGCAGCATCGCTGGGCACCATGGTCGCCAACCTGTCGAGCCACAAGCCCGGTTGGGACGAGCGCTGGAACGAGTTCAGCGTGTGGGCCGACAAGGGCCAGGCACTCAAGGTCGAGTTGCTCCACCTCGTGGATGAGGACACCGACGCGTTCAACCGCATCATGGCCGCCTTCGGCATGCCCAAGAAAACCGATGAGGACAAGGCTGCCCGCACTGCCGCCATCCAGGATGCTACCCTGTATGCCACCCAGGTGCCCCTGCGCACGATGAAGGCATCGTTCAAGACCTTCGAGATCTGCCGTGCCATGGTCGAGACCGGTAACCCCAACAGCGTGACCGACGCCGGCGTGGGTGCCCTCGCTGCACGCGCTGCCGTCATCGGTGCAGGCATGAACGTGAAGATTAACGCGTCAAGCCTCACCGACCGCAACGTTGCCGAGGCACTGATTGCCGAGGCCAACGAACTGGTGGCCAAAGCCAATGCCGAGGAGGCCGAAATCACTGCAATGGTTGAAGAGAAAATCAAATAACTTTAATTCAAGCCCCAAATTGGGGCTTGAAGTTTAGAGTTTAGGGTTTAGAGTTTAGAGTTTAGAGAAACAAACTAAATCTGAAGTTTAGAGTTTAGGGTTTAGAGTTTAGAGAAACAAACTAAATCTCGAAGTTTAGAGTTTAGAGAGATAAACTAAATCAAGATATTATGACTAAGGAAGAATTCATTGCCGACATTCGCGCCGGTATTCCTGAGGAGTTGCCCGAGTTGCAGCCCTATGACACCGAGATTAACCATGCGCCCAAGCGCAAGGACATCCTCACCCCCGAGCAAAAGAAACTCGCCTTGAGGAACGCCCTGCGTTACTTCCCCAAGAAACTCCATGCCGCTCTCGCACCCGAGTTTGCCGAGGAGTTGAAGAAGTATGGCCGCATCTATATGTACCGCTATCGTCCCAAATATGAGATGTATGCCCGTCCCATCGACGAGTATCCCGCCCGTTCGCGCCAGGCTGCTGCCATCATGCTGATGATCCAGAACAACCTGGATCCCCGCGTGGCACAGCACCCCCACGAACTCATCATCTACGGCGGCAACGGTGCCATCTTCCAGAACTGGGCACAGTACCGCCTGGTGATGAAATACTTGAGCGAGATGACCGACGAGCAGACCCTCGTCATGTACTCGGGACATCCCCTGGGCCTGTTCCCCTCGCACAAGAACGCGCCCCGCGTGGTGGTGACCAACGGTATGGTAATCCCCAACTACAGCAAGCCCGACGACTGGGAGCGTGACAACGCCCTGGGCGTGAGCCAGTATGGCCAGATGACCGCTGGTTCCTATATGTACATCGGCCCGCAGGGTATCGTGCACGGCACGACCATCACGGTGCTCAACGCAGCCCGCAAGCAACTCGTGAAGCGCGGACAGAAGGGTGGCGACATCCACGGTATGCTGTTCGTGACCGCTGGTCTGGGTGGCATGTCGGGCGCTCAGCCCAAGGCCGGTAACATCGCCGGCGTGGTGAGCGTCACCGCCGAAATCAACCCCCTCGCTGCCGAGAAGCGCTACGAGCAGGGATGGGTAGATGAGTTGCACGACAACCTCGACGAACTGATTCCCGCCATCCGCAAGGCTGTTGCCGACAAGCGCACCGTGTCGATGGCCTATGTGGGCAACGTGGTTGACCTGTGGGAGCGCCTCGCTGCCGAGGACATGCACGTTGACCTGGGTAGCGACCAGACGTCGCTGCACAACCCCTGGGCCGGCGGCTACTATCCCGTGGGCTTGACCCTCGAGGAGAGCAAGCAGATGATGGCCGAGGATCCTGACAAGTTCAAGGAATGCGTGCGCGAGTCGCTGCGCCGCCAGTGCGCCGCCATCAACAAGTTGGCCGACAAGGGCATGTATTTCTTTGATTATGGTAACGCCTTCCTGCTGGAGTCGAGCCGTGCAGGTGCCGACATCATGACGGCCGACGGCAAGTTCCGCTATCCCTCCTACGTGCAGGATATCATGGGCCCGATGTTCTTTGACTACGGCTTCGGTCCCTTCCGCTGGGTTTGCACTTCTGGCGACCCCAAAGACCTGGAGACTACCGACCGCCTGGCCGCACAAGTGCTCGAGGAAATCCGCAAGGACGCTCCCGAGGACATCCAGGGCCAGATGGACGACAACATCCACTGGATCAAGGAAGCCGGCCCCAACCACCTGGTTGTCGGCTCGCAGGCCCGCATCCTGTATGCCGATGCCGAAGGCCGCGCCAAGATTGCCCTGGCATTCAACGATGCCATTCGCAGCGGCGAGTTGAGCGCACCCGTTGTGCTGGGCCGTGACCACCACGACGTGTCGGGTACCGACTCTCCCTTCCGTGAGACGAGCAACATCTATGACGGCTCGCAGTTCTGCGCCGACATGGCTGTGCAGAACGTCATCGGTGACTCCTTCCGCGGTGCCACGTGGGTAAGTATCCACAACGGTGGCGGTGTAGGCTGGGGCGAGGTCATCAACGGCGGCTTCGGTATGGCCATCGACGGCAGCGAGGATTCAGCACGTCACATCCGCGAGATGCTGTTCTGGGATGTGAACAACGGTATCGCCCGCCGCAGTTGGGCTCGTAACAAGGGTTCGATGGACGCTATCCGCCGCGAGATGGAGCGCACGCCCGAGTTGACCGTCACCATGCCCAACCTGGTTGACGACGACGTAATCGACAATGCCGTGACCATCTTTTAACCGATTTGTTGAACAACCTAATAATATCACAACACAATATGACACATCAAATCAGTGCCGAGCATCTCACGGTCCAGAAGATCGCCGAGATCATTGAAGGCCACCATACGCTTAAACTCAGTGCCGATGCTGTGAAGCGCATCACCCACTGCCGCGAATACCTCGACAAGAAGATTGCCGAGAGCGAGAAGCCCATTTATGGCGTGACTACGGGCTTCGGCTCGCTGTGCAAGATTTCCATCAGCAACGACCAGTTGTCGCAACTGCAGATCAACCTGATGATGTCACACGCCTGCGGCGTGGGCGAACGCGTGCCCAACGACATCGTCAAGATTATGCTGCTGCTCAAGGTGCAGTCGCTCAGTTACGGCTTCTCGGGCGTGAAACTCGACACCGTGGAGCGACTCATCGACCTGTTCAACAACGACGTCTATCCCGTGGTGTACAAGCAGGGTTCGGTAGGCGCTTCGGGCGACCTCGTGCCGCTGGCTCACCTGTGCCTGCCCATCGTGGGACTGGGTGAAGTGGAATACAAGGGCGAACTCATGAACGGTGCCGAGTTGAGCAAGAAGATGGGCTGGGAGCCTGTCAAACTGGGTTCCAAAGAAGGCCTGGCATTGCTGAACGGCACCCAGAACATGAGCGCTCACGCCGTGTGGGCCCTCATCAAGGCCGAACGCCTGAGCAAGTGGGCCGACGTCATCGCAGCCATCTCGCTCGAGGCCTACGACGGCCGCATCGAGCCGTTCACCCATGCCGTGCATGCCGTTCGTCCCCACCAGGGACAAATCGAGACGGCGGCCCGCATGCGCGAACTGCTTGACGGCAGCGAACTGATCAAGCAGCCTAAAGTCAACGTGCAGGATCCCTACTCGTTCCGCTGCATCCCGCAGGTACACGGTTCGGTCAAGGACACCATCCGCTATGTGGGCTCGGTCATCGACACCGAAATCAACTCAGCAACCGACAACCCCACCGTTTGCCCCGACGAGGACCTCATCATCTCGGCCGGCAACTTCCATGGTGAGCCCATCGCCATGCCCATGGACTTCCTGTGCATCGCAATGGCCGAACTGAGCAACATCTCGGAGCGCCGCACCTACAAACTCGTGTCCGGCACCCGTGACCTGCCCAGTTTCCTTGTGGCACAGCCCGGTGTGAACAGCGGTTTCATGATTCCTCAGTACACCGCCGCAGCCATCGCCAGCCAGAGCAAGACGCTGTGTATGCCTTCGTCGGCCGACACCATCCCCACCTCACAGGGCCAGGAAGACCACGTGAGCATGGGCGCCAATGCCGGCGTGAAGTTGTGCAAGGTGGTCGAGAACACCGAGCGCGTGCTGGCCATCGAACTGTTCAACGCCGCCCAGGCGCTGGAGTTCCGCCGTCCGTTGAAGTCATCGGCCCTGCTGGAGCACGTTGTGGCCGACTACCGCAAGGTTATCCCCTTCATCAACGAGGACCAGCCCATGTATCCGCACATCGCTAAATCGGTAGAGTTCCTTCAGACCAACAAGATTGACTAACAACTATTCTCACGCTAAGTCGCTAAGACGCTAAGGACATTATATCATGATACAACTTAGCGACTTCGCGGCTTAGCGTGAGGCATTTTTGACCATAACATGAAAAGATTGATTAAGAATATCGCATGCCTGGCAGGCGTGGACCTGGACAAGAAACATTGCTTGCGCGGAAGCGAGATGGCAACGCTCAATTGCGTCAACGATGCCTGGCTGCTCGTTGACGGCGACCGTTTCGACTCGTGGGGCGAGATGGCTACCATGCCGGCCCCAGAGGCAGATTGGGACGTCATCGACGCACAGGGCGGCACGGTGCTGCCCTCGTGGTGCGACAGCCACACCCACATCGTGTATGCCGGTAGCCGTGAGGGCGAGTTTGTGGACAAGATCCGCGGTCTCTCCTATGCCGAGATTGCCCGCCGTGGTGGAGGTATCCTCAATTCGGCTGACCGCCTGCACCTCCTCAGCGAAGACGAACTTTACAGCCAGGCGATGCGCCGTGTGCGCGAAATCATCGCCAAGGGCACCGGTGCCGTCGAAATCAAGAGCGGCTACGGTCTCAATACCCAGGACGAGTTGAAGATGCTGCGCGTCATCCGCCGCATCAGCGAGACAGCGCCCATCCGGGTGGTGAGCACCTTCCTGGGAGCACATGCCGTCGGCAGGGAATATGCCGGCCGTCAGGGTGAGTATGTCGATATGCTGATTCGTGAGATGATTCCCGAGGTGGGCAAGCAGCAGTTGGCCGACTTCATCGACGTGTTCTGCGACGAGGGCTTCTTCACCCCCGACGAGACCTCACGCATTCTCGAGGAAGGCGCCAAGTGGGGCATGCGTCCCAAGATCCACGTGCAGGAACTGGCACCGTCGGGCGGCGTCGAGGTCGGCGTGAAGCACAACGCCGTCTCGGTCGACCACCTCGAGAGCATGATTGACGAGGACATCGAGATGCTCAATGGCACCAGCACCATCCCCACGGGACTGCCCGGCACCTCGTTCTTCCTGAACATGCCGTTCGCTCCCGCCCGCAAGATGATTGAGGCAGGACTGCCCGTAGCCACCGCCAGTGACTACAACCCCGGCTCCACGCCCAGCGGTGACATGAAGTTTGTCGTGTCGCTGGCATGCATCAAGATGCGCCTGTTGCCTGCCGAGGCCATCAACGCGGCAACCATCAACACTGCCGCCGCCATGGACCTGAGCAAGGACTACGGCAGCATCGCCCGTGGCAAGGTCGCCAACTTCTTTATCACCGACCCGATTCCCTCGATCGACTTCATTCCCTACTCCTACACGACGCCCATCATCGCGAGGACCTTCCTCCAGGGCCAGGAAGTGAAGTAACATCGACCATATCCCATCACCACGAGGGGCGGCACCATATGGTGCTGCCCCTTGTGCTATCATCACCAGTCCATCAGTTACAGCCAGTCATGCCAGTCCGGCCTCGTCCAGTATGTGGCGTTGTCAACGCCACCTCCAGTTGGTCCAGTTAGTCCAGTTAGTCCAGTTGGTCCAGTTAGTCCAGCCCATGGGGCAACAAAAAAACGAGGGAGCCGCTCTTGACGAACGACTCCCTCTTAGGGGGCGGTTACCTACTCTCCCACTTTCGCAGTACCATCGGCGTGGTGAGGCTTAACTTCTCTGTTCGGAATGGGAAGAGGTGGG
>Ga0310695_10005243_pt1 | contig 22844 bp, 18 predicted proteins | sample RumenRJG_04DNA_FD_203882 | JGI IMG/M metagenome (GOLD analysis project Ga0310695, IMG submission 203882) | Bovine rumen microbial communities from Lethbridge, Alberta, Canada - RJG_04 (v2) (version 2) | ecosystem: Host-associated > Mammals > Digestive system > Stomach > Rumen | place: Canada...
GAAGCGATTCTGTAAAAACCGAACATTTTATTTTGTAATCAATCCTAGTTTATTCATTCGATAATTCATCATTCGCGGAGAGATGCCAAGTTCACGGCCCGCTGCCGAAATATTACCGTCGTTGCGCTTGATAGCTTCTGTGATCAATTCCTTTTCGTAATTGCACATCATCACGTCAAGCGGAGCGTGGTCGGTAATAATCTTTCCGGTACCCGTGCTTAAGCTAGTCTGCAATGAAGGCGGAAGATTGTAGCTATGGATGCAATCGTCTGTCGCAGTAAGCACAGCGCGTTCAATGCAGTTTTCAAGTTCACGGACGTTACCCGGCCAATGATAACTCATCAAAAGGTTAATTGCTGTTGTGGACAAGCGAACAATCTTTTTGCCGTACCTGAGATTCATCTTTTCAATGAAATGCTCGGCAAGCAAAATAATGTCGCTCTGGCGCTTTGCCAAATCCGGCATCGCAATCGGGAAAATATTCAAGCGGTAGAACAAGTCTTCGCGGAAGAGCTTCTTTTCCATGAGTTCTTCGAGATTACGGCTTGTGGCCGCCAAGAAGCGAACATCGGAATGGAGTTCTTCGTTGCTGCCGACTCGGCTGAACGTGCGTTCTTGCAAAAAGCGCAGCAGCTTGACTTGAGTCTGCATTGTCAAATCGCCAATTTCGTCGAGGAAGAGCGTTCCGCCATCGGCAATTTCTGCACGACCCTTGCGCATGTTAATGGCACCTGTGAAAGCACCCTTTTCGTGACCGAAAAGTTCGCTTTCCACAAGATTTTCTGGGAGGGCAGCGCAGTTGAGCGTTACGAACGGCTTGTCTTTACGAGATGAAAGTTGCACAATTGCACGAGCGATCATCTCTTTACCCGTACCGCTACCACCGCGAATAAGCACGGTCGCATCCGACGGAGCAACTTGACGCACTTGTTCGTACACAATCTGCATTTCGCGGCAGTTGCCAACAAGTTCACTCGGCTTACCGCTGAGCATGTCACGCAACTTTTGGTTCTCGTCAATCAAGGACTGGCGTTCCACAAGCATTGTCTGGCATTCGCTAGCGGCATCACCCGTGATGTTGGCGATGATTTCCAAAAGTGCAACATCGCGGTCCAGATCCGTTGTCACATCGACAGGGCGGTCTACTGAAAGCGTTCCGATAATTTGTTCATCGTGAATCAGCGGAACGCAGATAAAAGCAACCTGGCTATCGTAATTGCGAGCGCCTGTGCGGTTCAAGAATCGAGAATCCTTGCGCAAATCAGGAATCACGTGGCTGCGGCCTGTTTCTGCCACATGACCTGTGATGCCCTCGCCCACCTGATACTGGCCAAGGCGCTTTTTCTTTTCATCAAGTCCATGCGATGCTTCAATTTTTAAGGTATTACCGAACAGCAAAGTAAACGTGCCGTTCAGCATTCCCATGTCGGTGTCCAAAATGGTAAGCACATTATCCAGGAGTTTTTCGACGTTTCTCTCATGGATGATAATTGTACTGATCTTTTGAACGACCGCGATTTCTGGACCTATTGGTTGTTTCATAATTTGTAAAATAGTAAATGATTGTTATATACTAAAGGGCTTTGACCAATAACTAATGACTTAGTTTTACAACTTTTCCCTAATGCGCTTGAGGGCAACTGCAGTCTGGTCTGGGTCGCCAAAAGCTGTCAGGCGGAAATAGCCTTCACCGCACGGGCCAAAACCACTACCCGGCGTACCGACGACTTCGCATGTGGCAAGCAAGCGGTCAAAGAAGTCAAACGATTTTTCGCCTTCTGGCAACTTCCACCAAATGTAAGGAGCGTGTTCGCCACCGAAAACGGTATAACCGCATTCCGTCAATTCCTTGCGGATTTTTGCTGCAGTATTCATGTAACCACTGATGACGGCCTTTGTCTGTTCCCAGCCTTCCGGAGTGTAAATGGCTTCTGCAGCGCGCTGTGTCACGTAGCTTACGCCATTGAATTTAGTGCACTGACGGCGGTTCCACATGGCACGGAGCTTTTCAAGTTCGTGCGGGACAATTGTGTATGCACAACGAACGCCCGTGAATCCGGCGGTCTTACTGAAGCTGCGGAATTCAATGGCGCAAGTGCGAGCGCCCGGAATTTCATAAATGGAGTGCGGGAGCTTTTCGTCGCGGATGTAGCAGTTGTATGCACCATCGAACAAAATAATTGCACCAGTTTCGTTGGCGTAATCCACAAACTTCTGGAGCGTTTCACGAGTGAGCACCGTACCGGTCGGGTTGTTCGGGCTGCAAAGGTAAATCAATTGGACGGGATTCTTGGGCAAGTCCGGCTGGAAGTTGTTTTCTGCCGTTGAGGCGAGATAAGTCACTTCGGAGAATTGACCGTCATCCTGAAGAACTCCCGTACGGCCTGCCATCACGTTGCTATCGAGATACACGGGGTAAACCGGGTCCGGGATTGCGATTTTGGCATCTGCCGAGAAAAGTTCCTGGATATTAGCGACATCGCACTTGGAACCATCGCTCACAAACACATCGTTCGGATCCATTTCAATGCCGCGCGGAGTGTATTCGCCACGGATAATGGCTTCGCGAAGGAAATCATAACCTTGTTCAGGACCGTAACCGCGGAACGTCCACTTGACACCCATTTCGTTTACAGCCTTGTGCATGGCTTCGATCACAGCGGGGATAATCGGAGAAGTCACATCGCCAATGCCCAAGCGGATGATGTCTGCATTTTCGTGGGTGCCCTGGTATTCCTTGATTTTCTTGGCAATCGTTGAAAAAAGGTAACTGCCAGGAAGACGATCGTAGTACGGATTGATGATTGAATTGTTCATTTTTAGGTATAAGGTTTTAGGTAATAGGTTTTAGGAACTTTTTCGTCTCTAGTCTTTCGTCTCTCGTCTAATCGATAACACCCTTGAAGACTTCCTTCGCGGGGCCAGTCATAAAGACGGGGCCGCCTTCTTCGTGCTTGATGTGGAGCGTACCGCCGTCCAAGACTACGTCAGCTTCGAGACCGATGCGACCTGTGCGCTGAGCGGCAACAAGCGTTGCGCAGCTTCCGGTGCCACAAGCCATCGTCACGCCACAACCGCGTTCCCAGACGCGCATGCGGATCGTATTTTCGTCGATCACTTGTGCAAATTCGATGTTGCAACGGTCAGGGAAAATCTTGTCCACTTCGAGGATGCGTCCCCAATTTTCAAGCTGGATTTTTTCAATGTCGTCAACGAAAATAACGGTATGCGGGTTGCCCATAGAAACCGTTACACCCGTAAAATCAAACGTGTCTGCCGTGAGCTTGATCGTTCCCAAAAATTCGCGCGGGAGGCCCATATTTACACAAACACGGCCATCCGACAGAACGGATGGCTTTACAAGACCGCTTTTGGTATGCAATACAAAATTGCTATCGTCGCTAAGACCGCGACTTTGGATAAACTTCGCAACACAACGCGTGGCGTTACCGCACATGGCAGCTTCGGAACCGTCTGCGTTGAAAATGCGCATTTCAAACTCGTTGCTTTTTACATTTTCGTTTATCGGAGTCACGACAACTACCCCGTCAGCGCCAATGCCAAAGCGTCTATCGCAAAGTTCAATTACACGCTGTTCCAGAGCCTTGCCCGGAGTCATGTCGAAAGACTCTCCTGGTTCGATGAGAACGAAATCGTTGCCGAGACCAGTCCATTTTGAAAATTTTAAAGACATAAAATGTAATCCTTTTTACGCTATTCGCGCTCTATAGGCAAAAAACGTGCCAGTTTTACATTTTTAGTAAAAATCGCGATTTTGAGCGATTTTCGCAACTTTATCAAATCGTTCCATTTTCCACAAATTGAAACCTTTTACAAATATTGTAAATAATCGTAGAAAGCTTTACATTTTTTGTAAAACAAAGAATCAATATGCAAAAAACATGTTGTTTTAACAATTTTCCATGAAAATAAAGCCTATTTCAGGCTTTAAAATGAAATTGTCTGTATATACAAAGAAAATTTTACATCTGAATTAAATTAATTTTTTCTTAAATAAACTATACTTACGTTACTGTGTTAAAAATAATACTAACACCTTCTACAGGAGAAACAAAATAATGGATAACAAAAAAGTCAATCTCAACAACAAGATTAATGTTGTTGAATCTTTAAAAACAACAGGCAAACGACTTGAAGATGTCGGTAAAAAGCCATACCTCCAAGATGGTCCATATATCAAGTCTAAACCATACATCAAGTTCTATCCTTACAAAGAAATCATCATTCCGATTCCACGTCCATACAAGAAAATCAACCCGGTTGCAAAGGCCGAACTCAAGCAAAGCACCTCTTATATCGAATTTGAAGGTGTGCTGGAAAAAGAAACAACCTTAAAGCTTGCTGAACTTGGCTGCAAGCTTACGGAAAATAAGATTTCCTTCGAACCGGCTAATAGAGCTGCCGTCGAGAAGGTCCTCAAAATTCGCTAATCTAAATCATAGGTTAAAATAAATTGTTACTGGAATGGCGTAAAGTCATTCCAGTATTTTGAAATATTATTATGATCGAGACTCAAAACCCCATTAAATGGCTTCAGTTAAAAAATAACAGACAATTAGCAATCAATCCCCAGACTGGAGGATGGTTACTTCTTGATGACGTCAGCAAAGACATTGTGCAAAAGATAGAATCCGGCATAGAGACGGAAGCCATATTTAATCAAAGCAACGGAATTTCTCTTGAAGATATCGACAAGCTAAAATATCTTCTGCATACGCATAATCTGCTTACTTCTAAAACAGATTCAAGACAGAGCAAGTGCAGCTCCACCTGCGCATTAAAAGAATATCCGACCCTTGCTGTTTTGAAAATCACTCTAGCCTGTAACTTAAAGTGCGTATACTGCTATTCAAACGCAGGCATTGACCAGTCCTCCCACATGTCAACAGAAACAGCGCACAAAGTTGTAGACGAATACGTCCGCTTAAATCCAGGCAAGAGCATAACTGTTGTTTTACATGGTGGAGAACCGTTAATCAATTTCAAACTGATCAAGGATCTTGTTGAATATTCAAAAAAATACGATAACAAGGTGATTATATCCATTCAGACAAACGCGTCTATGGTCACCGACGAAATTGCAGAATTTATCAAGAGCAACAATATCCAAGTCGGCGTAAGTCTCGATGGACCGGCCCCATTCCAAAATACAGCAAGAGTCTTGCAAAATGGCAAAGGCTCCCTGGATCAGACATTGCGTGGGATCCGCATATTGCAAAAGCACGGGGTCCTCTTTGGCGTATTGGGCGTCATGACAAGCAATGTCGCCGAACACATTGATGAAGTTCTTGATTTTTACCTCGCCAATAACATCTACTCATTCTCATTCATTCCCCTAATGAAAGTTGGACGTGGAGGGAACGACAGCTCTCTATATGTAACAGGAGAGCAGATATTCAAAGCCTATAAAAGAATATACGAACGGGTTGTCGAAAACAACACCCATAATCAAGAAAAAATACACGAACGCACTTTGGCGGATATGGCGTCAAGCTTATTTGCAAACGAAAACACGTTTATGTGTTCACAGATTCCCTGTGGCGCAGGGAAAAACATGCTCGGTTTTTCGAACAACGGTGACATTTATATCTGCGATGATTTCATTGGCGACCCAGATTTCAAAATAGGAAATGTTCATGAAGCGCCAATCGATAAACTTTTAGCGCAAAGTCCAATTATCGCCAAAACGCTCAGCCGCTCGAGAGACAACTTTAAGCGTTGCAAGGATTGCGTCTGGAAAAGGCTATGCGGTGGAGTTTGCCATTCGGTAGACCATTACGCCGGGAAAGATGGCGAACTGGAAAACGAAGTTTGCGAATTCAACAAACTGATGTTGCCATTCTTAATTGAAGAGTTTGAAAAAAATCCACAATTACCGTATCTGCTCAATTTTAATATTCCAAACGAAGATCCAAGAAACATTTTTGTCGCTTTGGACAACGGGAAAGATCAGGATTCCATAGATTCACAGACCTTCTACAGTCTCATGGACATTCACGACGTAAAGCATTACGAAAAGGTCACAATTTACGGAAAGGATTTTGAGCAAAACAAAGATGTTATGGAAATGATCGACATACTCGATTCCAAGAAGAGCCATAGCACGGTTGTATTGGAAAGTTCCAAGCTCAATTGCCCCGAATACAAGCAATTCATTGATTCAAATGTCGATGAAATCTGGATAAAGCCGGATGCTGACGAAAAAAATATTTCAGTGCAACTAGGTCAAGTAAAAGAGCTGCTTCAATATCGCATAAAACAGAATTCCAGCTCTTTAATTTCCCTCCTTTTGCCAATCAAGGAAAGCATTTGGAACGAAGATCTCGCCCACTGGATCAAGGACAACTTGAACCCAACGGACAAGGTCCTTCTTTACGAAGATGGACATGAAGATTCAAAATCGGTTCTTGAAAAAATACGAAAATTCAATTTGGGAACATTTGTCATTGTAGCGTCTTATTCTGAAGAAACATACAATCAATGCAAAGGCATTGTCATGTTTGAAAAACAGGATATTTTCCTGATTGACAAATCCAACTTAAAAGGCGAAAAAGTCAATTTAGAAAAGGTTATCCATTCGTAAAGGACAAATCAATATACAACAAAGGCTCACCTAAAGTGAGCCTTTGTTTTTTCTGGAGGTGAGGGGAGTCGAACCCCTGTCCAAAATCACGTCCATGTACGTTCCTACAAGTGTTCCCTTCGAATTTAAGATCTCGTCTTATCCACGCCCAAGAAGGTCGGCGCGGAGTTTGACCAGCCTAGTAAATCTCGGGAGATGCCCCCAGGCATGACACTTCCCTATCCCATATTGCGTCCGGACGTACACCCCGATGGGAGCGGAATGAGGCCCGGCGTTGCCGTTAATTAGGCAGCGAGTGCGTAGTTTTCGTCAGCACTTATTTTTTTTCAGACTTTTTAACGAGTTGCCCTCGTCTGAGACCTCGACTTGCAACTAACACTTCGGTAACCCTGTCGAAACCAGAGCACCCCCGTATATTAGCGATTGAACACAAATATAACAAACATCAGGTTAAAATGCAAAGGTATGTTCAAATTATGATCTGGTTGAGACAGGCCTGTCGACTAAATGCGAGCTTGCGAGCATTTAGGCCTTTGAGAGCGTAAGCTCGAAAAGCCCGTAGGGTGAGAATAACGCGAGTAGCGTTATTCGAAGCAAACCAGAGCACCCCCTTGTGTTCTACACAAGGGTGCTCGGTTGAGACAGGCCTGTCGATTAAATGCGAGCTTGCGAGCATTTAAGCTCTTGAGAACGCATGCGTTCGAAAGACCCGAGGGGCAAAATTGCTGCGAGTAGCAGAAATTTTGGCAAACCAGAGCACCCCCGTATATTAGTGGTTGAACACAAATATATAAAAAACCATTGCACTTGGAAAGTGATGAAAAATAATGGATCCCCTCCGCTTCGCTTCGAGGATGACGAGAATCTTCTAGAACTTGACTTTATAAATCTGCGGCCAGAGCTTGCCGGTAATCCAGAAATCCTTGCCATCGTAGGCAATACCGTTCAACACATCCACTCCAGGATGGCTGTCGCGAACCTCCCCTGCTTTTTTCGAGAAGTCAATGTAGCGGAGCACTTTCCCGCTCGGGAGTTCAATTTCAGCAATCAAATCCGTCTGCCAGATATTCGCATACACGACGTTTCCAACAACTTCAAGCTCATTCAACAGCTTTATCGAATAACGCCCATCACGAACCTTGACGACCCCCGTCACAGAAAAGCCTCCCGGCGAAATTTGCAGAAGTTCGTCAGAACCGTTACTCATTAAAAGCTGGTCCTGCCAAAGCGTAAGTCCCCAGCCTTCTGTCGGGATTCGAAATTCGCCCTTCATTTTAAAAGGCTTGCGCGAATAAATAAATGCCTTGTGCGATTTCCACGTGAGGTAGTAAATCTCGTCGCCAAGCACAACGGAACCTTCACCAAAATAGCGTTCCTCGATACGAGCTGAATCCAGGATTTTCCCGTCTAGTGTACGACGATACAGGCCAGACTTTCCATACTGCCCTGTCGTTTCGATCAGCTCTTTGCCATCAAACGAAAGCCCCTGCGTAAAATGAGACGTTTCGTGCGGAATCGAATCGAGAATGGTTGGTTCTACACGAGGAGCCTCGGCTTTTGCAAAAGACGAGAGAGCGAAGACGAGAAACGCACAAAGAGATACACTTCTAAACATATCGTAAAATTACTAAATTGGCGTCCTTATGGACGCCATTTAGTACGGCTCGGACATGTCAAAATACAATTATTTTGCCGCGTCTCTCGCCTTTTGATGCCTTCGGCATCCGTGGCAATGGCTCAAAAATGGGCGTTTTACTAAATTTGCGGTCATGGGTGAAATAAGAACTCCTGCCAAAGTGAAAATTATCGTTGGCATCCTCGCGAAAGACGCCAATTCCGTAGAAACCGTCCGCGAAGTGCTCAAGTCGCGTTTCGGCGAAGAAGACCTGAACCTGGAACCATTCCCGTTCACGTTCACCAATTACTACAAAGAAGAAATTGGCGAAGCGCCGGTGCGGGCATTCTTTAGCTACGAGAATCTCGTTGACCGCGAGACGATTGTAGATATCAAGCTTTGGACAAACGATATTGAACTTGAAATTGCAAAGGAAAACGGAACTCCAGGACTCCGCCCTGTGAATCTCGATCCGGGTTACATGACTCTTGGGCAGTTCTTTTTGGCAACGACCAAGGACCAGCGCCAGCGCGTTTACATGCAACGCGGGATTTTCGTGGAGCCGACGCTATATTTCCAGGATGGTCATTTCCACGCTTTTGACTGGACATATCGCGATTACCAGAGTGAAAATTACATCAAGTACCTTGAAGAGGTGCGCAAGCGCTTGGCGTATCAAATGACTACTGGGAGAGCGTATAGACTTAGACGAGAGAACGGCGCAAAACGCCTACAGACGAAAGACGAGAGAGAACATTTCCAAAAGGCGATTCCCCAAAAATAATGGATTCCCTCACTTCGTTCGAGGATGACTGTTTCGAGGACAACAAGACTTTAACAACTTCAAACTTCTAACTTCCTACTGTCTACTAAATTATGAAAGCTGGTATTTTTACAATTCTTCTTCTCTGCTGTTCCAACATCTTTATGACGTTCGCTTGGTACGGCAATCTTAAACTCAAGGAAATGCACATCAGCACCGACTGGCCGCTTTTCCTCGTGATTCTAGCCTCGTGGGGCATTGCGCTCCTGGAGTACAGTTTCATGATTCCAGCAAACAACATTGGAAGCCGCATCAACGGCGGGCCTTTTAGCCTGATGCAGCTGAAGATCATTCAGGAAGCAATTTCAATTACGGTGTTCACGACGATTGCTGTGACTGTTTTCCATACAGAAACGCTCCAGTGGAACCACATTGTGGCGTTCCTGTTCATCATCGCTGCAGTCTTTTTCGCTTTCCTGAAATAAGAAAAGGTCGCTCAGTTTTTCACTGGCGACCTAAATTTCTCATTTTGCCGAGCGTTAACCAATGTCCTTGATGACCATGATGCCGCTACGCTCGATCTTCGGATACTGGCGCATGCCTTCCCCGCCCTTGCCCTTGTCAAGAATGTCAAGCAAGGTGCCGTTCGTTGAATAGAGGTGCAGCTCCCACGGACCGTTCGGGGCATTGAAGTAGCCGGAGTTCTTTTGCACATTGCGCTGGAACGTCCTGTTCAGGCGGTCGGCAACGCTACGGGCATGAACCAGCGATACATCAGCAAGATTCCAGGAAATCGGCACACCGCCCATATCGAAAATCAGCACGGCATCCACGTCGGTTTCTTCCTTCATCGTGAACTTCCAGCTGAAATTCTGCCAGCTTGTGCTCAAGTCAAGAATACGGCCGTTTGCATACGGAGTGTAAGCTTCGCAGTCCTTCTTGATGTTCACGTTGAGCGTACGTGGCTTGTCTGCCCTAGCGCGCATGCTAAAAATGTACGTCACGCCCTTGTGGAGAGCAAAATGTTGCTTGAACTGGAGATTCCAGGAATCCTTGCCGCCTTTCTTGATGTCGAAATGCACGACGCCATCCTTAACGGTAACATCGCCCTTGCCACCCCAGAAGTCGGTCGTCCAGCCTGAAAGCGGATTTTCAGCATTGAATTCACCGTTTTCGATGATATTCGCGCCTGTTCCCTGAGAACCAGTCGTGAAATCTCTATTCTGAATAAAGTTCGGAATCACGCTTGTATTCTGGATTCCGAGAGGGCTATCGACAGCGACTTCCTTGCCCCAGCCGATAAGCGTGTTGTAGGAACCGTGAACCGTCATGTCCATTTCCGGACTATCGAAGTTACCCGGACCCCAGCTCCACGCAAGCCAGCCGATGTTCAGGCGTTCGCATTCCGACATGATAAACTTGTACGGAATTTCACGAACACCGCCAGCAGCCACCGGAGCAAATTCACCGACGATCAGTGGAATCTTGCGCTTGAGGGATTCTTCAAGCGTGGCCTTGATGCGGTCCTTGACAGTCTCGTAGCCTGTCGCCACCGGATTGTGGCGTTCAGTCGGCCACCACATGTGAATCGAGAAAATCAGGTTGTGTTCTGGGTCGGCCTGCAAAAGCTTCGGCCCTACGTTCAACAAGTTCTTTTCGTTCTGGCCCCATTCGTCGGCGTCGATCATAATCGGCACACGTACGCCAGAGGCACGGAGCTTAGTCACGATGATATTATAGGCGTTGAAAAAATCATCGGCTGTCTGCGCCTTGTCGCCTGGTTCGTTACCGATGTTCAAAATCAGGTATTCCTGATGATTGTAAATCATCTGGAGCGTTTCTTCGCGAAGCCAGAATTCAAGAGCGTCACTCAGGCGGTCCCAGTTACCGGTCGTGTCATGAATTTCCGGGATAGGAATCATGCCATTTGCGATACAAAGCGAAATGATATTGTCGAGGTCGCTGATGCGGCCGCGAGTATTCCAAACAATTCTTACACAGTTTGCGCCAGTCTTTGCAATTTCGGGAATGGTCTTACCTTCGCGATCTGTCCAAATAAACATGTGGTTTACACCACGAAGAACAACCTTTTCGTTGTCCTTGCTGTACAGAAAAGAATCCTGAACGAAAAAGCCCGGTTTCACAGATGAGCCGTTCATGTCTTTAATTTTCTCCATAAAGTCAATTAATCCACTATAAATATACAACTAAATGTTTTTTTGAGCCAAAATTTTTTCGCATATATAAAAAATTCAGCGCTCGACCATTGACTTTTCAAGCAAAATATGTGCCACAAGACCCAGGCCTGGTCATTTAAGCCTTATGGACGCTGACGCGTTTGACTTAGCGACTTCTGATGGAAGCTGTGACGGCAAAATATTCCCGGCGGTTTTTGCCGAGTAGCTCGACAACGAGCGCTCAGGAAGGTGCTTCCAGTAGCGTACAGGCAGGCAACGTCGAAGCAGGCGCGGGTTGAGCCGCTCCTTGATTGCCATCGTGTCGTAATAGGACTTCCACATACGCGTAAATTCATCGGGAGGCGCATGAGCAGAAATGTAACTTGGATCAGGGACCGTTACAAAATGTGTCCGGTAATTCTCGTAATAGACGCCAAAGCCACGCTTGACATCGATAATCGCCCATGTGCCGTTCGGATAGCGACAGCGAAAATGCCCGACAATCATTTCAAGAATGTCATACTTGGGTTCAATCTCGGCGATGTACATGCCATCGGGAGCCTTGTTGAATCGCACCATTCCATACATATTGTCCATTTCGCGACGCACGGAACGCGCAATCGTAATGAGCGGAATCATTTCAAGGCTTGACGGATTGCGACCGTAGTTCGGTTCTAGCCCAGCAAAAAGCTTGCGCAAATACGCGAGAATGTTCATCTCGATGTTCGCTTCTTCGGAACGGAAACAGGTCTCAAGCAAGTTCAAGACATCTTTGCTTGCGGCATTGGTAATGGCCCGCTTGAGGCGTCTGGCAGATTCTTCGGATGTTTCGACATGGAAGGGCTGCGCAAAAAGGTCTGTTGCGGTTTCGTGTTCTGCTTCGTACGTGCGTTCGGCAACAAAGCAAGAAACATCGAGATGCTGGCGGTATATCTCGAAAACGGCACTCAAGAAGCCATCGAAAGTAGAATCGTAATGAATAGCGAGGGACATAATTTAGTTGGAAGTAGACAGTAGGAAGTAGGCGGTAGACGGTTGAACTTTGGAGATGTTAGTCAATGGTCATTAGTTATTTGCAATAGGCAACGCATTTGCTGATGACTGTGCTTTGGCTGGTGCGGGGAGTGCGGCGGGCATGGAGTCGAACAGGTCGAGTTGATCGTTCTTGGGCTTGCCTGCAATAAGCAACGGGCGAATCATCTCAGGATAAAGCTTGTGGAGTTCACGCGGTACATCGCTGTCGTAGATGAAGTATTTCGCGCGCTTAAGCACCACCCCCATCTTCTTCAAATGTTCAAGCCTGATTTTAGAATAACGCCTGCCGCTTACAATGAGTTGCGCAGACCTCACGCCAATGCCGGGCACACGCAAAATCATCTCGTAATCGGCGGTTTGCAAATCGACCGGGAAGCATTCCGAATGGCGAAGCGCCCACATCACTTTCGGATCTAGATCCGGGTCCAGGAACGGATTTTTCTCGTCGAGAATCTCGTTGTACTCGAACTTGTAAAAACGCATGAGCCAGTCGGCCTGATAAAGCCTATGCTCACGTAGAAGCGGCGGTTTGGTGGTAATTACAGGCAAGCGTTTGTCCGCATTTATGGGAACATACCCCGAGAAATAAACACGCTTCATTTGCTGCTGCTTGTAAAAGCCCGCCGAGAGCGTCAAAATCTGGAAGTCAGTCTCCCCCGACGCCCCGACAATCATCTGTGTACTTTGCCCCGCCGGCAAGAACTTCGGAGAATACCTGGACTTGTCCGTTTTGTATTCAAGCTTGCGTTCTGCCAAGAAATTCATCGGGCGGTAAATGGAGGCGAAATTCTTTTCGGGTGCGAGGTATTGCAGCTGCTTGTCCGAAGGAATTTCGATATTCACGCTGCTGCGGTCGGCATAAAGCCCCGCCTCAAACAAAAGTCTCGAACTAGCCCCCGGAATCGCCTTCAAGTGAATGTACCCGCCAAAATGGTGCACCAGACGCAATTCCTTAGCCACTTTAATCAATAGCTCCATCGTGTAGTCGGGAGAACCAATCACGGCTGAACTCAGGAAAAGCCCTTCAATGTAATTACGGCGGTAAAACTCAAGCGTGAGGTTGATGAGTTCCTTCGGTGTAAAAGTCGCTCGCGGAATGTCGTTACTGCGACGGTTCACGCAATAGGCGCAATCGTACTTGCAGGCGTTACTGAACAAAACCTTCAATAGCGAAATGCAGCGACCGTCGGCGCTCCATGTGTGGCAAATGCCCGAGCTGTGCCCGCACCCCATTCCGCCTTTTGGCGAATTTCGCTTGGAGCCGCTCGACGAGCACGAAACATCGTACTTGGCGGCATCGCCTAGAATGTTCAGTTTATCGCGTATATCCATTTTCGCCCATCGTTTCTAACGACACACTTGTTTACTTGCCTTTTTGTTCACTAAATATAACATTAACTGCACAAAAAAGCAAGTACAAAAAGAAAAAGTAGAGTTGCGAGGCGCAATTGTGTTTGATTTTACATTTTCTGTATATTTACAGCCGTTTTTCCAAAATTTGGAAAACACCGTTTTTTGTAAAGAGGGATAGAAATGCGTAAATTACACATTTTACGCATAAAACCACTCAAATTACATATTGGCACGCTTTTTGCAAATAGGGCAGCGAAAAACAAAAAACAATAAGGAGTTTGCCAAATGAGCAACGCATATAGATTAAAAGCAATCAAGGAAATCGCGAGCGAAGCCGCCGGCGCAAACATGGCCGCAGCCCCCGCAAACATCGACTTTTATGGTGAAGACGTATTCAACGCCGACGCCATGCGCACTTACCTGCCGAAAGACATCTGCAAAAAGCTTTTCGCAACTATCGACGACGGCGCACCGCTCGACCCGAGCATCGCTGGCGAAGTTGCACACGGCATGAAGAAGTGGGCCCTTGATCGTGGCGCTACTCACTTTACTCACTGGTTCCAGCCCCTTACCGGTTCCACCGCCGAAAAGCACGACTCTTTCTTGGAACCCGAAGGTGACAAGGCCATCCTCGCTTTCAGCGGCAAGAACTTGATCGTCGGCGAACCGGACGCATCTTCTTTCCCGAGCGGTGGTCTCCGTTCTACTTTCGAAGCTCGTGGTTACACCGCTTGGGATCCGACTTCCCCGGCATTCATCAAGCGTCACGGCAACGGCGCAACGCTCTGCATCCCGACTGCTTTCTGTAGCTACACTGGTGAAGCACTCGACAAGAAGACTCCGCTCCTCCGCTCCATCCAGGCTTTGCAGAAATCCGCCGACCGCCTCATGGGCCTCTTCGGTGTCGCTCCGCAGAAGGTCACCGTTACGCTCGGTGCCGAACAGGAATACTTCCTCGTCGACAAGCGCTTCTACCTCCAGCGCCCGGACCTCTACCAGGCTGGCCGCACCTTGTTCGGTGCAGCTCCGGCAAAGCACCAGCAGATGGAAGACCACTACTTCGGTAGCATTCCGTCCCGCATTTTGAACTTCATGAACGATGTGGAAAAGGAACTCTGGAAGCTCGGTATTCCGGCCAAGACCCGCCACAACGAAGTCGCTCCGGCTCAGTTCGAACTTGCTCCGATGTTCGAAGAAGTAAACCTCGCTTGCGACCACAACATGCAGATTATGGAAGCCCTCCGTCAGGTTGCTGACCGCCACGGACTCGTCTGCCTCCTCCATGAAAAGCCGTTTGCCGGCATCAACGGTTCTGGTAAGCACAACAACTGGTCTGTGAACTACGGCAAGACCAACCTCTTGAACCCGGGCAAGGATCCGCACCAGAACGCCATTTTCCTCACCACGCTCTGCGCTGTGATTTACGCTGTCGATACTCATGCAGACTTGCTCCGTATGGCTGTTGCAAGCGCTGGCAACGACCACCGCCTTGGTGCTAACGAAGCTCCTCCGGCAATCATCTCCATGTACCTCGGCGACCAGCTTGCTGACGTCGTTGACCAGCTCGAAAAGGGCGATCCGAAGTCCAGCAAGCAGGCTGGCGCTCTCAAGCTCGGTTCCGACACTCTCCCGCCGCTCCCGCGTGACGCTACGGACCGCAACCGTACTTCTCCGTTCGCATTCACCGGCAACAAGTTCGAATTCCGTGCACCGGGTTCTAGCCAGAGCTGCTCTGAACCGAACGTCATCCTCAACACGATCGTTGCCGAAGCATTCGACATCATCGCCGACAAGCTTGCAAGCGTTCCTGCAGACAAGTTCCACGAAGAACTCCAGAAGCTCTTGCAGAAGATCGTGAAGGAACACAAGCGTGTTATCTTCAACGGCAACGGCTATACCGACGAATGGGTTGAAGAAGCCGCCAAGCGCGGTCTTCCGAACATCCGCACCACGATGGAAGCTCTCCAGGCTCTCACCAAGAAAGAAAACGTCGCCCTCTTCGAAAAGTACGGCGTGTTCAACAAGCGCGAACTTGACTCCCGTTACGAAGTCAACATGGAAGACTACCACAAGAAGATTCACATCGAAGGCGAAATCGCCCGCGACATGGCTAAGGATATCATCCTCCCGCAGGCTATCGAAGCTTACTCCACAGCTCTCAAGGCAAACGAAATGGCTTTGAACCAGGGTCTCCCGGCTCTCGATTCTTACGCCAAGCCGCTTGGCGATGGCATCAAGAAGTTGCTCTCTGCTATCGAAGTGATGGAAAAGGCACTCGCAGGGAAGCACGAAGATATCTTGAACGGCATGCTCGACCTCCGCTTGGTCGTGGACGCTCTCGAAAAGATTGTTCCGGACGAAAAGTGGCCGCTTCCGAAATATCGCGAGATGCTTTTCATTTATTAATGAAAAGCATCAGCCGTGCGTCGAAGGTGCACGGCTCAATGTCACTTCATTTACTAGTCAATGGTCATTAGCCATTGGTTATTAGTTGAAATGCGCATCACTCGTAAAACGATTTAAGCACATCAAAACCGAAGACAAAATCACTCGCCGAAAGGCGGGTGATTTTTTTACATTAATTGTAATTAAAACCATAATGTTTACACTTTTCGTAAAACTTTAAAACCTTCAATTCTTTAAATTTTTGCAAATTTCGCTGTTTTTGATTTCTGGCACATCTTTTGCTTATAGCCACAAAAGAATTACAATTTGTGTAAATTAGGAAAATTAAAATGGCATTACAGCATAGATACAATGGCAAGACAAAGTTTATTATCGTCACCGGAGGCGTCATCTCCGGACTCGGCAAAGGGGTAGCAGCAGCGTCCATCGGGGCGCTGCTTTCTGCTAGAATGAAGGTGGTTCCGGTCAAGTGCGATGGTTACCTGAACACGGACCCGGGCACGATGAACCCGACCGAACATGGTGAAGTTTTTGTTTTGGATGACGGTGGCGAATGCGACATGGACTTCGGCCACTACGAACGCTTTTTGAACGTGACCGCCAAGAAAGATTGGAGCCTCACGATGGGCCGCATTTTCAAGATGATTCTCGAAAAGGAACGTCGCGGCGACTATCTTGGCCATACGGTGCAGTTCATCCCGCATGTGACTGACCTTATCAAGGAACAGTTTTACAGAATTGCAAACCAGGAAAAAGCGGATGTGCTGTTGATTGAAATCGGCGGTACCGTAGGCGATCTCGAAAACCAGTTTTACATCGAAGCCGCTCGCCAGCTAAGTCACGAAGTTGGCGACCACAATGCGATTTTCGTACACCTCACCTACGTCCCGATTCCGTCTGGCGTGAACGAACAGAAATCCAAGCCCACACAGATGTCCGTGCGTGATTTGAACAAGCTCGGCATTTACCCGGAAATCGTTATCGGTCGTTGCGAAGAATATATCAAGCCGCACCTCAAGGCAAAAATCGGCTTGTTCTGCAACCTGCCAGCTGACCACATCATCTCTGGCATTGACGTGAAGCACGTTTACGAATGCCCGCTCGTTTACGATGCCGAAGGCATTCCCGAGATTCTTTCCAAGACGCTAGGCATTTACGCCCCGCCGAAACTTGATCAATGGAGCAAGCTCGTGGACGCCCTCAAGCGCAATTCCGTGAATCCGCGCAAGACGCTTACCGTTGCCATTTGCGGCAAGTACCTCGCCCTCGAAGATTCTTACGCATCTGTTGTCGAAGCTATTACACATGCCTCCGCCCATTTGGATTTGCATGCCAACATCCGCTGGGTCGATACGGAAAAAATTGAAAATGGTACCGTTTCTGTCGAAACCGCACTCAAGGGAATCGACGCAGTCATCGTTCCAGGCGGTTTCGGTAGCCGCGGTATCGAAGGCAAGATCCAGGTCATCCGCTATGTGCGCGAAAACAAGATCCCGTTCCTCGGCATTTGTTACGGCATGCAGCTCTCCGTCGTGGAATTTGCGCGCCACGTCTGCGGTATGCAGGGCGCAGGCACAATCGAAATGGAAAGCGAAACGAACCACGTCGAAGTTCCGGTCATAGCATTCCTCCCTGGCCAGGAACACATCAAGGACTTGGGCGCCACGATGCGCCTTGGCGGTCACGACGTTGTCATCAAGGAAGGAAGCCTTGCCGCTCAGGTTTACGGTTCTACCGCCATCCGCGAACGCTTCCGCCACCGCTACGAAGTGAATCCGCAGTACGTCGCTCAGATTGAAAAGGGCGATCCGACCGGTGCAAATCAGCAAAAGCTCGTTTTCTCCGGAAAAGCTGCCAACGAAGACATTATGCAGATTATGGAACTCACGGACCACCCCTACTTTATGGCCTGCCAGTTCCACCCAGAACTGAAGTCCTCGCTGATCCACCCGGCCCCGCTCTTCCTTGGACTTTTGAAGGCTGCCGACGAGAAAAAATAAAAGCGAGGCAAGCGACGTACTTGCCAGACCATAGCGCTATAGAGATTTGATTTTCTATATTGCGCCTCAAATGGAAAAGCTTTTAAAATTTGATAACGAATATTTATGGCACCCTTATGCAGCGCTACATAAGGGGCCTTCTCGTTTTTTGGCGAAAGCGGCCCACGGAACAACAATAGAAACCGCCGACGGGCTGAAACTCATTGATGCCGTTTCGAGCTGGTGGTGCATGGCTCATGGGCATAACGCACCCGAAATTGTCGAAGCCATTCAGAAACAGAGCGAAAAAATGTGCCACGTGATGTTCGGCGGCTTCACGCACGAACCAGCAATTGAGCTGGGCGAAAAGCTGGTGAACTTTTTGCCTAACGGCCTGAACAAAATATTCTTTGCCGATTCCGGGAGCATCGCTGTAGAATGCGCTGCCAAGATGGCCGTGCAATACCAGTATGCGCTTGGGCGGCCGGAGCGCTGCAAGTTGGTCGCACTCAAAGGCGGCTACCACGGCGATACCGCTGGCGCTATGGCACTTAGCGATCCCGATGGAATGCACACGCTTTTCCGCGGCATCATGCCGCACCATTATTTTGCAGAACGCCCCAATTGCAGGGCCGACGGCGTGTGGGACGATAGCGATTTTACATCGATGGAACAAATCGTCGAACAGCACAAAAACGAAATAGCCGCTGTAATTTGCGAACCGATTTTTCAGGGCGGAAATGGCATGTGGCTCTACAACGCCCATTACCTCATAAAGCTCCGCGAACTCTGCAACCGCTATGGCATTCTGCTTATTTTAGACGAAATCGCTTCTGGATTTTTCCGCACGGGTCCAAAATTCGCAATGATGCATACCGCCAATGACACAAAAAGCTGTGGCGAGAACGACTATATCAAGCCTGACATCATGTGCATCGGCAAGGCTTTGACGGGTGGTTCAATAACAATGGCCGCCTGCGTCGCTTCCGAGATGGTCGCAGAAACCATCACGAATAGCAAAATTTCGGCATTTATGCACGGGCCAACCTACATGGCAAACCCGCTTGCATGCGCAGCAGGCATCGCATCGCTTTCCCTGTTCGAGAGCCGCGATTACGCAACAAGCGTCGCCCGCATCGAAAAGCGCCTTCGCGCTAACCTCTACCCCCTCCGTGCACTCGAGAATGCAGCCGATGTCCGCGTACTGGGCGCCATCGGCGTCCTGGAACTCAAGGCGAAGCCCACCGCCGAAGACATCCAGAAGGTCATCCGCGAAACAGGCGTATGGCTCAGGCCGTTCTGCAATTACGTATACACCATGCCTCCGCTCATTACGACAGATGCAGAACTGGACCGCATTTGCGAAGCGATTAAACTTATTGGAGAATGTAAGCCAGCGCCAGTTATTGAAGGCGATGACGAATTTCACGAGTAAAGAGATAATTCGCTGGGAATAAAAATGGACTACTACAGTTTAAAGATGCGCGCATCACAGCATATCGGCGAAGGTGAAGGCGCACACGAACAACACATATCCGGCGCCGAACGAATTGTAACGAGAGACTCCGTAGAAGCGGTATGTTCTGCAATGGTTCGCCGTGCAATGACACATTCCAAAGGCGACCCGGACTTTATAAACGTCAAGATTGAAAAAGTTAACGAAGGCGATATCCAGATTTTAAAGGCGCTCCCCGTGACACGCATAGATGTCGAAAGCGCAGAACAGGGACTGGACAAGGCTTTTGATTTAATCGCACCACTGATGAGTTCCGAAAACGCGACCGATTCCGCGAAAAATCTCAAGGAACTGCGTATAAAATTGCAGGCTCTCTTGCGCGAGACATTCCCTATGCGAGGAGCGATGCTCTATGACATAGCGACCGGCGAGCGCCTCGAACCAGACCACGAACGCGGTGTACGCGCGACATACATGGACGCACTCCATTCAAGCGAAGTCGATGGATGCAAAAATCACTTTAACGAAGCCATCGTGCTTGCGACCAAGGTTGCAAACGCCCCGGGAATGGTCGCAGAATTTTGCATGAGCGACGACCCGAATTATGTAACGGGCTATGTCGCAAGCAAGGAACTAGGCTATATACGCATTATGAAGATGAAGGAAATGGGCGACGAAAACGGAGGCCGAATTTTCCTATTCGATTCACGTAAGGCAAAAGCAGAAGACTGCGTTGAATACTTGCAAAAGAAAAAAGTGTTAGTGGATTAGAATGAATAGCAAACTTCTCGACGACTTTACGAAAGATGTTTTAGAAACGGCAAAGCGCAACAACACCTACCGTACATTGCGTACGATGGAAACACCCGAATCTTCACATGTAAAGATTTGCGTTGCTGACGCACACGCATCAAGCGAACAACTTCTTCTCGCCTCCAATTCCTACCTTGACCTAGCCAATATTCCTGAATTAAAACAAGCTATGGCTCAGGCCGTTCTTGACTGGGGAACGGGAAGCGGTGGCGCACGCCTTACGACTGGCAATAAAACGCCACACGACGAACTCGAAAATGAGCTTGCAAAGTTCAAAGGCGAAGAGGCGGCAATTACATTCAACACTGGCTACATGGCAAACGTCGGGACAATTTCTGCTTTGTGCGGCAAAAGCGACATTATCTTTAGCGATGCCCTGAACCATGCAAGCATTATCGACGGCATCCGACTTTCACGCGCTACATGTGTAGTTTACAAGCACAACGACATGACAGACCTGGAGCGCGCCATCCAGGAAAATGCAACGAATCAAAAAATGCTAATCGTCACAGATGCAGTTTTCAGCATGGACGGTGACCTTGCAAACTTGCCAGAGCTTTTGCGAATTGCGCACACATACAACTGCCTCTTGATGATTGACGAAGCACACGCCACAGGCGTCATTGGGCGAACAGGACGCGGGCTTGCCGAACATTACGGATGCGAACATGCCGACGTCACCGTAGGCACATTGAGCAAAGCCATTGCATGCGAAGGCGGTTTCGTCGCTGGAAAAAAACAACTCATTGAATTTCTGAAAAATAAGTCACGCAGTTTCATTTTCACGACAGCGATGTCGCCGGCAATGGCCGCAGGCGCACTCAGGAACTTGCGATTCCTGGAATCACACCCGGAACGCGTTCAGCAACTGCAAGAAAACGTGAAATCTTTCTGCGAGGTTTTACAACGGGAAGGCTTAAACGTACCGCAGTCACCATCTGCAATCATTCCGGTTATCATTGGAGATGAAGCGGCTGCACTCAACGCGTCCGCAAAACTTCTCGAGCGCGGCTACGTGATTCCTGCAATCCGCTACCCCACAGTAGCGAAAGGACAAGCGAGACTCCGCGCAAGCCTCATGGCCACGCACACGCACGAAGAACTCGAACGCGCAGCAAAAGCAATTGCCCAAGTTATAAAATCAACAAACTAGATACTTCAATTCCGCAACTTCGTTGTTTCACTCATGACACATCGATATTACTAACCACTAATCACTAACCACTGTTTACTTTTATGTCTAAAGGTTACTTCGTTACGGCTACCGGCACGGATGTCGGCAAGACTTTCATTACGGCACTCCTTGTCAAGAAATGGAGAGATTCGGGAATTGACGCCGGCTACTACAAGGCAGCTCTCAGCGGTGCAGAACTCCGCGACGGTCAATGGATTGCAGGCGACGCCGACTACGTCAAGCGCATTGCAGGACTCCCCGACACGCAAGAACAGCTCGTCAGCTACGTCTACAAGGAAGCGGTATCGCCACACCTTGCCGCCCGCAAAGAAGGAAACCCCGTTGAACTTTCGAAAGTTGCCGTTGATTTCAACGAAGCATGCACCCGACACAAATTCGTCTTTGTTGAAGGTTCCGGCGGCATCATCTGTCCCATCCGCGACGATGTAGACAGCCTGGGCAACTCCGACCCGAACGGCAAAAAGATCTTTCTTGAAGACATCATGAAAACGGTCGATCTTCCATTGCTTATAGTCACAACAGCTGCGCTAGGCTCCATCAACGCCTGCGTTCTCACAGTCGAATATGCCAAAAGCCGCGGTCTAGGAATTCGCGGGATCATCGTGAACCGCTATGGCGAAAGCAACAATCTTGAAATGGAAGACGACAACATCCGCATGATGCAAAAACTCACCGGCCTCGAAATTCTTGCAAAAGTAAAATCAGGAGCCTCCGATTTAGGCGTTGCCCCCTTTTGATTTTACATTTTTTGTCAAATCAGAAAAGCCCTGAAAAAACTGCAAAAATTGATCAAAAAATTTTTTAAAATGGATTGTCGCGAACCGGTCAATTTACTATAATTACCCCCGATGAAACGAATGGAACTTGTCGACTTCGAACTCGCTTTCAAGGAAGCAGTTTCGGCCCACAAAAAGGTCGGTTGGGTTTCAGTTTTTGACAAGACTATTCATTTTTTTAAGAGTTTTAATTTTAAGGCAAAGGCATTTAGCTTTTGCCTTTTTTATTGTACACGTCATCGTCATTCTGAGCGAAGCGAAGAATCCAGTTATATTCAGCCCTGGATCCTTCGTTTTCGTGCTACGCACTTCACTCAGGATGACGGCGTGGAAACACCCGCTTTTTACATTCTAGCAACGAGTAAATCATGAACGAAAAATTTCAATGGAAAGCAAAGCGCGAACGCAAGGCGTTCATAGCCTTGGCTGACGGAGCCGTGTTCCACGGTTACGCCTTTGGCGAAAAGAAAGACACCGTTGGCGAAGCCGTGTTCAACACCGGTATGGCTGGCTACAAGCAGATTTTGACTGACCCGTCTTACGCTGGTCAGTTCGTGGTTTTCACCACGGCCGAAGTTGGCGCTTACGCTACGAACTTTGAAAAGTCCGAATCCCGCCAGGTTTTCTTGAACGGCATTGTCGTGAACTCCCTCGACTGGGTTTCCAAGGAAC
>Ga0310695_10005244_pt1 | contig 22844 bp, 22 predicted proteins | sample RumenRJG_04DNA_FD_203882 | JGI IMG/M metagenome (GOLD analysis project Ga0310695, IMG submission 203882) | Bovine rumen microbial communities from Lethbridge, Alberta, Canada - RJG_04 (v2) (version 2) | ecosystem: Host-associated > Mammals > Digestive system > Stomach > Rumen | place: Canada...
GGAGTATACTGCCTGTCTCCAAGCAAAGATGATTTGTATCTGGAATTGCCCCACAAGATGGTATAGCCGGTGATTTTATTTTTATTGTCCCGTCGGAACTCAATATCGTAGCCGCGCTTTTTGAGCTTGGCTTCATACGTTTGCCAGCTGAAGGATCGCATCTCTTCCAGTATGGCCTCACATTCATCAGATAGAGTGTTGATATGATTCTTTCGGATCTCTTCGGCCAGAATCCATCCGTATTCTATTGAAACCTGTTTGGCAGCCTCCATCGCTCGTTCATGGATGAAATGGGCATCATTGACGTTCCCGTCCATATCGATACGGTTAGCGTTGATGTGAAGATGCAGAATGCCGCTGTCGCTGTCGTGGTGGAGCGAGACTACATACTGGCTGTTGCGGAGATTTGTAGATTTGGCGCTGTCCCGTTTGGCTCTCCCGGACAGGTCTACGGCATCAAACTCCATGATGAACATATCCGCGAGTTTTCTCCATTCCTTCAATGTCCATCCGGCAGATTCCTCCTTGGTAGGGGAGACCTCGATGCGGATGGACGTATTGACCATCGGGCGGTGTCGGTTCAGCTTGTCCCTATACTTCAACTGGAGGGCATTCATCATCGTCCACATGCCGCTGGCTGAAATATCCGGGGGAAGATGATGTACCTTGACAATCTCGGCTTCCTCTTTGTCGGCGGAGTACCGTATGGCGTTGCCTCCGTATGAGACAACAGTGGCTTTTGCTATCATAACTCGTTGTGGATTACCTTATTCTTTCATTTTCTTTACAGCGTTGTCCCAATAGACAATCAGGTCGCTTGCTGCTTTCGTCCAGTCTTGCATGAACTTCACGTCAGAGAAGATGAGACGTTTCTCTTCCTCGCTACGTCCTCTGAGGGCATTGGCGATATTGATCAGATCTCTCCTCGCTTCATAGATGCTGCAGTAGGCTCTTATCTCCTTGTCCGTAAGATGTCGCTTAGGACAATGACTCAGAGCGCATCTTCGAACGTAATCGCTGATGGTCAGGCCGCATTCTTCAGCCTTGTTCTTAATCGTGTCAAGCTCTTCCTGAGAGACACGGGCGTCCAGGTGCATGGTGCGCCTAGGCTTCGAATTCTGAACTATCTTTTTCATTCTGACAAACTTTTTTGGTCAGCCTCAATGCGAGCCAGGGAGCGTGAAAGAAGCCATTGTTGGACAGATCGCTCGCGAAACTGTACGACATTGGTATTTCTTGCTTTGGCGGTGTCGCGATTGAATTGCGGCACCCTCCGGCAGAAACTGCCGATTGGTTAATACACTCTTTTTCGGGGCTATTGGTTTATATGTGCAGCCAAGTCTGGTGGTTCGCTTCTGCCTTGTTTTAATTTATCTGTCGGTCACCTTCTTGTAATATTTGTTCCAGACAGGCTTGTTGTCGATACGCCAGGTTCCGACGCATAGTAAGGTGTGAATGCTGGTCCGGTTGTTCTGGATGGTTGAGATAAGCCCCACCTGATTCATCTGGTCCAGGACTCTTGATACAGTTTTGCGGTCGCACTTCCAGATACGGGACAGTTCAACTTCTGAGGCCACGATCTGGCCGACATGAATGGTGACGGAGAACCCCTTTATCTTGTATTCTTCTTCAGTTGTATTTGTGAGGTCGATTAAGGACACCAGGGCTTGCATACGGTTGAACCCGTATTTGCTTGTGGAGAGATAGTCTGCCTGACTCTTGTTCAGGATTAGACTGTAAGTAATGTTAGATTCCATCATTGCTAGGTATTAATCGACAGGGGAGTAGCCTGACAGTTGGTTATACAATTCCTCGGCAAGAATAGCAAAATGCCACAACTCTGCTGAGCTGTGGTAAAGATATGAAATTAGCTGCGTAACTTGTTGTATCCTAGGGTATTGCGGGCTGAATTAGTGCAATGCAATACAACGATAGGAAAAAGAGTTGGTGGTTAAGCTGTGGTTAAGTGAAAAAGAAAAACCCCACTGGAATGCATTCCAATGGGGTTTTCTCGTGACTCCTACAGGATTCAAACCTGTAACCTTCTGATCCGTAGTCAGATGCTCTATTCAGTTGAGCTAAGGAGCCGTCATTAGGGCCTGTGGCCCTGTATGCTACTCTTCGGCCTTCTTGCCGACGAACTTCTTCTCCTTGATCCTGGCCTTCTTGCCGGAGAGGTCCCTGAGGTAGAAGATGCGGGCCCTGCGGACCTTACCGACCTTGTTGACCTCGATAGACTCGATGGAGGGGAGCTCGTAAGGGAAGATTCTCTCGACTCCGATACCGCCGGAAACCTTGCGGATGGTGAAAGTCCTGGTGAACGGGGTGGCACCGCAAATCTGGATAACCACACCTCTGAACTTCTGAAGTCTTTCCTTGTCACCTTCCTTGATCCTGTAGGTCACGGTGATGGTGTCGCCGGCCTTGAAATCAGGATAGGAAGCGGCCTTGTTCTGAGAGAATGCCTGCTCTACAATCTTGATGTAATCCATAACAGTCAAAAATCTATTTCAATCGCAACGTTACTTCACTAACTTAACCCTAAAACAGTAAGAGGTTGCTTTTTGTGGACTGCAAAGGTATACAAATTTTTCTATTCGTCAAACTTTTTCCCAAGTTTTTCGAAAAGATTCTTGTCGTCGCGGCTGAGGTTGGGACGAAAACTGTCGCTGTATTTCATATCCTCCATGGCCTTGCGCTCATCGCGGTTGAGCTTGCGGGGGATCCATACCATGATCTGCACGAACAGGTCGCCGCGGCCTGAGCCGTATCCGCTCACTGCCGGGAGGCCCTTGCCACGGAGTTTCACGGTGGTGCCGGACTGCGTGCCGGCATCGATCTTGAGCCGGTAGCTGCCGTCGAGGCAGGGGACTGTGACTTCGCATCCGAGCATGGCGTCCATCACGCTGATGACCTGGGTGTAGTAGAGGTTGGTACCCTGGCGCTTGAGCTGCGGATGGCCGGTCTCCTTGATGACCACCAGCAGGTCGCCGTTGGTGCCATTGTGCGGGGCGGAATGGCCCTCGCCGCGGACCGTCAGTTGCATGCCTTCCTCGACGCCGGCAGGGATCTTGACCCTGACGGTCTCGCGCCTGCGCACCAGACCGGTGCCGCCGCAGGTGCGGCAGGGATTGGTCACGACCTTGCCCTCGCCCTGGCACTGAGGGCAAGTGGAATATGCCACAGTGCGCCCGAACAGGGAATTGGTGATGTTCTGGACCTGTCCGGAGCCCTTACAGGTGGGGCAGGTCTTGATGTCGGAACTGTTGCGTGTGCCCTTGCCCTGACAGTCGGGGCAGGGACGGTTGCGTTCGATGGTGACTTCCTTCTCGACGCCGGAGTTGATCTCCTCGAGGGTGAGGGTGACGCTGGTGCGGATGTCGCGCCCGCGGAAAACCCGCTGCTGGCTCTGCCCGCCGCCGAAACCGAACCCGCCGAAGCCGCCGCTACCGAAACCTCCGAAACCTCCGAAACGCCCTCCGAAGAGGTCGTTGAGGATGTCGTTGAGGTTGCCGAAGCCCTGGCTCCAGTCCGGAGCGCCGCCGGCGCCGTCGGTGCCGGCAAATCCGAACTGGTCGTAGCGGGCTTTCTTGTCCGGGTCGCTGAGCACGGAATACGCCTCGGAGGCCTCCTTGAACTTCTCCTCGGCGGTCTTCTTCTCCTGGTCGCTTCCGCTGACCCAGCGGTCGGGATGCCATTTGAGGGCCGCTTTCCTGTAAGCGGCCTTTATGTCGTCAGCCGAGGCGTTCTTGTCGACGCCAAGGACTTCGTAGTAATCTCTTCTCTCTGCCATGTCGTTATGCTCCTACAACTACTTTGGCGTAGCGCAAAACCTTTCCGTTCAGGAGGTAGCCAGTCTGGGTGACGTCGATGACCATGCCCTTCTGGGCCTCGTCCTGCACGGGGAACTGGGCTACGGCCTCGTGGAAATCCACGTCGAACTTCTCGCCCTTTGCCTCGATGATGCTGAGTCCCTTGGTCTTGAGATATGTCATCAACTTGTTGTATATCAGGTCTGTACCCTGCTTGGCGGCTTCGTCGCTGGACTCCGCCAGCATGGCCATGGCCCTCTCGATGTCGTCAAGGACGGGGAGCAGGCCCTTGATGGTGTCGGCAGACGCGCTGCCGACAAGGTTCAGCCTGTCCTCTGCGCTGCGGCGGCGGAAGGTCTCGAACTCGGCCATCAGTCGGAGATAGTCGTCCTTGACGTCCTTGCAGCGGGACTCCATCTCTTCGGCTTTCTTGCGACACTCCTCGAGCTGCTTCTCCAGCTCCTCGATCTTCTTCTGTTCTTTCCTCAGCTCCTTCTTGGAGGGCTGTGCCTCTTCCTGACGGACTTCCTGTTCGATATCCTGTGCTTCTTCAGCCTGTTTTTTCTCTTCCTTTGCCATAATGCTTGTAGTTTTTGCCTATATAGGACACAAATAATCTGCCAACGTACCAGGACTGACAGTTTGTCAGCGCGCGGGGGGAAATATTGTGCAAAAGTACTTTTATTTCCGGATAATTCCTATCTTTGTGGCGAGATCGGCGGCAGGGCCTCCGGTCAAGTGTACTTGGCACCACTATAAAAACAAGAACAAATGAAACATTCCACTACTTATGTGTGGCTCGCAGTCATATTCTGCGTATGCCTCGTGTCCTCCAACCTTTTCGTACCCCGTACCTGGCAGGTGGGGACTCTGCCTTTACAGCTCTCCGGAGCTATCCTCATCTTCCCGATATCCTATATCGTAAATGACTGTTTGACTGAGGTCTACGGCTACAAGGCCGCTATGAAGGTCATTATCATGGGCTTCATCATGAGCCTCTTCGTCAGCCTGATGGCCGGTATAGTCACAAAGCTTCCGGCTCCGCTTTACGAGGACAACCGTTCCCTTTCCGACTCCTTCAATTCGCTCTTCGGCCTGGCTCCGCGCACTGCCTGCGCCTCACTCATCGCGTTCCTCGCCGGCTCGACCGTCAATGCGAAGATCATGAGCCTGATGAAGGAAAAGGCGGGGGAGAAGGGATTCGGATGGCGTGCCATCCTCTCGTCGCTCGGCGGCGAAGCGGTGGATTCGCTGATATTCTTCCCCATGGTGTTCGCGGGCATCATGCCGTTCATGGGCATCCTCACCATCGTGCTGACGCAGGTGGTCTGCAAGACTCTGTACGAACTGGTGGTGCTTCCGCTCACCGCGCTGATCGTACGTATCATCAAGAAAAAGGAAAACGACGTTCAATATGTCTGACGATAGGAAAAAAGAAGGCCTGAAGGCCTTGGGCGGCAACTCCGTTTACAAGGATGATTATGCCCCCGAGGTGCTGGAAGCATTTGAGAACCAGCATCCTGACAACGACTACTGGGTACGCTTCAACTGTCCCGAATTCACGACCCTGTGCCCGATCACCGGTCAGCCGGACTTCGCGGAGATACGCATCTCCTATATCCCGGACCTCCGGATGGTCGAGAGCAAGAGCCTGAAGCTCTATCTCTTCAGCTTCCGCAACCACGGAGGTTTCCACGAGGACTGCGTCAACGTGATCATGAAGGACCTCATCAAGCTGATGGATCCGAAATACATCGAAGTGACAGGGCTGTTCGTCCCGAGAGGGGGGATATCCATCTATCCTTACGCCAATTACGGCCGTCCCGGCACGAAATACGAGAAGCTGGCGGAGCAGCGCTTCGCCACGCACGAATAGATCTACCCGTTTGCGATTTCAGAGAGCTCCAGCCAACGGAGCTCTTTTTCGTCCAGGAGCTCCTTGACTTCTCCGAAACGGGCGGAGGCGGCGGTGATCTCATCCACGGATGCGCTACCGGAGGAGAGCAGAGCCTCTATACTGTCTTTCTCCGCATTGAGCGCCTCCATGTCCTTTTCCAACTGTTCAAGCTCGCGCTGCTCCTTCCAGGTGAGCCGGCGCCGGGCGGGCTTCGGCTCCGCCGCCGGCACCGCCCGCGCCGCCGCGGCTTTCTTCTGCTCCTCGGCAGCGCTCTTCTGCGCGGCTTCGTAGTCCTTCATGAAGCTGCGGTACTCGCTGTAGCCGCCGATGAAGTCCTTGACTACGCCGTCGCCGCAGAAAACGAACAGGTGGTCTACCAGACGGTCGAGGAAATGCCTGTCGTGCGATACGATGACAAGCGTCCCCTTGAACTCCTGCAAGTATTCCTCGAGTATGTTCAACGTCACGATATCCAGGTCGTTCGTGGGCTCGTCAAGGATCAGGAGGTTGGGCTGCTTCATCAGGATGGTCAGCAGGTAGAGACGCCGCTTTTCGCCTCCTGACAGCCGTGAAATACGGTTGTTCAGCATGTCATGCGTGAACAGGAACTGTCCCAGCAGGCGGGTGTCGTTGACGGTCTCGAGCACAGTCTGCGACTCATCGAACGACATGCCCTCCTGGCGGTAGTAGCCGACTGCCAGCGACTCGCCGCGTTCGATCTCTCCGGAGGAAGGGGAGAGGTCTCCTGTCAGCAGGTTGATGAAGGTGCTCTTGCCCACTCCATTGCGTCCGACGATGCCCACCTTCTCGTAACGCTGGAAATTGTATGTGAAATGCGACAGGTAGCAAGTCCCTTCGTAGAAGAAACTTACGTCCTTGCAGTTGATGATCTTGCTGCCGAGCCGCGAGGCCTGCCCGACTTCAGGGCCTATGCTCACCTGCTTGGTCGAATAGACCTGCTCTGCCCTGTCCTTCAGTTCGTGGAAGGCGTTGATCCTGTACTTCGCCTTCCCGGTACGGGCGCAGGGCGTGGCGTGTATCCACTCCAGTTCCCTGCGCAGGACATTGCGGACCTTGTCCGTCTCGGCGTTGTAGTTGTCGATGCGTTCCTGGCGCTTGACCAGATAGTTCTCGTAGTCACCCTTGTAGATGTAGACGGCACCGTGGTCCAGCTCCATCACGGTATTGCATACCCTGTCCAGGAAATACCTGTCGTGCGTGACCATGAACAGGGTACAGCGCGAGTGCGACAGGTAGCTCTCCAGATACTCGATCGCATCCGTGTCGAGATGGTTGGTGGGCTCGTCCATGATGAAGAAATCGGCCTCCGAAGCCAGCATCTGCGTCAATGCGACGCGCTTGACCTCTCCGCCGGAAAGGTCGCCCATTATAGAATCTCCACTGAGAGAGAAGTCCGTCAGGATGCGTGTCACGCGCAGTTCATACTCGAAAAGCCGGTCATCATCAAGGCTTTCCGTGAAGTCGGATGATGCATCCATTATCTGCTTGAACACGGTCTTCGACGGATCGAAGGCGTATTCCTGCTCCAGAAAGGCGATGCGGATCTGCCGCAGGAACATGATACGTCCGCCGGAGTCGGACTTGTCCTTTCCGGCGAGGATGCGCATCAGTGAAGTCTTTCCGGTGCCGTTCGGGGCAATGAGGGCGATCTTGTCGCCCTCATTGATGTTGAATCCGATATTCTCGAAGAGGACCTTCGGACCGTAAGACTTGGATATGTTCTCGATCTGGAGGTATGAGGCCATTACTTGAAGAATCTGTCGACTTCCTTGACGGCCTCCGGCAACGCGAAGACCGCGACCCTGTCATAAGGCTCGATGACAGTGTCGCCCACGGCGATGAAGGATTCGCTGCCGCGGATGACACCGCCCACGATGGCGTTGCGGGGGAATCCCATGTCCTTGAGGGCGCATTTGGTGATGGCGCTGTTCGGAGCGACGGTATACTCGAGGACTTCCGCCTTGGTTCCGCTCATGTACTTGATGGTACGTGCCTTGCCGCTCAGGGTGAACTTGAGCATGCGGGCTGCCGTGAGCAGCTTCTTGTTGATGACGGTATCGACGCCGAGCTCCTCGGCGAGACGGAGGTATTCGACATTCTCGACCTGGGCTATCACCCGTTCGACGCCGAATTTCTTGGCGGCGACGCATGCCAATACGTTGGTCTCATCGCTGCCGCAGACAGCCGCGAAGGCGTCGTATGAACGTATGCCCTCCTCTGCGAGGAAGTCGGAATTGCGCCCGTCGCCATGCACTACGGAGACGTTGGAAGGCAGCATCTCGATGAGCTGGAGGCAGCGGTCCTTGTCCTTTTCTATGATCTTGATCTTGCTGACCTGCTTTGCGATGTTCTTGGCAAGCTGTTCGGCCACCTCGCTTCCGCCTAGCACCATAATGCGGTCCACCTCTACGTTGCTCTTGCCGAAGTACTTCATCAACAGGGGCATACCCTCGCGCTTGGCAATGGTGAAAATGAGGTCGTGGTAGCGGAAATGCGTGTCGACCTTGGGGATGATGGTGTCCTCGCCGCGAGATATGGCAATGATGCGGAACTGCAGTCCGTCGGCCGAGGTCTGGGCTACGAATTCGCCGAGCTTCATGTCTATCATCGGAGAGGTCTCCTCGATCTTGAATACGGCCATCTGGAGCTTTCCATGCGCGAAGTCCATGGAGTCTGTGGATGCGGAATGCTTGAGCTGGTCCGCGATCTCCTCCGCCGCGATCTTCTCGGGGAAGAACATCAGGTCGAGGCCCATCTCCTTGAACAGCAGTTTGTTTTCGGGGGAAAGGAACTCCTCGTCCTCCAGTCGTGCCGTGACTTTCTTGGCCCCTATTTTCTTGGCTAGCAGGGCGCTGACAACGTTGACGTCCTGCGGGACAAAAGGATTGACCGCGATGAAAAGGTCGCATCCGGGGACTCCTGCATCCCTCATCACCTTGATGGAAGAGGGCATGCCCTGGACTGCGACGACATCGGCGATGGCCGTCAGCTGTGACAGGCGCTTGGCATCGCTGTCGATGACCGTGATCTCGTTGGCCTCGCGGCTGAGCATCTTGGCCAGGTGCGATCCCACCTGTCCGGCTCCTTCAATGACTATTCTCATAACACCATCTTTGATTCAATATAGTCGAAAACTCGTTTTCCCTTCAACAGCGATGCCAGTATAATGCTTCCGCCGTAGCTGCCGGCAATGCCTGAAGTCTTTCCCTGGCGTGCCAGGGCTTCTACATCCGGCCTAGAGACCAGACTCCGCGCTTCGCGGTGCGCCTCCAGGACTGCTTTGAAACAGTCCTTGCGTCCGCTCAGCAGGTATACGGCAGCGGAGCAGCCGTCCAGGCATTTCCTCCAGAAAATGACCCTGTCGGCATGCTTGAGGGCTTTCCGGGGACGTTCTCCCTGGGCCACGAATGTCCTGGCAAGATTGTTTTCCAGTAACAGGAGGCTGTTGCGGAAATTGAGCTTCAGTTTCCACGGGGAGCTCTTGGGCAGCGTGCCTCCGCCGAGGTGGTAGACCACTGACTGCGGAATGCAGCAAACCCTGTAGCCTTCAAGCTGGAGCCTCCAGCAGTAGTCGATCTCCTCCATGTGGGCGAAAAACCGGCTGTCCAGCCCGCCGAGCCTGCGCCAGAGGACGCTTCGCGTCATCAGGCAGGCTCCGGTGGCCCAGAACACGTCTGCCGGCGTATCGTACTGGCCGTGGTCCTCTTCTGTGCGGGAGAGTATCCTTCCCCTGCAGAATGGGTAGCCCCAGCGGTCTATCCGGCCTCCGGCGGCGCCGGCGTACTCGAAGCGCCCGCGGTCCTGCCAGGACCGCAGCTTCGGGGCGCAGGCGCCGCAGTCCGGATGGGCATCCATCCAGGCTGTCAACGGCGCGAGCCATCCTGACGTCACTTCGATGTCGGAGTTGATGAGCACGTAGTACTCAGCATCGATCTGCTCAAAGGCACGGTTGTAACCGCCCGTAAAACCGTAATTGTCGTCAAGCTCGATTCTCCGAATCTGGGGAAACCGCTCGCGCATCATCTCCATCGACCCGTCAGTGGAGGCGCTGTCTGCGACTATCACCTCAGCGTCCTCATTACGGACACTGTCAATCAGGCCGGGGAGGAATCTCTCCAGGTAATCCTTTGTGTTCCAGTTGAGTATGACGACAGCAGTTCTCATCTATCCTTCCTTATGGCAGCAGCCTTCTCCACGCCCGCCGTGGCAGCAACCATCACCGCCTTCGTGATGACCTTCACCGTGGCAGCAGCCTTCGCCTTCTCCGTGATGTCCGTGACATCCTCCGCCGTGGCAATGGCAGCCTTCCTTGGGCAGGAATTCGCCGTGGAGGCCTTCGGTCAGCTCCTTCTCTGTAGCGTCGCGTACGGAGATGACTTTTCCAGTGAAGTGCAGTGTCTTGCCGGCCATTGGAGCGTTGAAGTCCATGGTCACCTTGTCATCCTTGACCTCCACGACCATGCCGTGGCATACTTCGCCCGCAGAATTGAGCATAGGGATGAATTTCCCGGCCTCGAGGAGGTCTTCACGCAGTTTACCGTTGACTTCGAACGAACTCTTGGGTATGTCGAAAACCTTGGACAGGTCATAGTCGCCGTATGCTTCCTCAGGCGGGATGATGCAGTTGAACGCCTCTCCTTCCTCCTTGCCTTCCAGCTCGGCTTCAAGCTTGGGTATGATCATCCTCATGCCCTGGATGTAGTCCAGGGGCTTCTCACTTGTGGCGCTGTCGACCACTTCGCCTTCCACTTCGACTTCGTAGCTTATAGCCACGACTTTCATCGCTTCAATCTTCATGCTGTCTATTCTCCTGAGAAATCAACGTTTTCAAATGCTAAGGTAGGAATAAGTTTTGATTTGCAAGGCCTTGCATCGTCTCCGGCGGCCAGTAGGCCGTTCCAGAGGGCGATGAGGTTGCCGGTCATGAGCATCTCCCTGACGGGACAGGTTATCTTGCCGTCCTTGAAGGCGAAGCCCTCGATGCCGAAGGAATAGTCTCCGGTCGCGGAGTTGGAATTGCCTCCGTTGAAGCCGGTCACGAGTATGCCTTCGCCGCACATGGAAATGATGGATGCGCGGTCCAGGCCCTTCCGTGGCCAAGGCATGACCATCGGGCGTATGGCGTCCTCGACCGTAGGGTCCATCTGCATTTTTGCGGCCATGTAAGTATTGATGAAATACTCCTTTACCACACCGTTCTCTATGATGGCGCGCTCGCGCGTGGCGACTCCCTCGGAGTCGAAAAGGCGCGAGCCGCTCTCGCCGGGACGGCGGCAGGCGTCCATTATGGTCATCCCTTCGTTGAATACTTTCTTTCCGAGCGTATCCAACAGGAAACTGTTGTTCTGCTGCAGGGCATATCCTCCGAGCGCGGTCAGCAGGGGAGTGACCAGCCTGGAGGCGCATTCGCTGTCGATGACGCAGCGATACTTGCCGCTCGGAAGGGTCTGGGGGACGATCTGCGCCACTGCGCGCTCGAGCGCTACTGCGCAGATGCGCTCCGCGCCGAGCTCGGCCAGCCTTGGCGTGGAGTTCCACCAGTAGCCGCTGTATTTGTTGCCTTCGGTATCCTTGACGGTCATCTCCACACCGTATTCGAATGAAGATTCGGTATGGCGGCAGCACAGTCCCTGCGTGTCCATCACCAGGGTGTCGAAAACGCTGTCGGAGTACTCCGCTTCCTCAGAGACGAGTACCCAGGCAGAAGTCGCTTCCGTAGTCTTGAAGATCGATGCTCCGAGGGCTATGTCGAGACGTTTTCCGGCGTCCATATCCAGACTCGCCGCGTCGAACAATCCGAGCTCGGTACCTTTCTCGGCATCCTTTGCCGTGCGCCCGGGTGCCGGAAGGTCCCTGCAAGGGTCTTCAGCCAGCAGGCGCGCTGTGCCCAAAGCCTTGTCTATGAAATCTTCCAAGGCGCTGTCCTCAAGCTTGTTGATGGAGAAGCTGCCATATTTGCCGTCAACGAAGAGTGCTATACTGATGGACCTGTCGAGGCAGTGCGTCACCTTGTCGACCTCTCCGTTGAGTGTGCCGATGAGGTCCATGCAGCTCTTGTTGAGAGTCACGCGGGCTTTCTGCGCTCCCTTTGCGAGAGCCCTTTCCAGACACTTTCCGGCCAGGGCGATCTCTTGATCGGTAAGTCTGTAGTCCATCATTCTCCTCCCACTGTCAGGTTGTTTACAAGCACGGTAGGGATGCCGCAGGAAACAGGAACGCTCTGCTCCTTGCCGCAGGTCCATGTGCCGTCGTCTATCTTGAGGTCATCGGCCACGGCTTCGATGTCCGCAAGGGCCTGCGGGCCGTTGCCGATGATATTCACGTCTTTCACGGGCATCGTCAGGCGGCCGTCCTCGATGAGGAATCCGCTCTTGACATAGAAGGTGAAGTCGCCTTCGCCTATCTTGACCTGTCCGTTGGCGAACTGGTCGACGAAAATGCCCTTCTTGACCGATGCGATGATGTCAGCGGCGGTGCCTTCGCCACTCTCCATGTAGGTAGCCCTCATCCTCGGGATGGGGTTGTAGCGGAATGATTCGCGCCGCCCGTTACCGGTGGGGGCGACTCCGTAGAATTTCGCGCTGATGCGGTCGTGCAGGTAGGATGTCAGCACGCCGTCCTCCACCATCACCGTATATTGACCGGGCACTCCTTCGTCGTCGAAATTGACGGCGCCGCGGTTGCCGCGTATGGTGCCGTCATCGACGATGGTTATGCCCTTGCGGCAGATCCTGCTGCCCATCTTGTCGGAGAATATCGACTGCCCCTTGCGGTTGAAGTCCGCCTCGAAAGCGTGGCCCATGGCCTCATGGAGCAGGATGCCGGAGGCTCCTGCGCCCATCACAACGGGCATCTTGCCGCCTTTCGGACGGCGGGCGGCGAAGCGCTCGTCGATACCCTCGACGGCTTGACAGGCAAGTTCCTCCAGCAATGCGTCCGTCAGCATCTCGGCTCCCATGCGGAAACTGCGCGAGACGGATTTGGTCTCTACGGCACCCTCCTGGCTGAAAACGACGGAAGCTACGAGGCTTCCCATCGGGCGCGTGTCGTACTTCATCTCCTCGAAGGAGTTGAACATCAGGATGTCGCTTACCTGTGAGGAGAGCATGGCAATGACCTTGACAACGCGAGTATCCTTGGCCCGGATTAGGCTTTCAAGCTTCTGAAGCAGAGGGAGATGCGCGGATATGTCAGCAGTGCGCCAATCCATCTGCATGGGGTAGCGGTCCGCGGCGGGATTGGGCCGGCCGAAATGCCGATGGTCGCTGGTGCGGCGGTCGCCGCCGACGGCGCAGCCGGAGGTGATGGCCGCCGCCGCGCGGGCCGCGGCCCGCATCGAGGCCGGATCCGTACTCTCTGAGTACGCATAGCCGGTTTTCTCGCCGCAAAGCACCCGGATACCTACTCCGTAGTCGATGTGGAAGCCTCCCGATGAGACTTCTCCGTCCCTCAGCAGGATATCACGGTATGATGTGTTCTCGAAGAACAGGTCGCAGAAGTCTCCGCCGCTCCTCAGCCCTTCGGCTGCGAGCGACCTCAAGTCGTCTTCCGTAACCCGGAATGTATCGAGATAGTATCGTTTATCGTTGATCATCGTCCTTGTCTTGTCCTTCCGCGGCCATTTCCGGATGGGCTATGGCCCACGTAAGTTCGTATTTCTCGCTGTCCTTGATATGGACAATGTCCTTGCTCCCTTCGGCAATGACCGTGAAGGGAGTCTTGGAATTGTCCGCCAATATCCAGCGGTCGCACTCTGGAATGTACTCGTCGAAAAAATACTTGAGCCCCATCAGATACCTTCGGCGTATGATGGGCTCAGGTGTATTGTGCCCTCCGGCGAGGACCCTGTCGTGTACGCGCGCTATGGCGAGTTCCGGTGAATTCAGCCACAGGTAGATGAGGGTGACGGTATAGCCGTTGGACTTGGCCTCGAGCAGCATCCTGAGCAGCGAACGCGTAGCCAGGGTGCTCTCGATACAGAAATCCTCTTTCCTGTCGAAGAGGTACTTGATCCTCATCAGCATGTAACGGCCCGCGGAGACGGAAGCCGAGTCGGGGTCGAAGGGCGCGATGCTCTTGGCGAACTCGTCGGAGTTCACGTACTGCGTACACTCGAGCATTTCCGGCAGGACCGAGTACGAGGCAGTGGTTTTGCCGGAGCCGTTGCACCCCGCTATGATGAAGAGCCTAGGCATCCTTTTCCTTGTCGATGTCGTATCCGAACAGGGCGAAGTCGCCGAGGCACGGATCGTCTGGGAATATCCCGCGGAACGAGTCCGTGATCTCCAGGGCGGTACGGAGGTCCTTCTGCTTGCGTCTGGTGAGGCCACATGCAACTGCCCTGGCATAGACGTGTACGTCCAGCGGAATGATGAGGTCGGTCTTGCTGGTTTTCTTCCAGAGCCCGAGGTCTACCTTTCCGTCGTCGCGGACCATCCAGCGCCGCATCATGTTGATCTTTTTGTTCGGCGCCTTCGGGTCGGACTTCTGGCGAAAGATGGTTGTGCGGAGTTCATCCTGTGTCAGAGGCTCCAGCGAACCGTGCCAGAAGTACCACTCTTTCAGTCGTTTGCATATCCTGGCGACATCGCTCCACTTGGTAGTGCGGTGGATGCTGGCATCCTCGTCGCGCCAGTCACCGGCCTTGACGTAGTCGAAGGGGCGCCACTGCATCTCCTCGAAGAGGCGGTTGCAGTCGCGCACGATCATCTCGCGCCTGCCCCAGGCGAAATGCGCGGCGAAGAGCGCCGCGATCTCTACGTCCTGAAGCACGGCCCGGCCCTCCGCCATGTCCTGCGCGAACTTGCGCGGGAACATGACGGGGTCCTCCTGGAAGTATACCGGATCGTTGTATTTCTCAGCCCACTCGATGAGCTGCTGCTTGACGGATTCTTTCATCTTTTATTTTACGGGGATGTTCTCCAGGACAGCCTTGAGGAAGTCCCAGGCCTTCTGCACCGAAGGGATGTTGGCCCGCTCGTCGGGGGAGTGGGGGCTCAGAAGGGTGGGGCCGCAGGAGACCATGTCCCAGTCGGGATATATGCCTCCGAGAATACCGCATTCGAGACCTGCGTGAATGGCCATGACCAGAGGCTCCTTGCCGTAGAGGTCCTTGTAGACCTTCTTCATGGTATGGAGGATCGGAGAGGCGTTGTTCGGAGCCCAGCCGGAATAACCTCCCTCGAACTTGACCTTGGCGCCGGCGAGCTCGAATACGGACTCGAGCTTGGTGGCGAGGAACTCCTTGCCGGAGTCCACGGAACTGCGCATCAGGGTGATCACGGAGAACTTGCCCTTCTCGATCCTGACCATCGCGAGGTTGTTGGATGTCTCGACTAGGCCGGGCACGGCGTCGCTCATGCGGTCCACGCCGTCAGGGCATGCGAGGACGGCGCGAATGAAGCGGAGAGCATCTGCCTCCGGCACATACTTGCAGTCGTCGCCGTGGTCGCAGCACTCGCCGTCCTTGCACTCGTAAGGCTTGAAGATGAACTCCATGCCGGGATCGGTGACGGCGTGCTCGTTTTTGACTTCCGCAGCCACCTTGTCGATGACGGCCTGGGCCTTGGCGATGCCGTCCTCGGGGACGTAGAGCGTAGCGAATGCTTCGCGGGGAATCGCGTTGCGCAGGGTGCCGCCCTCGAGGTCGATGAGTTTCACTCCGCAGTCGCGGAGGAGCGGCAGAAGCACGCGGGCCGCCACTTTGTTGGCATTGGCGCGGCAAAGGATGATGTCCATGCCGGAATGTCCGCCCTGGCAGCCCTTGACGGCCAGCTCGTAGCAGGCATAGCCCTTCTCGGGCCAGGGCTGCGGCTCGTAAGTGGCCGATGCCACTGCATCGAGGCCGCCTGCGCAGCCGACATAGAGCTCGCCCTCGGTCTCGGAGTCGAGGTTGATGAGGATGTCGCCCTTGAGGATGCCGGGCTCGAGCGCGCGTGCGCCGGTCATGCCCGTTTCCTCGTCATAGGTGACGAGCACCTCGACCGGTCCGTGCTTTACGGACGGGTCCTCGAGTACGGAGAGGCCCATTGCTACGCCGAGGCCGTTGTCCGCTCCCAGCGTGGTGCCTTTGGCGCGGAGCCACTCTCCGTCAACCCAGGTCTCGATGGGATCCTTTTCGAAATCATGTACTGTATCGGCATTCTTCTGCGGGACCATGTCCATGTGTCCCTGGAGTATGACGCCCTTGCGGTCCTCGAATCCGGGAGTGGCCGGGACGCGGATGATGACGTTGCCGGTCTTGTCGGCGAAAGTCTCGAATCCTTTGGACTTGCCCCAGTCAAGGAGGTATTTGCGGATCTTCTCTTCGTGTTTCGAAGGGCGTGGGATGCGTGTGATCTGATAGAAGTTATTCCACACGACTTTAGGTTCCAAATCTTTGATAGTCATTTTGTTAGTGTTTTATGTCGGTTATTTGTAGTCATAAAGGTCCTTCCATCTCTTGTGGCTCCAGAGGTAGTTCGAGGGCTGTGCCTCAATGTCCTCCTGAAGCATGGCATAGTAGCGGTCCGTGATCTCGGCGGGCGTCACCTTCGACGCATCCCTTGCAATGGTCCTGAAACTCATCCGGTAGTGCCCTTTCGAGACCCTCTCGAAACGGGTGAACATGACCGCAAGACCAAACTTGCAGGCGATGGCAGCGCCTCCTGTCATAGCCATGGTGCGCTGGTGCAGGAAGTCCTGCACCTCGTGTCCACGTGCGCCACGATAAGGGTACTGGTCGGTGTTGAAGAGGAACACCCGCCTGTCTTTGTGCTCCAGCGTGTAGCGCAACACATTGCGGGATTCGACGTAGCCCTCGAACCCTTCCATGGGCCAGAAACGGTTGCGGGTCATCACATCTTCCCAGACGTCGCTGCTCAGACGCTTGTACGGTACGATGACCTCGTCCTCGCGGTAGGGGAGCGAGCCCTGTGGCGCGTACTGGAACCATCCTCCGTAGAGCTCCCAGTTGCCGCAGTGCGATGTCAGGTACATCACGCCTTTCGTCCCTTCCAGTTCCTTGCGGTGCTCCTCCAGGCCGGCGAACTCGCAGAGTCCCTGCCGGCGGAGGCGCTCCTTGGAGCGCGTGCCTCCGAACCAGACAGCCTCGGCTATGATCTCCCCGAAATGCCTGTAGAAGCCCTTCAGTATCTCTTTGCGCTCCTCCGGACTCCTGTCCGGAAAGGAGTGCAGGAGATTGGTCTCAACGACCTTCCTCCTGTAGCGCACGACGCTGCGCATCAGCCACGCCAGGCATCCGCACAACGCATAATGGACTTTGAGCGGCAAAAAGGCCAGAAGCCGAATGCACCCCGTGACGATATGTGCGCGTATTTTCTTCATCACTGTCGCGTCCATTTTGACAAATATACCAAAAATAATTATCTTTGTGTAACTGCACATAATGATAATATCATTTAAAACTATCTAGTATATGTTCAAAGGACAACCCAAAGGTTTGTATGCCCTCGCGTTAGCCAATACCGGCGAGCGCTTCGGCTATTACACCATGCTGGCCATCTTCCTCCTGTTCCTGCAGGCGAAGTTCGGCTTCACCGCCGCTGCGGCGGGTCAGTTCTATGCCATTTTCCTGGCAGCGGTCTATTTCATGCCGGTTCTCGGCGGATGGCTCGCTGACAAGATCGGTTTCGGCAAGTGCGTCGTCACCGGCGTTTCGGTGATGTTCCTTGGATACCTCCTGCTGGCTATCCCTACCGACGCCTTCGCCAACCGCGGCCTTGCCCTGGCGATGATGATCGGCGCCCTGCTGCTCATCGCCGTCGGTACTGGCCTTTTCAAGGGCAACCTCCAGGTGATGACCGGCAACCTCTATGACGATCCCAAGTTCAGCGCCAAGCGCGATTCCGGCTTCAGCCTCTTCTACATGGCCATCAACGTAGGCGCCATGTTCGCCCCTACCGCCGCTACCGCGCTTACCAACAGCCACCTTGCCAAGTCCGGCCTCATCTACAAGGCTGACATCCCCGCCCTCGCGCACCAGTGCCTCGACGGGACTCTCCAGGACCCTTCCGCACTTCAGGGCCTCCAGGCCATGATGCCCGGCTCCGATGTCGCTGCCATGAGCCTGACTGACTTCAGCCAGTATTATATCAACCACCTCTCGACTGCTTACAACCTCGGTTTCGCAGTCGCGTGCGTCTCCCTTATCTTCTCGATGGCCATTTATTTCGGCTTCCGCTCATGGTTCAAGCATACCGATGTCAATGCCAAGCAGGCTGCCGCCTCCAATGAGAATGTCGTCGAGCTTACTCCGAAGCAGACCAAGGACCGCATAGTCGCCCTCATCTTCGTGTTCGCGGTGGTTATCTTCTTCTGGATGGCCTTCCACCAGAACGGCTCCTCGCTGACATATTTCGCGCGTGATTACACCCAGGATACCGTTTCGGGACCGCTTCGCATCGGTTTCAACATCTGGCCTCTGTTCCTGATCGCCGTTTCGGTCTATACCCTGTTCGGTGCTTTCCAGTCCGAGACGTCCAAGGGAAAATGGCTCTGCGGTTTAGTTACAGTACTGCTTTGGGGTGGCGCATTCGCTATCTACAAGGGTATGGCCCCGACCCTGCACATCCTTCCTCAGCAGTTCCAGCAGTTCAATCCTTTCTTCGTCGTAGCCCTCACTCCTGTTTCCATGGCCCTGTTCGGAGCCCTGGCCAACAAGGGCAAGGAGCCTTCCGCTCCCAAGAAGATCGGACTCGGAATGTTCGTGGCCGCCCTCGGCTACCTCATCATGCTGGCTGCTTCCAATGGACAGCCCGCTCCTTCGACATTGACCGCTGTCGGTGGCGTATCCCCTGATCCTGTCGTTCCGACCTACCTCATCAGCACGTACCTCGTCCTGACCTTCGCCGAGCTGCTGCTCAGCCCGATGGGTATTTCCTTCGTGTCCAAGGTCGCTCCTCCGAAGTACAAGGGTCTCATGATGGGCTGCTGGTTCGCTGCCACCGCCATAGGTAACTATCTGAGCTCCATCCCTTCGATGCTCTGGAACAATGTTCCGCTCTGGGTCAACTGGACCGTCCTCATGGCCCTCTGCGTCATCTCGGGCGTAGTGATGTTCTCCTTCCTCAAGAAGCTCGAGGCCGCCACGGCATAGAGCTTTCCGGATATTGACAAAAAATCCGGCCCCGTTCGGGGTCGGATTTTTCATTCTATGCTGGCAAGTGATTACTCGGCGGCGACAGCCTCGAACTTGAGGTCGGCGAAAACGCCCTTGTAGCACTTGACCTTTGCATCGTAAACACCAAGCTCCTTGACTTCTTCGGAGACAATCTCGATGTTCTTCTTGTCAACCTCGAAACCGGCGGCGACGAGAGCGTCAGCCACCTGGGCGGGAGTGACGGAACCGTAGATCTTGCCATCCTCGTTGACCTTTACAGGGATCTTGACGAGGGAAGAAGCGATCTTCTCAGCGTAGGCCTGGGCCTCGGCGATGTTCTTGGCTTCCTTGTGTGCGCGCTGGCGGATGGTCTCCTCGTGCTGCCTGATGGCGGAGGGAGTGCCGATGATGGCGAATCCCTGGGGAACGAGGTAATTGAGAGCGTAACCAGTCTTAACTTCTACGATTTCACCGGCCTCGCCGAGATTCGCAACGTCTTTCTTCAAAATGATCTTCATAACTCTCAATTATTTAAGGAGGTCAGTAACATAAGGAAGCAGAGCGATCGAACGGGCGCGCTTGATGGCCTGGGCGACCTTTCTCTGGAACTTGAGGGAAGTGCCGGTGATGCGGCGGGGGAGGATCTTGCCCTGCTCGTTGAGGAACTTCTTGAGGAACTCGGCGTCCTTGTAATCGACATACTTGATGCCGGCCTTCTTGAAGCGGCAATACTTCTTCTTGCGAACCTCTACGGTAGGAGGGTTCAGATAGCGGATCTCACCATTGTTGTTGTTCTGTGCCATAATGATTCCTCCTGTTTATTCTTCGGTTACGGTTTCTTCCTCAGCCTTGGGAGCCTCCTCCTCTACGGGAGTGGCCTTGGTGTTGAGCTTATTGTTCCTTCTCTTCTCGGCGTAAGCAGCAGCGTTCTTGTCGAGAGCCACAGTGAGGTAGCGGAGGATCCGCTCGTCACGGCGATACTGGGTCTCGAGGGTGGCCACGAACTCGGGCTCGGCCTTGAATTCGATCAGGTAGTAGAATCCTGATGTCTTGTGCTGGATGGAGTAAGCAAGCTGCTTGAGACCCCAGTCCTCTTCGTACACAACCTCACCTCCATTGGCCTTGATGAGATCGGTGTACTTGGCAACCGCATCCTTCATCTGAACATCAGACAAAACGGGAGTTGCAATGAATACGGTTTCGTACTGTTTCAACATCTTGTTGGAAATTAATGATTTAATAAAACTTTACAGCCCTTGTCGGATCGTAAAATCCGCAAAGGGCTGCAAATATAGGGTTTATTTCGGTGAAAACCAAATCTTTTTGTCCCCGGGGCGTCAGATGTTGACATCCTCCAGCTCCTCCTCGGAGCGGAGGTTTTCGCGGATGAAGTTCTGGCGCTCTATCGTGTTGTCTCCCATGTAGAAAGACATGATGTCGGAGATGGACTCCTCGTCAGAGAGTTTGACAGGATCCAGCCTCATGTTCTCGCCTATGAAATCCACGAATTCGCTGGAGGAGATCTCGCCGAGACCCTTGAAACGTGTGATCTCGACGCCGGTCTTCAGCTCCTTGACGGCGGCTTCCTTCTCGTCGATCGAATAGCAGTACTTCGTGGCCTTCTTGTTCCTGACGCGGAAGAGGGGAGTCTGAAGGATATGGACGTGTCCCCTGCGGATCAGGTCGGGATAGTACTTCATGATGAAGGTGAGCACGAGCATGCGGATGTGCATGCCGTCGTCATCCGCATCCGTCGCAACTATGATGTTGTTGTAGCGGAGGTTCTCGAGGTCATCCTCGACACCCAGAGCCGAAATGAGGAGGTTAAGCTCTTCGTTCTCAGCCACCTTCTTGCGGCTTTCCTTGTAGCAGTTGATGGGCTTTCCGCGCAGGCTGAACACGGCCTGGTTGTTGGCGTTGCGCACCTTGGTGATGGTTCCGCTTGCGGAATCACCCTCCGTGATGAATATGCTGGACTTCTCGATATCGTCAGCGGTCTTCTCCGTCACCTTGTCATTGAAATGAAAACGGCAGTCGCGCAGCTTGCGGTTGTAGACATTGGCCCTCTTGTTGCGCTCGCGGGTCTTTTTCTGGATGCTGGATATCTCCTCGCGTTCCTTCTGCGAAGCCTTGATCTTCTCCTCGATGACGGGCTGGAGCTCCTTGTGGATGGTGAGGTAGTTGTTGAGGTTCTTCGAGATGAAGTCGTTGACGAAGCTGCGGATGGTCGGGCCTATGTCGGTCGTCAGCACTCCGTCCTTGCCCTTGACCTGCTTCTCCCACATGTATGTGGAGCCGAGCTTGGTCTTGGTCTGGCCCTCGAAATTGGGCTCCTGGATCTGGATGCTGATGGCTCCGACTATGCCCTGGCGGCAATCCACCGGATCGTAGTTCTTTTTGAAGAACTCCTTGAGCGTCTTGGCGACAGCCTCGCGGTAGGCGGCGAGATGCGTGCCCCCGTCGCGGGTGTTCTGGCCGTTGACGAAGGAAGAGATGTTCTCGCCATAGGCGTTGCCGTGCGAGAGGACTATCTCTATGTCCTCGCCCTCGAGGTGGATGGGAGGGTAGAGCGGAGCCTCGGAGAGGTTCTCGTTCACAAGGTCGAGGAGTCCGTTCTCGGACTTGTATGATTCGCCGTTGAATACGAGGGTAAGGCCTTTCTTCAGATAGGAGTAGTTCTTGACCATCGTCCGGACATAGTCCATGTTGTAGCTGAACTTGCTGAACATCATGGAATCCGGCTTGAACACGACCAGGGTGCCGTTCTTCTCCTTAGTCTCTCCGCGGCCGCTGTCCTTGAGCTCCCCGCGCTCGAAACGGGCCCAGGAAGTCTCGCCGTCGCGGAATGAGCAGACATAGAATGTCTCCGAGAGGGCGTTGACGGCCTTTGTTCCCACGCCGTTCAGACCGACGGACTTCTTGAAAGCCTTGTCGTCGAACTTGCCTCCGGTGTTGAGGATGCTTGTGGCCTTGATGACTGAGTCGAGGGGAATGCCGCGTCCGAAGTCGCGCACGGAGACCTCGTCGTTTTCGATGTTGATCTGGACCTGCTTGCCGAAGCCCATGGCATACTCGTCTATGGAGTTGTCCACGATCTCCTTCAGGAGGACATAGATGCCGTCACCTTCCTTGCTTCCGTCACCGAGGCGGCCGATGTACATGCCCGGACGAAGCCGGATATGCTCGACGCCTTCAATGGTTTTTATGTTGTCGTCAGTGTAGTTGGTGACAGGGGTATTGGCCATAGTGTTATCTGCGAAGTTTCCGCAAATATACAAAAATTATTGGATCGTGCCCGCTATCTGCAAGGATATCACCGGCCTGAAAGGGGAGTTTGTGAAGAGGTTGAGGGCGATGATGTTCTCTCCCTTGGGCATGCCCTTGGTGTCGAGCTCGACAACGATCTTGCCTTTCTTGCCGGGAGCGGTCTTCTCCATTTCCTTGACCTTGACATTGCTGCAGTCGGCGTCAAGCTTGAAGAACTCCGAGTCCATCTTGCCCTTGTTGGTATATTCGAAGGTAAGGGTAGTCTTGGCTCCGGAAGCGAGCTTGCCGAAACTCACGGTGCTCTTGGTAAAAGTGGGGTTGGCCATATCGTTCTTGTAGTCGGTAGGGAGGGTGGCGAAGTTCTCCTTGGTCACTGCCCAGAAGGCTATTTCGCTCTTGCCGATGCCTACACGGGTGTTGGGCTCGGAGTAGAAATGCTCCGTGCCTTCCTCCTTCTCCTTGGCTGGCAGCTTTCCTATAGCCTTGTAACGGCGGCCGTCAATGACGGGAGTCGCATAGTACCAGTTCTTGCCCCAACGCTCCCTGCTGGCCTTGATGCTGTACGTGAGGTTGGCCACGCTCTTGGCCGGAACCGGGTTGGGGTAGACATTCAGGGTGAGGCCGTCGGAGACATCCTCGAACTCGACTTTCATCGGGGTGATGCCGACGTTGGCGATGACGATGTTGCCGCTCTTGGTCTCTCTCTGAGAGAGGTTGCCGATCTTGTTCTCGAGGGTCTTGACGCCCA
>Ga0310695_10005245_pt1 | contig 22839 bp, 25 predicted proteins | sample RumenRJG_04DNA_FD_203882 | JGI IMG/M metagenome (GOLD analysis project Ga0310695, IMG submission 203882) | Bovine rumen microbial communities from Lethbridge, Alberta, Canada - RJG_04 (v2) (version 2) | ecosystem: Host-associated > Mammals > Digestive system > Stomach > Rumen | place: Canada...
ACGCTTTTCTAATCACAAGGGCTCGCTTTCTCAACGCGTTGAGAAAGCGAGCCGCATACTTTTTGCTATTTGTCAAGCCTTTTTTGCAAAAAAATCCCTCCCGCCACATTATTTCGTGACGGGAGGATTCTGCTATCCTATCTTCCTGACATTGGGCAACTGCTTTGCTCTCTTTTCTTTTGGGAAGAAATCTTAACAATAGCATTCCACATAGCATTCCACTCCTTTTTCTCGATTTTCAATCTCGCCTACAAAATATGAAAAACCACCGAAATCAGCTCGATTTCAGCGGTTTTTTGCGTGGAGCAGGGTACGGGAGTCGAACCCGCCTTAACGGCTTGGGAAGCCGCTGTAATACCGATATACCAACCCTGCCTATTCGATTTCTCGCTTGCGCGAATTGCATTATAGCAGACTGCGCGGCGCTTTGCAAGGCCGTTTTTTCGCGCCTTTCCATGAGAAACCGGCGGACTTTATATTACATATTCTCATGGAACATTCATATTTTGTGCGAGTTGACTATAATATCCGGTGAAATGCCCAAAATCATTTGTTTTGCTCGACGATTGACACCAGCGCCGCAACATGTCAAAATAGCGTCAACTTTCGGAAAGGAGGACTCACGCTATGACGATGCTGCGCGATAACCGTATGGACTCCAGCGCTTCCGGCCGCACGGCGGGGGCTTCCTCCATTATTGCGATTCTGTCGGTAGGGGTAGTAGGCGTAAGCGCCCATATTCCTTTTTGAAGCCGGAACCGAATCGTAAGACCCGCGCAATGCGATCCAACTCCGTCTCCAAAAAGGGGGCGGAGTTTTTCTGTCGATACCGGACGCCGAAACGGCGTTTCGATATAAAAAGCAGTCACCAAATTATAAAAGGAGATTGAAACACATGAAGAAAGCATTGTCTCTTGTTCTGGCCTTGGTCATGGTCATGGCCCTGGTCGCGTGCGGCGGCAGCTCCAGCAGCTCCAGCAGCTCCACCGGCACGAGCAGCAGCTCCGAATCCAGCAGCGCTTCCGCAGGCAGCGAAGCCGCCGGCGCACAGGTATTCAAGCTCGGCGGCACCGGCCCGCTGACCGGCGGCGCCGCGATCTACGGTCAGGCCTGCGCCAACGGCGCGCAGATCGCCGTGGACGAGATCAACGCCGCGGGCGGCAACGTCCAGTTCGAGCTGAACTATCAGGACGACGCCCATGACGCCGAGAAGGCCGTCAACGCCTACAACACCCTGAAGGACTGGGGCATGCAGGTTTCCCTCGGCTCCGTCACCTCCACTCCCTGCGTTGCGACCTCGGCTGAGACCTATGCCGACCGCATCTTCGCGCTGACCCCGTCCGCGTCCTCCACCTCCGTCATCGACGGCAAGGACAACCAGTATCAGATGTGCTTCACCGACCCCAACCAGGGCTCCGCGTCCGCGCAGTATATCCATGACAAGGGCCTTGCCACCAAGGTCGCGGTCATCTGGAAGAACGACGACGTATACTCCAAGGGCATCTATGACACCTTTATGGCGGCTGCTCCGGGCCTCGGCCTCGAGGTCGTGAGCGACACCACCTTCCAGGACGGCAACGACACCAACTTCTCCGTCCAGATCGCCGACGCGCAGAGCAAGGGCGCTGAGCTCGTGTTCCTGCCGATGTACTACACTCCCGCTTCCCTGATCTTCGCGCAGGCGAAGGCCGCCGGTTACGCCCCCATCTGGTTCGGCGTGGACGGCATGGACGGCATCCTGACCCTCGAGGGCTTCGACACCAGCCTCGCTGAGGGCGTCATGCTCCTGACCCCGTTCAACGCGGACTCCGACGATCCGCGCACTCAGAATTTCGTCGCCAAGTATCAGGAGAAGTTCGGCGACGTTCCCAACCAGTTCGCGGCGGACGCTTATGACTGCGTCTACGCCATCGCGCAGGCCCTCGAGGCTGCCGGCGCCACCGCCGACATGAGCGCGGAGCAGCTCTGCGATCTCATGATCCAGCAGTTCACCACCATGACCTTCGACGGTCTGACCGGCGAGAGCATGACTTGGGACGCCACCGGCGCGGTCACCAAGAGCCCGAAGGGCATGATCATCGAGAACGGCGCATACGTCGGCCTCGACTGATCCGGTCGTTTCCATCGGATCGAAGTATCCCCGCAAGGGGGACGGATGCGCGAGCGTCCGTCCCCCGCGCGGCAGACCTGAACCGCATAAGCGCGTATCGGAAGGGTGTCGGTTTTTAGCAGACGCTGTTCCGATGCGCGTTTAGCCCTATTATTATCCCGATTCCATCCGCCATCAATTCGTGTGTATTTGAGGTACATAGTATGAGTTTTCTTGACTCCCTGATCAGCGGGATCAGCCTCGGCAGCGTCTACGCCATCATCGCGCTGGGCTACACGATGGTGTACGGCATTGCCAAGATGCTGAACTTTGCCCACGGCGACGTCATCATGGTGGGCGCGTACATCTGCTTCTTTGCGGTGACGCGCTTCAACCTGCCGCCGCTCGTCGGCATCCTTGTCGCCGTGCTGCTGTGCACGGTGCTGGGCATGACCATTGAAAAGCTGGCCTACGCGCCGCTGCGCTCCGCGCCCAGCCTCGCGGTGCTCATCACCGCCATCGGCGTGAGCTACTTTTTACAGAACGCGGCGCTGCTGCTCTGGTCGCCGAACCCCAAGGTGTTCCCGAACTTCTTTGCCCGCATGACCGACGCCGGTGAGCAGACCGGCCTCGAGATCGGTTCGCTGCGCATCTCCTACGTTACGCTCGTGACCATCGTGGTCTGCGTCGTCATCATGCTGGCGCTGACGTTCTTTATCAACAACGGCAAGCTCGGCAAGGCGATGCGCGCGGTGTCCGAGGACAAAAACGCGGCGCGGCTCATGGGCATCAACGTCAACACAACGATCTCCGTGACCTTCGCCATCGGCTCCGGCCTCGCGGCCATCGCGGGCGTTCTGTACATGTCCGCCTACCCGACGCTGGTGCCGACCACCGGCTCGATGCCCGGCATCAAGGCGTTCACCGCCGCGGTGTTCGGCGGCATCGGCTCGATCCCCGGCGCGTTCCTCGGCGGACTGCTGCTGGGCGTCATCGAGATCTTTGCCAAGGCCTACATCTCCACCCAGCTCTCCGACGCGGTGGTGTTTGCGGTGCTGATCATCGTGCTGCTGGTGAAGCCCACCGGACTTCTCGGCAAGCAGATCCGCGAGAAAGTGTGAGGTGGCGGTATGAATCAACTGAAATTGACCAAAGCCTCCCGCAGGAACTTCATGACCTACGGCTTCGTCATCGTCGCCTACGTCATCCTGCAAAGCCTCGTCTCCGGCGGGCACATGTCCTCCATGCTCAAGGGCCAGCTGGTCCCCATCTGCGCCTACGTCGTGATGGCGATCTCGCTGAACCTGACCGTCGGCGTTCTCGGCGAGCTGTCGCTGGGCCACGCGGGCTTTATGAGCGTCGGCGCGTTCCTCGGCACGACCACGGCGGTGGCCATGCAGAACAGCGTCGCGTCGCCCACGCTGCGCCTTGTCTGCGCGCTGGTCGTCGGCGCGGTCTTCGCCGGCGTCGTCGGCTTCCTCGTCGGCATCCCGGTGCTGCGCCTCAACGGCGACTACCTCGCCATTGTGACGCTGGCCTTCGGCGAGATCATCAAGGCCATCTTCAACAACCTGTATCTCGGCTTCGATGAAAACGGCTTCCACCTGAGCCTGCTGGACAACAAGCTGGACATGGCGCCGGAGGGCAAGCTGATCATCGGCGGCCCGATGGGCATCGGCGGCATCCAGAAGATCGCGAGCTTCACGGTCGGCTTCGCCCTCATCATCGTCTGCCTCATCGTGATCTTCAATCTGGTGAACAGCCGCGCGGGCCGCGCGATCATGGCGATCCGCGACAACCGCATCGCCGCCGAGAGCGTCGGCATCCCCGTCACGAAGTACAAGATGATGGCGTTCGTGACCTCCGCCGCCATGGCGGGCGCGGCGGGCGCGCTCTTCGCGCTGAACTACTCCACCATCGTCGCCAACAAGTTTGACTTCAACATGTCCATCCTCGTGCTGGTGTTCGTGGTGTTGGGCGGCCTCGGCAACATGTTCGGCTCCATCGTCGCCGCGGCGGCGCTGACGATCCTGCCCGAGGCGCTGCGCCAGTTCGCGAACTACCGCATGCTGGTGTACGCCATCGTGCTGATCCTCGTGATGCTGGTGCGCAACAACCCGACCATCAAGATGTTTTTCGAACGGTTTCGTTTCGGCAAGAAGGGAGGCGCTGAGGAATGAGCGAGCAGAGAAAAGAACGCCCCAAGACCAAGCTGGCCCCTGTGCCGAGCAAAGCCGTCATCCCCGAGCGCGACGTCGATAAGAGCCCGATCCTCGAGTGCCACCACCTCGGCATCGACTTCGGCGGCCTCACCGCCGTGAACGACTTCAATCTCATGATCGGCCGCACGGAGATCGCGGGCCTGATCGGCCCCAACGGCGCGGGCAAGACCACGGTGTTCAACCTGCTCACCAAGGTCTACCAGCCCACCCGCGGCTCCATCCTGCTCGACGGCAACGACACCTCGAAGCTGACGACGGAGCAGATCAACCGCGCCGGCATCGCGCGCACGTTCCAGAACATCCGCCTGTTCAACAACCTCTCCGTGGAGGATAACGTCAAGCTGGGCCTGCACAACCACATCGGCTACGGCATGTGGGGCGGCGTGCTCCGCCTGCCGAAGTACTGGAAGGAAGAGGCCCACGCCCACGACAGCGCCATGGAGCTGCTGAAGATCTTCGACATGGAGCATCTTGCGAACGCGCAGGCCGGCTCCCTGCCCTACGGCGCGCAGCGCCGTCTGGAGATCGTCCGCGCGCTGGCGACGAACCCGAGCCTGCTGCTCCTCGACGAGCCGGCGGCGGGCATGAACCCGTCGGAGACCGCGGAGCTGATGGACAACATCGTCCGCATCCGCGACCTGTTCCAGATCGCCGTCATGCTCATCGAGCACGACATGAACCTTGTCATGGGCATCTGCGAGGGCATCTGCGTGCTGAACTTCGGCCAGGTCATCGCCAAGGGCACGCCCGACGACATCAAGAGCAATCCCGTCGTCATCGAGGCCTACCTCGGCAAGAAGGACAAGAAAAAGAAGAAGAAGGAGGCTAACGATGGCTGAATTACTCAAGGTCGACGACATCAACGTCTACTACGGCGCGATCCACGCCATCAAGGGCGTCTCCTTCCACGTCGACGAGGGCGAGATCGTCACCCTCATCGGCGCCAACGGCGCCGGCAAGTCCACCACGCTCCAGACCGTGTCGGGCCTGCTGCGCAGCAAGACCGGCTCCATCACGTTTGAGGGACAGAATATCTCCAACGTACAGGCGCATAAGCTGGTGGAGCACGGGCTGGCCCACGTTCCCGAGGGACGCCGCATCTTTTTGCAGATGACGGTGGAGGAAAACCTCGAGATGGGCGCCTACACCCAGCCGAAGGGCAACACCGCCGCCTCGCTGGAGCGCGTGTACGAGCAGTTCCCCCGCCTCAAGGAGCGCCAGCGTCAGATCGCCGGCACGCTCTCCGGCGGCGAGCAGCAGATGCTCGCCATGGGCCGCGCGCTCATGAGCAAGCCGAAGTTGCTGATGCTGGACGAACCGTCCATGGGCCTCGCGCCGATCCTGGTCGAGCAGATCTTCCGGATCATTGCCGATCTGCACAAGGCGGGCACCACCATTCTGCTGGTGGAGCAGAACGCGCAGATGGCGCTCTCCGTCGCCAACCGCGCCTACGTCCTTGAGACCGGATCGATCACCCTCTCCGGCACCGGCGAGGAGCTGATCCACAGCGACGAGGTCCGCAAGGCCTACCTCGGCGGCTGACCGAAAAATTTGGAAGAAAACCTATTGACTTCGTAGGTTAGTTGTGCTAATATCGGATACCGGAGACAGGCTGTTTCCGGATCCGTTATGAGAAAGGAAGAAGAACATGAAAAAGATCATTTCTCTTGTTTTGGCGCTGACCCTCGCGCTTGCCCTCGCCGCCTGCGGCGGGAAGAGCAAGTCCATCACCATCGCCGTGCCCAACGACACGACGAACGAAGCCCGCGCGCTGATGCTGCTCGAGAACCTCGGCTACATCAAGCTCAAGGAAGGCGCCGGCATCACCGCCACCAAGCTGGACATCGCCGAGAATCCCCACAACATCGAGATCAACGAGATCGAGGCCGCGCAGCTGCCGAACGTCCTCAAGGACGTGGACTACGCCGTCATCAACTCCAACTACGCGCTGGACGGCGGGCTGAACCCCGCGACGGATTCGCTCGGCATTGAAGGCTCCTTCTCGGCCTACGGCAACATCCTCTGCGTGAAGGAAGGCCGCGAGAACGAGCCGGTCGTCAAGGCCCTGCTCGCCGCGCTGGAGAGCCAGCAGGTCGCGGACTACATCACCGACAAGTATGACGGCGCGGTCATCTCCGTCGTCGACAACCCCACCGACGGCTATGACGCCTCCGTGGACTACGCCGCGCTGAACGGCCAGAGCGTCTCCGTCGCCGCGACGCCGACCCCCCACGCCGAGATCCTGAACGACGTGGTCAAGGGCATCCTTGCCGCGAAGGGCATCACGCTTGAGGTTCTTGAATTCACCGACTACGTCCAGCCCAACAACGTCGTGGACAGCGGCGAGGTGGACGCCAACTACTTCCAGCATCTGCCGTATCTGGAGGACTTCAACGCCGAGAACGGCACGAAGGTCGTCAGCATCGGCGCCATCCACGTGGAGCCCATGGGCCTCTACGGCGGCAAGCAGGCGAATCTGGACGCGCTGAAGTGATCCATTCGCCGCGCCGCGAGGCTTGACGCGAATAAACAATTCGTCTATACTCAAAAGGAGCGGCGGATCGCCGCTCCTTTTAAGGTGGTATTGCTATGATAGAGATCAAAAATCTGTCCAAGACCTTCCACACGGCGGACGGCGAGATCGAGGCGCTGAAAAACGTCTCGCTCTCCATCGCCGACGGGGATATTTACGGCATCATCGGCATGTCCGGCGCGGGCAAGTCCACGCTGGTGCGCACCATCAACATGCTGGAGCGGCCCACGGAGGGCAGCGTCGTCATCGACGGCGTCGACATGGGCGCGCTGTCCGACAAGGAGCTGCGGGAAAAGCGCCGGGAGATCACGATGATCTTCCAGGGCTTCAACCTGCTGATGCAGAAGACCTGCCTCGACAACGTCTGCTTCCCGCTCAAGCTCTCCGGCCTGCGGGGTGAGAAGAAGTGGCGCGAGCAGCGCGCCATGGAGCTGCTGGACATCGTGGGCCTCAAGGACAAGGCGAAGGCGTACCCCGCGCAGCTCTCCGGCGGACAGCAGCAGCGCGTCGCCATCGCCCGCGCGCTGGCGACCGACCCCAAGGTGCTGCTCTGCGACGAGGCCACGAGCGCCCTCGACCCCACGACGACGTCCTCCATTCTGGAGCTGATCCGGTCGATCAATGAAAAGACCGGCATCACCGTCATCATCATCACGCACCAGATGAGCGTGGTGGAGAGCGTCTGCCGCCACGTCGCCATTCTGGACGGCGGCGTCATCGCCGAGCAGGGCGAGGTGGGAGAGGTGTTCTCCCATCCGAAATCCGCGGCGGCGAAGCGGCTCGTTTTCCCGGAGGGGGACGCCATCACGGCGGCCGCTATCCCGGGAGAGCGCACCATCCGCGTGGTCTTCAACGGCTCGGAGGCGACCTCCACGCCGCTGATCGCGCACATGGCGGTGGAGATGGGCATTGAGGCGAACATCGCCTATGCCTCCACCCGCACCATCGACGGGCGGGAATTCGGCTCCATGCTGCTGGGCATCCGCGACGGCGGAGACGCCGCGGAGCGGGCCATCCAATACATGAACGCCGCGGACGGCGTTATGGCGGAGGAGGTGAAGATGGATGTTTGACAAGCTTTTTGCGCCCGAGGTCCTCGAGGAGGCCGGGCTCATCATCCGCACGCAGTTCCCGCTGGCGATCTGGGAGACGGTGTACGTCACGATCCTGTCGACGGCCTTTGCCATCGTCATCGGCCTGCCGCTGGGCGTTCTTCTGGTGGTGGGCGAGAAAAACGGCGTCCATCCCCTGCCGGCGTGGCTGATGCGCACGCTGGACGTCCTCATCAACCTGCTGCGCAGCGTGCCGTTCCTCATTCTGATGGTGCTGGTGTTTCCGCTCACGCGGCTCATCGTCGGCACCGTGGTCGGCACCGTCGCATCCATCGTGCCGCTGGTCATCGCGGCGTTTCCGTTTATCGCGCGTCTGGTGGAGGGCAGCCTCCGCGAGGTGAACCCCAACACCATCGAGATGGCGCAAAGCCTCGGCGCGTCGCCGATGCAGATCGTCACGCAGGTGATGCTGCCCGAGAGCGTGCCGAGCCTCATCTCCAACGCCACCATCGCCATCACGACGATCCTCGGCTACTCCGCCATGAGCGGCATCATCGGCGGCGGCGGCCTCGGCAAGATCGCCATGAACTACGGCTACTATCGCTATAAATATCTCATCATGGTGGCGGCGGTCATCCTGCTCATCGCGCTGGTGCAGCTGTTCCAGACGGTCGGCACGCATCTGGCGGTGCGCTCGGACAAGCGGCTCAAGAACCGCAAAAAGTAAAAAGAAACGGCCGCGCCCGTTTGGCCGCGGCCGTTTTTCGTATCCGATTACAGCACCTCCGCGAACACCGCCGGCAGGCCCATGTTGACCAGCTCCTCCGGCGTCACGCAGTAGGGCGAGAACCGCTCGGAGAGGATGTCGCCCGCGCGGCCGTGCATCCACACGGCGCTGCTGACCGCCTGCTGCAGGGGGATGCCCTGCGCGAGGAACGAGCCGATCAATCCCGTCAGCACGTCGCCGCTGCCGCCCTTGGCCAGCGCGGAGTCGCCGGTGGTGTTCTCCAGCACCAGCCCGTCGGGGAAGGCGATCAGCGTGCGATGGCCCTTGCGCACCAGCACGCAGCCGTGCTCCGTGGCAAAATCCCGCGTCGTTGCGACGCGGTCGCGCGCGGCGAGGTCCTCCGCCGTGCAGCCGCACAGGCGGGCGAATTCGCCGTCGTGCGGCGTCAGCACCGTGACGCGGTCTTTTCGCGCATCCAGCATGGCGAGGCGTCCCGCCAGGACGTTCAGCCCGTCCGCGTCCAGCACGATGGGCTCCTTCCGCTCGCGCAGCAGCGTGTGGACGACGGCGCGGACGCCGGTGCTCCGCCCCAGACCCGGGCCGAGAGCCAGCACGTCGCAGTCCGCGAGCTTTTGCTCGATGGCGCCCAGCGCGCCGATGGACAGCATGCCGCCGCTGTCCGGCAGCGGGAACGGCATGGCGGAGGTGCACTTCACGGCCTCGGCCAGATAGATGCCCTGCGGCACGCCGAGATAGACCAGCCCGCAGCCGGACTTCACCGCCGCCCGCGCCGCGAGGTACGGCGCGCCGGAAAAGCCCACCGCGCCGCCGACGATCAGCAGCCGTCCGAAATCGCCCTTGTGCGCGTCTTCCCTGCGCACCGGCAGCGAGGTGCTGACGTATTCCTCGTCCAGCAGGATATCGCTCTGCGCCATACGGGAACCCCTCCTCTTGCAGCAAATCATCATTTATCGTATTCTACCACATTTTCCAACGCTTTTGTAGCAGAATTTTAGGAAAAGGAATAGGATATTTTTATGGATGCTTTTCTGAAAACCTGCCTTATTGTCTGTCCGCTGGTATTCCTCGCGGGCTTCGTCGACTCCGTTGCGGGCGGCGGCGGCATCATTTCGCTGCCCGCCTATCTGATGGCGGGCGTTCCCGCCCACATCGCCGCGGGCACGAACAAGGCCGTCAACTGCTGCGGCACGACGATGGCGACGGTCAAGTACTTCCGGAACGGCAAGGTGCGGCTCCGCCCCGCCGTCGTCTCCGCCGTGTGCGCGCTGGCCGGCTCGGCGCTGGGCGCGCAGCTCGCGTCGATGATCTCCGAGGCGGCGCTCAAGACCGTCATGCTCGTGGCGCTGCCCTGCGTGGCGGTGTTCCTCGTGGTCAAAAAGGACTTCGGCAAGGACGACGCGCCGGCCGTGGAGATCCCCGCCGGACGGGAGGTCGTTATCTCCGCGCTCATCGGCTTTTTCATCGGCGCCTACGACGGGCTGGTGGGCCCGGGTACGGGCACGTTCATGATCCTCTGCTTCACCGCGTTTTTGTCCATGGATCTTCTGACCGCGTCGGGCTGCTCCAAGGCGGCGAACCTTGCCTCCAACGCCGCGGCGGCGGTGGTCTGGATCATGCACGACAGCGTGTACTGGAAGCTGGCCGTGCCCGCCGTCGTGTGCAACATCCTCGGCAACTGGCTCGGCGCCCGCTTCGCCATCCGCGGCGGCAGCAAGAAGATCCGGCTCGTAATGTTTGCGGTGCTGGGTCTGCTGTTCGCAAAGATGCTCTACGAACTCGTGACATGAAAGGAGCCTCCCGAACGGGCAATGTCAGGAAGATAACAAATACGAGCAAACATCGGGCGTCACCCTTTCGGGGGTGGCGCTCGATGTATAGCAAAAAAGGGCGCGAAAAGGAAGCAGACGCAAGTCTGCCGAAAAAGGCTTTTCAAAACAGAGCGGTTATGCTACTCTATAGAGGAAGCTGATAAAACCTTGCGAAAATTTCCTGGAGGATGTGCTCCACTTTTTTGGAATGAAAAGCGGACAGGCCAATCGTGTACTTGAGGTCACGGAAAGAGGTTTCAATACCCCAACGCATGGCATAGAGCAGCTTGAGATCATCCGGAGGGAAGTCGAGGTTTGTGATAACAGTCTCGTAAGAATCGTCCGAAATCTTGAAGCGGACAATGCGGAAAGAAAGCTTACGTTTTCTGGTAAAGTCCTTCCCGGGGTTGCGAAGAAAGAGCCATGGAGTTTCTGACAGTTCTGAAATAATGTTTGTGAGTGCATTTTTGACTTGGCTTACAGTCATAATCGTTGCCTCCTTGTGATTGGATGGGGTGGACACTTTTCTAATCACAAGGGCTCGCTTTCTCAACGCGTTGAGAAAGCGAGCCGCATACTTTTTGCTATTTGTCAAGCCTTTTTTGCAAAAAAATTCCCTCCCGCCACATTATTTCGTGACGGGAGGACCTCGTTATCTTATCTTCCTGACATTGCCCGAACAGGAGGCTCCTTTTTTGCGCGGCGCGGGCGCTGCGGCGGAAAAATGCCGCGCTTGCGCCGCCGCGCCTTGTGTGTTATGATGAGGCACACGCTGAAAAAAGCCGGCAAAGAGAGGGGGTGCGGCCCGTGAGCCTGTCCGTGCAGATTCTGAAAAAGCTTGACGAGTACACGCTGAACGTGAAGCTGGAGACGGCGGGCGAGCGGACGGCCCTGCTCGGCGCGAGCGGGAGCGGCAGGACCGCCGCGCTGCGCTGCATCGCGGGCTTCGACACGCCCGACCGCGGGCGCATCGTCCTCAACGATCGGGTGCTTTTTGACAGTGAAAAGCGCATTAACCTGTCGCCCCGGCGGCGGCACATCGGTTTTTTGTTTCCGGACTATGCCCTGTTCCCCCACATGACCGTGCGCCAAAACCTGCTCGCCGCCGCGCAGACGCTGCCGCAGGAGAAGCGCGCCGCCGCTGTGAACGAAGCGCTGCGCTCGTTCCGGCTGGAGGCGGAGGAGGCGCGCTTTCCCGTCGAGCTTTCCGGCGTGGAGCGCCGCCGCGCGGCGCTGGCCCGGATGCTGCTCACGGAGCCGGAGGCGCTGCTGCTGGACGAGCCCTTTGCCGCCATAGACGCGCATCTCCGCTGGCAGGCGGAGCTGGAGCTCTCCGAGTTGCTGCGCGGCTACGACGGCGACGTGCTGCTCTCCACGTCCGACCGCGGCGAAGCCTGCCGCCTCTGTGAGACGGTCAGCGTGTTTTCCAACGGCAACGCCGGCAGGAAAACCGAGGTGCGCGAGCTGCTGTACGACCCCGGCGCGGTCAGCGCGGCGCAGGTCTCCGGCTGCGAAAACTTTTCCCGCATCCGCCGCGTCGACCCCATGCACGTCCGGTGCCTGAGCTGGGGCGTGACGCTGCGGATGTCGGAGCCGGTGGAAAACGCCGTCACCTATGTGGGCGTACACGCAAGCAGCTTTCATATCGCCGCGGGCGGCGAGCCGAACCGCTTCGACGCGCGGGTCATGCGCGTGATCGAGGACGCGTTCTCGACGATCGTGCTGCTCTCTCCCGAGGGCGGCAGCTCGCTTCTGCGCATGGAGCTGCCCCGCGCGGCGGGACGCGGCATAAAAGCGGGCGATTTGGTGCTGCTGGGCGTCGCGCCGGAGCGGGTGCTGCCGCTCACAGGCGACTTTTGAGGAAATGAGGCGACACGATGTCGGACTTTACGCATTTTAACGAGCAGGGCCGCGCCCGCATGGTGGACGTCAGCGAAAAGACGCCCACGCTCCGCACGGCGACGGCGGCGGGCACGGTGCGCATGAGCCCCGCCACGGCGGAGGCGATCCGCACGGGCGGCGTCCCGAAGGGCGACGTGCTGGCGGTGGCGCAGGTGGCGGGCGTCATGGCGGCAAAGCGGACGGGCGAGATCATTCCCATGTGCCACCCGCTCGCGCTCACCGGCGTCGACGTCCGCTTCGCGCTGCGCGAGGACGCCGTCGAGATCGAAGCGACGGTGCGCTGCAAGGGCGAGACCGGCGTGGAGATGGAGGCGCTGCACGCGGTCAGCGCGGCGGCGCTGACGGTCTACGACATGTGCAAGGCGCTGCAAAAGGACATGGAGATCACGGACGTCCGCCTGCTGGAAAAAACCGGCGGCAAGAGCGGAGACTATCACGCAAAATAAAAAAGAAGCGGCGCAAGCCGCTTCTTTTGCGTTTGAACGGGCGGTTTCCCGCCTACAGCACGCCCTTGAGAAAGATCTCGATCCCGATCAGGCTCAGAATGACGCCGCCGAGGATCCCGGAGCGTCCGGAGAGCCGCGTGCCCACCGTGCGCCCGATGCGAAGGCCGCCGAGACAGACGCCGAAGGTCACGGCCGCGATGATGAGCGAGCAGACAAACGCGGCGGCCGCGTCGTACTCCGCGATGGTGAAGCCGACGGAGAGCGCGTCGATGGAGGTCGCGACGCCCTGCACCAGCAGCGCGCCGTTCCCGACCCCGGAGAGCTGCTCCTCCCCGCCGCGCAGGCCGGTGAGGAGCATGGAGCCGCCGATATAGAGCAGCAGGCCCAGCGCGATCCACGGCACGAAGCGCTGGAACGCCGCGAAGCGCTCCACCAGCGTATGGACGCAGAGCCAGCCGAGCAGCGGCATCAGAAACTGAAAGCCGGCGAAGGTCCCCGCGATGACGCAGGCGCGGGCGCGGGACATGCGCGGCTCCGCAAGGCCGTTCGCCATGGACACGGAAAACGCGTCCATCGCAAGGCCGACGCCGAGCAGTATGCTGTTGAAGAAGAATACGACGTTCATAGGACAGGATTATAAGCCGCGCAGAGCTGTTTTTCAAGGGAAAACCGACGCGCGGAGCCGCTTTGTAAAATTCGCGCCAAAAAGCAAGATCGCGCTTGCTTTCCTATTAAATAAATGATATCCTAGCCCCTAGTTGAAATCCTCGCCATAGGGGGGTGCGTATGAAACAACACAAAAAAGGGCTGCTCATCTGGCTCGCGATCGTGGCGGTCCTGCTGATCCTTTCGATCGCGGTCGGCCCGTCCGGCGCGCATGAGGACATCCGGATCGCCATGCGCGACGCCGTGCTGCACGACGTGAACAAGGTGAGCTTTTTCGGATGGATGGATGTGAACCCGGGCTTTATCTCCGCGGTGGTCGTCTCGGCCATCCTGCTGATCGCGGCGGCGGTGATCCGCGTGTGCGTCATCCCGCGCTTTTCCATGGTGCCGGGCCGGTTCCAGATGGCGCTGGAGACGGTGGTCGGCCTGCTCGACGGCATGGCCGGCGTCAAGGAAGCGGGCAGGCGCACGTTCATCGGCGCCTACGTCTTTGCCGCGGGCGTCTATATCTTTTGCAGCACGCTCTTTGAGCTCTTCGGCATTCAGGCCGTGACGACGACGGGACGCTCCATCGCGCTGCCCGCGCCGCTTTCCGACGTGAACGCCGCCATCTGCATGGGCTGCCTGAGCTACCTCGTCATCCTCTTCGGCGGCCTGACCCACGCGGGGCTGCACGGCGTCGGCGCGACGCTCAAGGAGTATTCGCTGCCGATCTCGATGAGCTTCCGCCTGTTCGGCGCGCTGCTCTCGGGCCTGCTGGTGACGGAGCTGGTGTATCACTACGCGGCGCTGAGCTATGTGCTGCCGGTGCTGGTCGGCGTGATGTTCACGCTGCTCCACGCGCTGGTGCAGGCCTACGTGCTGACGATGCTCGTCGGCATGTACTACGCCGAGGTGTCGGAAAAACCCGAACCGAAGCCGAAAAAACAGCGGCAAAGCAAGGCCGCGTAAGACCGTTCATTCACGAATGACAGATGTTTTGGGAGGAAACAGACCATGAATCGCAAAAAGACTTTCGCTTTCGCGCTTTTGCTCACCCTCATCTTCGCCGTCGCGCTGCCGACGATGGTGCTCGCCGCGGAGACTTCCGCCGCCTCCTCTGAGGTCGCGCAGATCACGGCCGACGCGTCCACCGCGTCCGGCAAGTCGATCGGCGCCGGCATTGCCATCGGCTTTGCCGCGCTGGGCGGCGGCATCGGCATGGGTCTTGTCGTCGGCAGGGCCGCCGAGGGCGTGTCCCGCCAGCCGGAGGCCGAGGGAAAGATCCGCTCAACGATGATGCTGGGCCTCGTGTTCATCGAGACGGCGATCATCTACGCGCTGCTGGTCGTCATTCTGATTATTTTCGTTTTGTAAAAACGAAAATGATCAGAAAGGAGCGTACTTATGCCGCTGAACATTGACTGGCAGCAGATCCTGCTGCATCTGCTCAACTTCGCCATCCTCGCGGGCGGGCTGTACTTTCTGCTCTACAAGCCCGTGAAGGACTTCATGGCGAAGCGCGAGCAATATTATAAGGACCTCGGCGAGGCCGCGGAGAAGGACCGCGCGGACGCCGCGGCCCTGCGCAAGAGCGCGCAGGAGAAGTATGACGCCGCCGGCGACGAGATCGCGCTGATGCGCACCCACGCAAGCGACGAGATCGAGGCCGAGAAGCAGCGCCTGCTGGGCGAGGCGCGCGGCGAAGCGCGCCGGATCCTCGACACGGCGGGCAAGACGGCGGAGCTGCGCACCAAGAAGGCGCTGGCGGACTCCAACGAGGAGCTGCGGGAGCTTGCCATGGAGGCTGTGCAGAAGCTGCTGATCACGAACGGCAGCGCGCTGGACAAGTTCCTCGACGCGGCGGAAAGCGAGACGCGCGATGAATAATGAGATCAAAACGCCGCGCGCCTATCTCTACAGCGATACCGAACCCACCGCGGAGCAGCAGCAGCGCCTGGAGGCGTTCTTGCTGCGCACCTACGGCGAGGACATCCCCCTGCGCTGGGCGCAGACGCCGGGGATCAAGGACGGGTTCCGGCTGGAGGTCGGCTCCGACGTCTACGACTGGACGCTGGAGGGCCGTCTGCGCCAGTTTCAGGAGCGCATCAACCGCATGGGCAGCGGCGAGGAGAACGTCATCCCGCTCATGCGCAAGGCCGTCTCGGAGTTCGCTCCCGCGGTGGAGCGCGAGGAGAAGGGCGAGGCGGTGTTCGTCGGCGACGAGATCGCCCGCGTGCGCGGCCTGCCCGGCGTGCAGTACGGCGAGGTCGTCGAGTTTGCCAACGGCGTGCACGGCATGGTGCAGGACCTGCGCAGCGACAGCGTGGGCTGCATCCTCTTCGGCGCCGAGGGCGACATCACCGAGGGCAGCATCGTCAAGCGCACGGGCCGCACGGCGGGCATGCCCGTCGGCATCCGCTTCCTCGGCCGCGTCGTGAACGCGCTGGGCGAGCCGATCGACGGCAAGGGCCCCATCGAGCACGACGACTACCGCCCCATTGAGGCGGCGGCGCCCGGCATCATGGACCGCAGCGCGGTCGACACGCCGCTGGAGACGGGCATCCTCTCCATCGACTCCATGTTCCCCATCGGCCGCGGACAGCGCGAGCTGATCATCGGCGACCGTCAGACCGGCAAGACCGCCATCGCCATCGACACCATCATCAACCAGAACGGCCGCAACGTCATCTGCATCTACGTCGCCATCGGCCAGAAGGCCAGCTCCGTCGCCCAGATCGCGGCGAATCTGGAGGCGCACGGCGCGATGCAGCACACGGTCATCGTCAGCGCCTCCGCCTCCGACCCGGCGGCGGAGCAGTACATCGCGCCCTACGCGGCCACCGCGCTGGGCGAGCATTTCATGCACACGGGCCGCGACGTGCTCATCGTCTACGACGACCTTTCGAAGCACGCCATCGCCTACCGCGCGCTCTCGCTGCTGCTGGAGCGCTCTCCGGGCCGCGAGGCCTACCCCGGCGACGTGTTCTATCTGCACTCCCGCCTGCTGGAGCGCTCGGCGCACCTCTCCGAAAAGCTGGGCGGCGGCAGTCTGACCGCCCTGCCCATCGTGGAGACGCAGGCGGGCGACGTGTCCGCCTATATCCCCACGAACGTCATTTCCATCACCGACGGCCAGATCTATCTGGAGAGCAACCTGTTCTTCTCCGGCCAGCGGCCGGCGGTGAACGTGGGCCTGTCCGTCAGCCGCGTCGGCGGCGCGGCGCAGACCAAGGCCATGAAGCAGAGCGCGGGCTCGCTGCGCATCGACCTTGCCCAGTTCCGCGAGATGGAGGCCTTCACGCAGTTCTCCAGCGATCTCGACGAGGTCACGAAGCGCCAGCTGGTCTACGGTCAGGGCCTGATGCGTCTGCTGCGTCAGGATCAGTACAAGCCGCTCTCGCAGCACCGTATGGTGATCCTGCTCATCGCCGCGCTGAATCACACGATGGAGAAGATCCCCATCGACGAGCTTTTGACCTATCGCGAAAAGATGCTCTCCCATGTGGAGGCAAAGCACGACCACATCTGCCGCCGCATCGACCGCAACGGCAAGCTGATCGACCGCGATAAGGAGGTCCTGCTGGACGAGGCGCGCGCCTTTGCCGAGCAGTGGCTCCGCGGCGAGCGGCAGGAGGACGGCGGGGCGAGCGCGGAGGAGGCTCCCGATGGCGAGCGCTAAGGAGCTGAAGGACCGCATCAAGGCCGTGCAGGAGACGAAGAAGATCACGAACGCGATGTACCTCATCTCCTCCACCAAGCTGCGCCGCGCCAAGGCCGACCTCGCCGGAACGCGCCCCTATTTCGACTCGCTGCGCGGTGAGATCGGGCGCATCCTGCGCGTCGACAGCGGCTGCCGCAGCCGGTATTTCTACGATGCGGACGGCACGCTGCCGGACGGCGGCGTGTGCGGCGTCCTCGTCATCACGGCGGACAAGGGCCTGGCCGGCGCATACAATCTGAACGTCATCCGCGCGGCGGAGGCGCTCTGCCGCGAAAAGCCCGGCGCGCAGCTGTTCGTCGTCGGCGAGGTGGGGCGGCGCTATTTTTCCGGCCATCAGTACCCGACGACGTTTCTCCGCGGGGCGCAGAGTCCGTCCATGGACGGCGCCCGCGCGATCACGACCGCCCTGCTCGATCGGTATGACGGCGGCGAGCTGGACGAGATCATGGTGATCTACACCGATATGAAAAACTCGCTGGCGTCCACGGCCATCACGCACCGGCTCCTTCCGCTGGAGCGGCGGCATTTTGACGCCGACGCCTCCGACGTGTCGGACGAGGCGCGGCTGGAGTTTGTCCCCTCGGTGGACGAGGTCGTGCGCGGCGTGATGCGCAGCTACCTGAGCGGATTCATCTATTCCGCGCTGCTCGACAGCTTTTGCTCCGAGCAAAACGCCCGCGTCACCGCCATGGACGCGGCGAACGTCAACGCGCAGGAGCTGCTGGGCGACCTGTCGCTCCAGCTCAACCGCACGCGCCAGAGCGCCATCACGCAGGAGATCACGGAGATCTCCGCGGGCGCGCAGGCGCAGAAGAACAAGAAGAAAAAATAAAGGAGGTGCCGCCCTTTGACACCGGGAATGATCGAGCAGGTCGCGGGTCCTGTGGTGGACGTCCGCTTTGAACCGGGGCAGCTGCCCAAAATTCGAGAAGTCATCTTCGCTGAGGTCGAAGGCGAACAGCGCGTCATGGAGGTCAGCCAGCACATCGGGGGCGACCTCGTGCGCTGCGTCATGCTCTCCGGAAGCGAGGGATTGTACCGCGGCATGAGCGTGAACGCGCCGGGCCGCACCATCACCGTGCCCGTCGGCAGCGCGACGCTGGGCCGCATGTTCAACGTGCTGGGCGAGCCGATCGACGGCGGCGAACCCGTCACGGAGAATACGGAGCGCATGAGCATCTACCGCCCCGCCCCCGCGTTCTCCGAGCTGACCCCGTCGGTGGAGATCCTGGAGACCGGCATCAAGGTCATCGACCTGCTGGAGCCCTACGCCCGCGGCGGAAAGATCGGCCTCTTCGGCGGCGCGGGCGTCGGCAAGACGGTGCTCATTCAGGAGCTGATCCACAACGTCGCCATGGAGCACGACGGTTATTCCATCTTCACCGGCGTCGGCGAGCGCAGCCGCGAGGGCAACGACCTCTGGCACGAGATGCAGGAGAGCGGCGTTATCAATAAGACCGCTCTCGTTTTCGGCCAGATGAACGAGTCCCCGGGCGTGCGTATGCGCGTGCCGCTGAGCGGTCTCACCATGGCGGAGTACTTCCGCGACAGGGAAAACCGCGACGTGCTGCTCTTTATCGACAACATCTTCCGCTTCGTGCAGGCGGGCAGCGAGGTGTCCACGCTGCTCGGACGCATGCCCTCCGCCGTCGGCTATCAGCCGACGCTCGCGGGCGAAATGGGCGAGCTGCAGGAGCGCATCACCTCCACCGAGAACGGCTCCATCACGTCCGTGCAGGCGGTCTACGTCCCCGCGGACGACCTGACCGACCCGGCCGCCGCGACCACGTTCACCCACCTCGACGCCACGACGGTGCTCTCCCGCAAGATCGTGGAGGAGGGCATCTACCCCGCCGTCGACCCGCTGGAGTCGACCTCCCGCATTTTGCAGGCGGACACCGTGGGCGAGGAGCATTACCGGATCGCGCGCAGCGTGCAGGAGATCCTGCAGAAGTACCGCGAGCTGCAGGATATCATCGCCATTCTCGGCATGGACGAGCTGAGCGACGCGGACAAGCTGACGGTGTACCGCGCGCGCAAGATCAAGCGCTTTCTGTCCCAGCCGTTCCACGTCGGCGAGAAGTTCACCGGCATCCCCGGCACCTACGTCAAGCTCGAGGACACGCTCAAGGGCTTTGCCGCCATCATCGGCGGCGAGGTGGACGACGTGCCCGAGGCCGCGTTTTATAACGTCGGAACGCTGGACGACGCCCTGGCAAAGGCCAAAACGCTGTAACGACCCTCGCCTTCGGGGGATCGCACGGAGGTTCATGCGATGGCAGCTTCGTTTAACTTACATATCCGGTCGGCAGACCGCGACTTTTACGAGGGCGAATGTACGCTTTTGACGCTGGCGCTCTCCGACGGGCAGCTGGGCCTGATGGCGAACCACAGCCCGATGGTGGCGGCGATCGTCCCGGGGCGGCTGACCTGCCGCCTGCCGGACGGCGAGACCATCGTCGCCGCCGCGGGCAGCGGAATGGTGCGCTTTGAGCGCAACGACGCGCTGGTCCTGCTGGACAGCGTGGAGCGCCCGGAGGAGATCGACGCGGAGCGCGCCCGCCTCGCCGTGGAGCATGCGCGGCAGGCGCTGGACAAGAGCCGCACCCGGCAGGAGCGCCTGCAGGCGCAGTCGGATCTGGCCCGCGCGCAGAACCGCCTCAAGGCGGCGCTGACCGATCCCGAGCAGGAGCGCATCTGATCGCCTCTCACCGTGCTGCAAATAAGACCCGCCGGTCGGCGGGTCTTATTTTGTAACCGGATTGTTTCTTGCGTTCGCGCATAAGCTATTGTATGATAGCAAAAAGGCGTTATGTCAATCAGTGGGAGGTGAGATCATGCGCCGACGTCTGCTTGCGTTTTTTGCGGCGCTCAGCGCCGTGATCCTTGCCGGCTGTGCGAAAACGGAAATCGCGGTGGAAGCGTATGCGCCGAACGGAGCCGTCGGACTGACCGCGGCGGGGGCTTCGGCCGAGCTGCCGGAGAACGCGCCGGAGGGCGCGGTTACGGTCTATGTTGCGGAGGGGCTGTCCGTACCGGTTCCCGCCGCCTGCCGGGACCTGCTGGTGGTGGATGAGGAGCCGGAGGCGTGGAGCGCCCACTGGCAGCCGCTGCTCTCGTTTTCGGAGCGGGCGTCCGTGGAAGCGGGACAGGAGGATCATCCCGGCGAGAACTGGGGCGACGGCTGGCTTTGCACCGTGATGAAGCTGGATCGTATCGGCTTTGAGGACTGGGCCTCCGGCGAGAGCGCCGACATCAGCCTGTTTGCGCGGCGCGGCGACAACTATTATCTGATGACGCGGCCGACGGACGTGCGGCTCTACCGCGGCGGCGACGGCTATGACGAAGCGAGCGTCGCGCAATGGAACATGCTGTCGGACTGGGCGGCGACCCTGCCGGAGGAGATCATCAAGGCCAACGAGCTTACGGCCTGTTCCGGCAAGGAGCTGCTTTCCGAGGCGTACACGTATGAGGGGAACCATCTGCTGCTGGGCTGCCGCTTCCCCGGCGAGCCGATGGATCTGGTGATCCTGACGCTCTCCCAGCCGGCGACACAGGGCAGCGGCGGGCTGTGGTGCGTTGAGCGCGTGTCCTACGTCTACAGCGAGTACGGCTGGTCGGACGACCGGCTGGTATTCCCGGCGTCCTTCGGGATCGATCAGACGGCGGCGGATTACTATGCGAAGCTGCAGAGCGAATGCGACGCCGGCGAGCACGCCGAGCTGCTGACGCCGCGGGGCGCGGCGCTGGACTATGCCCGCCGCGAGGCGTGGATCTTCGGCGAGGACGTCGCTCCCACCGATTTTGAGATCATTGAAGCCATGGGATGAGAAAATTTCATCATTCGGTGAAAAACGGGGTGCGGCGCGCTCCGTTTTTTTAGCTACTTCTCCGTCTTGTCAAAAAAAACGAAATCTTTCATAATATTACGTATAAAAAGCCAAGCTGAGAGGGAGAGAATGCTATGCAGAAGCTGATTGACCGCATCCGGAAAGAGGGAAAAGTCCTGCCCGGAGACATCATCAAGGTGGACGGATTCCTGAATCACCGCGTCGACACGGCCCTTTTGAGCGACCTTGCGGAGGAGTTCGCCAAATACTTCCCCATCGACAAGATCACCATGGTCCTCACGGCTGAGGCAAGCGGCATCGCGCTGGCTACGATCTGCGCCCAAAAATACGGTGTTCCCCTGCTGTTCGCAAAGAAGGCGAAGAGCGACAACATCGAGGGCGGGTTGTACCAGAGCGATGTTTTTTCATATACGTATAAGAAAAAAGTCACCTACATCATCTCGCAGGAGTGGCTGCACGCAAGCGACCATGTTCTCATCATCGACGACTTTATGGCCAAGGGCAACGCCATGCAGGGTCTCGTCGACCTCGTCAACGCCGCGGGCGCGACGCTGGAGGGCATCGGCATTGCGGTGGAAAAAGGCTTCCAGGGCGGCGGCGACCGCTTCCGCGGCCTGGGCGTGCCCTACAAGGCGCTGGCGGTCATCGACAAGGTCGATGGCGCCGAGCTTACCTTCCGCGACGAGAACTGACCGGAAATCGCTCGAAAGGAGATCATCCATCATGGCAAACAACGTACGTCCCGCAAATATGCAGCGCATCACCACGCCGGAGCTGGCCGAGGCGTTCATCGCCGAGCAGATCGCGGCGCTCCGCGCGCAGATCGGCGGCAAAAAGGTGCTGCTGGCGCTTTCCGGCGGCGTGGACTCCTCCGTCGTCGCGGCGCTGCTCATCAAGGCTGTGGGCAAGCAGCTCACCTGCGTCCACGTCAACCACGGTCTGCTCCGCAAGGGGGAGCCGGAGCAGGTCATCAGGGTCTTCCGCGACGAGCTGGGCGCGGAGCTCATCTACGTCGACGCGGTGGACCGTTTCCTCGACGCCCTCGCCGGCGTGGACGATCCCGAGCGCAAGCGCAAGATCATCGGCAAGATCTTCATCGACGTGTTTGCCGAGGAGGCGAAGAAGCTCGACGGCATCGAGTTCCTCGGCCAGGGCACGATCTACCCCGACATCCTGGAATCCGACGGCGTCAAGAGCCACCACAACGTCGGCGGCCTGCCGCCGGAGCTGAATTTCGAGCTGGTGGAGCCGGTGAAGCTGCTCTACAAGGACGAGGTCCGTGTCGTCGGCAAGGCACTGGGCCTGCCCGACAGCATGGTCTACCGTCAGCCGTTCCCCGGCCCGGGCCTCGGCGTCCGCTGCGTCGGCGCGATCACCCGCGACCGCCTCGAGGCCGTGCGCGAGAGCGATGCGATTTTGCGCGAAGAGTTTGCAAACGCCGGCCTTGCGGGCAAGGTCTGGCAGTACTTCACCATTGTGCCGGACTTCAAGTCCACCGGCATCACGGACGGCAAGCGCACCTATGACTGGCCGGTGGTCATCCGCGCGGTCAACACCGTGGACGCCGTCACCGCCGAGGTCGCGGAGCTGGACTTCGCGCTGGTGCAGAAGATCGTGAAGCGCATCACCAGCGAGGTCAAAGGCGTCAACCGCGTGCTGTGGGACGTGACGCCCAAGCCCAGCGCCACCATTGAGTGGGAGTGAGTTTTTGAAACTCCGAACCCGTTGCGGCACAACGATTTTGCGGTTTTATATCTCTCTTTTGATAACGATTTGATAACGCTCCCCATAGGCCGTATCATTCTGTATCCCCAGTGGA